>Ga0306925_10001001_pt1 | contig 22150 bp, 20 predicted proteins | sample flu12Cox44000176_FD_203755 | JGI IMG/M metagenome (GOLD analysis project Ga0306925, IMG submission 203755) | Lab enrichment of tropical soil microbial communities from Luquillo Experimental Forest, Puerto Rico - flux8day.12C.oxic.44.000.176 (v2)... | ecosystem: Environmental > Terrestrial >... | reverse complement strand
CGGGATCCGCAGAATGCCGCGCGAGTTCCGCTTTAAGACCTGACACGCGGCGTGCAAGGCCGAGCGTGGTCCACTGCCCCGACAGCGCCACGCCGTGATGCTCACCGGCATGGCCCGTCAGCTGCAACTCCGGCGCACTTCGCGCGATGTCATTGTCGGGCTGGGTGACCAAGGCCGCTGGCTGCTTCGAAGTGGGGTTGATGGAGGGGTGTTGGTCGTCAATGGTTCGGTTCACATGTCGAGACGGCGGTCAGCGTCTCCTCTCCAATCGGCGGCTCTGTCGCTCTACGCGGGCTTCGATTCGGTCCGCGCTATCCGTGATATCCATCTTGAGGGACGGTTCAGATTGCTTCTTGTGCAGAAGCCGTGCCCTTATGCCGAATCGGCCGGCGATGCGGGCATGCGCGACCGAGAAGTTAGGGAAGCTCCATGACAGAAGTGGCCCGATGTGCTTTCGACGTGTGACTCGTTCGTCTCAGAGGACTCCCGGTGCGCGCGATCGGCCCTGCGCGCATGAGCTCTTCTCTCTTCCTTGCCATTTGACCGCCAGTGTATAGAGCAGAGCTAGCGCGCCGAGTAAGAGGAACGCAATAGGTACGTGGCTCATCGTCTGTTAGTGGGAAGCGTTCGCGGTTGTTGCCGGAATTGCCGTTGCGAGGATCATCAGACATGGAATCGCGCTCATAGCTGCACTGTGAACCCTACATCCAGCGAACGCCCCGGGGCCGGTAGGGGGTGGAACGTGGCGCCGGCATAACCTGGGGGATAGAGCGCAGACTGCCAGCTCCCGCCGAGCGGACTCGAGTACTGTCGATCGAGGAGATTGGTCACCGCAAGATCGAGTCGCAACGCTCGCCAGACGTATGCCGTGCGTAGTGCGAGCGTGGTATATCCCGGAGTAGTCGGCTCGAGCCGCAGCGCATCGACCCGGTCCTTTCGAGCGACCACTTGGATCTCAAGGCGGTTTTGCCACCCCCCTAGCTGCTGTTCGAGCCCCAAGGTGCCGTTTGGCGGCATCATGTGGTAGAGGTTGGTGCCCGCGCTCAGATCCTCACCGCGCACAAAGCCGCCGGTGAACGTCACACGATAGCTGCCGAAGGTGTCGCTGTGCGCGAACGCGTACGCGGCACTGACATCCAGGCCGTAAAGCCGTGCAGTGTGATTCACGAAGAGCAGCTGAGAAGCCGGCTGGCCTGAGCACGCGGGGCCGCAGAGCTGTTCTACTCCGATGTAGTGCTCGATGCGCGTGTAGTAAGGGGTGAGTTCAAGCTGCCAGCGCTGCGCGGCGGGGTCGTGCCAATTTGCCGAGGCGCTCACGGTGTTGGCGGTCTCGGGCTTGAGCTGCAGGTTTCCGGTGTAGCCGTTACCGTCGCCGAACCAGGTCACCATGCCCATGGTGCTTGTTCCCCACGCGTAGCGCTCGTAGAGACTCGGTGTCCGGTTCTTGCGGGCAATCCCGAACCGATAGGTCTGCGCGGCACCAGGCTGATAGAGCGCCATCAACACCGCGTCGACGTTGAAATCGGTGTGCGCGCGTTGGGATGCATTGAAGGTGCTCGCGAGAGGGTCCAATCCGTCATAGCCTTGTACCGGTCCTGTGTTCATCCACACCGTGTCGTTGCGGACCCCGAGGAGCGTGCGCCAGCCGAAGCCCCACCGGCGCTCCCACTCCACGAAGGTTCCAAGCTGCTCCCGCGTTGCGTGATTTAGGTTGACGAAGTCGAAGGGCATCCCCATCGGGACGCCAGACATCCCCATCGGGACGCCAGACATCCCCATCGGGACGCCAGACATCCCCATCGGGACGCCAGACATCCCCATCGGGGCGCCAGGCATCCCCATCGGGACGCCAGGCCATCGATCGTCGAGCTTTTGGACGTGCAGCTCGTTGCCGAGGCGCAGCACACCATGCGCGGTACCAACGAGGTCGGCCTCGACCCGGTAGCCAAAGTCCTGCCCACGCTCGCGGGCCGGCATCACGCCCATGCTGGTGATGTTGACCGGGGGCGGGGGATAGCGATCCGGGGCATCGCCGTCCATCTGATGATGTATGTTGGTGAAATAGCCACTGATGTTCAGGTTGCCCCATCCAAAGAGACCGCGGTAGCGCAGATTCACGAACGCGGCTCGGTTTCCCGAAAGATCCATGTCGGCGTTCGGAAATCCCTCATACGGCATGTCCTGGAGTCCGACCTTCATCTCGTATGAATCGTCTCCGCGGCGCGCCGCGAGTGCCAGCTGTTGGTTGGTGTTCTCGAATCGCGAAGCCAGGACGTGCTGACCGTCCCCATCCTGGTAATTCCCCGCACGCACTCCCGACGCCTGGTACGTAACACTCCGGTCGCGATCTGCAATGAAAGCCGACAGAGCGCCGCCACCGCTGCTGCCGTTACTCCGGTAAAATGCCGAAATGCTTGCACCCTGGGCGAGCCTTTGGTCGTCGGTGGCGAACTTCGGCGGGGGCGACTCAACCAGCACAGTGCCGGCAATACTGTCGCCGCCGAGACTTGCCGGCGTCACCCCCGGTAGCACGTCCATGCGCGACACGTTCCAGGCATCTATGTAAGAGGTTGATGGATTCATGTGCATCGGGCAGGCGGCGCTAACCGGCACCCCATCCACCAGCGTTCTCACCCGATCGTCCGCGAGCCCGTGCAACACCGGGCGGCCCGACGCGCCGCCGGCCTGCTCGACTTCGGCTCCCGGAATGAGGGTCGCGGCGTCGCTGCTGCTGATGCGGCCAGAAGCCAGCTCGTCGGCGTCGAGCAACCGGACGGTACCCAGCGGGCTCGGCTCGACAGTGGCTGCGACCAGCACTGTGGGCAGGTCGGAAGTGCTCTCAGCGAGTGCGCGCTCACACATGCCGCCCGCTGCGACCGCAAGCAGCATGGGCCAGGCTGGAGAATGAGATCGCGGCCGATAGCGCTGGCTAAAGCGCCGAAGGGAGAATCGAGCGTCGCAGCTCTGAGGTGAAATCGTAGCGACTCCACAAAGTGCTTGGTATCCTGTGCCAGCCTCGGAATCGTCGGGGGCGTGGATCCAACTCGCGCTTGCATTGACCATGAACTTGTCCAGGAACGCTCGATCGTCGGGCTGCGCGGGACAGCTGGGCCGAACTCCTGGTGTCTCCATCGCACGGACCAGGTGTCCGAGTTTCGTTAACAACGGCATGGCTTTGACAAACGCATCCGCCGGCGCTTGCCTCCAAATGCGTAGATAACGGATAGCGCAACCGCAATGAAGTTGGGTGTGAGTGCCATAACCCTGTTGAACCCGATCGCTTGCGTGTGTGCGGACGGCATGTCCATATCCATTCCCGGATGCATGTCCATATCCATTCCCCGGATTGAGCTGGATGAGGTGACCTCATCAGGACGCTGACCGCTTACCGCGTCGTGCATAAATTTTTCGTCAGTGAGAAACCGATGCAGCACGAGGCAGACGGTGAACGTGAGGAACAGACCAACCACGAACGCTACCGCAGCGGACAGACGACCGGAGCTTCGCAGCCACATCGACGAGAGCGCGAGGCCCGTGAGCGCCCCGGTCGCAACGCCCCACCCGAGCACAAACCAGATCGCAAAAAGGACTTTGACCGCCCATACGTGGCCGTTGGCCATCTCCATGATCGGTTGATGCCACACCAGAAGGTTGACGAGCGCGGCACACGCCCCGAGTGCGACGCTGACGCGCACGATGGCAGCCGACATGACCGCACTCACCGCAAGAACGGAATCTTGTTGAGCAGGCTCACACCCTTCTCGGTGTTGAGCAGCCACGACCCGATGAGCCCCAAACCGAAGCCACCCCCGTCGCCCTTGAGCAGGAACAGCGCCGGATTCTCGTGCGAGCCCCAGTAATCCATCCCAGGCAAGGCATCGACCCAGTAGCAGACGGTGCCGCATACAACGTAGGCTGTGCCCGCGACAAGCCCCGTGATGATCAGTGCAGCCCGGCTACCCTGCTTGAACCCTGACGCGGCCACGTATGCGAGCGCCCCTACTGCGGCGCCCATGCCGATGCCGCACATGATTTGCGTCCATATCAGCCGGTTGATCCACGGGGCGTGAAGCTGAGGGAACATGAACATCCCGAAGAACAAGAAAGTCGTCTCAGCGATCCAGCCCAAGAAGATGTACAACTTGATCGTCCGTGCGGGCCGCCGTAGCTGGGGTGACAGCTCGTAGAAATCATTCGCATTGGCAACTGCAGTGGTCATTTCGAGCTCCTTCGATTGCGTGAATAGCCGTTGAACAATTCCCAGCGGTTTGCCAAATCGGCTTCGGCGACCGCCATTGGTCGAGTCTGGGGTCAGAGTAATGAGTTGCTGTGCGTGAGCTCTTGCACGATCTCGCTGTCAATGCGCAGAAGCCCCGCAAGCGTCGGCTCTTTACGCGTGCGCGATCACCCGCCCACATGCTGCTCTGAGGGCGCTCTCCTCCGGAAGGACATACGCGTAAGACTGCGCAGATTCCGCCGCGACCGTCTGTCTTGGTCTCAATTTGCGACGGAGAGTTGCTCTTCGCGGCCTCTTCGGGAGGCGGCTGAGCTATCTGCACGGCCTCGACGAAAGAGCCGACTACGTGTTCGGTGTTGGGGAGATGCGGAGGCGCTTCCGCCATGCGATCGGCGAGTCGGCAGATACTACTTTGAGCTGATCATTTCCTTCGCACCCGCAGCGAGCGCTCGTCGAATTGCAGCAGTTCACTGCGTCAAGAATTGAGGCTCGACCGCGACAAATCGCGTTTCGGCCGGACAAGATGGCCGCGGACAGTGCCGCATGCGCGACCGCGCGGCCCGTCGCAAACGCAGCGGCCATCGCTGCGCAGCCATCGCATTGCTTCGGCCGTCAGGTCTTGTTCCCCGCGCACCCAGCCAGCACTCGCTCGGAAGGCACGCGTGACCGATGTTCAGCGTCGTGTCCTCCTCGGCCGCCGTGGCATCCTCTTCTGGCACCTGGCAGGGTTGTATGTCCTTTCGCATCGAGCTCGCCATAAGGTTCACCTTGTCCTGTCCAGTCGTCTGCGCGCCTTGCTGCAAATCGTCACGCAAATTCAGCACGCGATTCTTGTGCGGGGACCCGCACAATTGTCTCTGCCGCCCACCACGATCGGCGCACCCTTGAGCGCCGAGGGAGAAGAAAGAGGCCGGCAACCTGAGTTGCCGGCCGAGGAGCGCGTACTATGCCCCGAGGGGGGCGGGCGCACGGTACGCGGGAGGAGGAAGCCATTGAAAGCGCCGGGAGCCGCGGCACTGGGGTTGCAGTCAGCCGACGCATCCATTCGCTGAGCGCGCGGGAAAACCCGCACAGCCGGCCCAGCAGGCGGTCCACCTGCGGACTGCGGTGCTCACCGTGCACACACCACTCGCTAAAGTGCTCACAGTTGTTGCTCAATACGCGATAGCGGTTTTCTCCAAGCCGCGAGCGCGCACGCCGAACGATCTCTTCACACCGCAGAGCATCCGGCCCTGCGGATCGCACCCAGACCGGATGTCCGTGAGCGAAGCCTGAGAGAGAAATTTCTTCCACCGGACCCCGGCGCCAGTGATATGCGAAAGCTCCATAGTGAACGACGGTGCCAGCGCCCACGTAGACGCCATGGTGCGTATACGCGAAGCGTGGCGTAATAAGGTGTGCGCCCAGCGGCGGCTCTTCGTTGGCTGCCAGCGGTCGATCGCCGCTGTAAAAACCCCAAACGCTTCGCCCGTTCGATCGCGAGTCGCAAGTCTCGCGCCGACTCCTGACCCGGAAGCGCTGATCGACGAAAGCAATCGGTGGCGGCATGAAGATGTGGCCTCTCGCTTGCCGCTCATTAGTCGCATCCGGTTTGGCTTGCGAGGACTGACGTGCGGGGCGATTCGGTTGGAATCCGCGATGGCTCGGTGGACCGGTCCTCAATCTCGCCCCACCGCGTTCGGCGCCACGCATAGGGAGTTTCCCCAACGATCCGTCGGAACACGCGGGTGAAATGCGATTGGTCGCTCAACCCGCAGCGCAGCGCGATCGCGGATAGGGGTTCGCGGGTCGTGAGCATCAGGCTCTGCGCCACCTCGATGCGCCGGCGTGTGAGGTATTCATGAGCGGAAGTTCCGAAGGTGCGGCGGAAGGCGCGGCCGAAGTGGCTTTCGCTTAGATCCAGCAGCTTCGCCAGATCCTCGACGCGAATCCGTTCGCCGAGGTGGACATCGATATACGCTGTCAGCCGCCGCTTCTGCCACGCCACCAGCCCACCGCGCACGATTTCACGGGTGTCGCCCTCAAGCGGGCGCAGATTTGTCGGTATCGTGCTGGGCTCACCACGAAGCAGCGCGATCGCGCGGGCGATGTAGGCTTTGACGGCCTCGCGGTTGCCATCGCGCGCAAAGCATGCCGCTTCCACGAGCCGCGTGGCTACCGCCGAGAAATCGCCACTGGTGTTATCGCTTGACATTGCGACACTGGGGCGTTGTGCACTCATGGTCGTTGACTCCACTCACGCGGTACCGATGGGGTATCGCTTGGTGTTTATGTTTGCCGATTGTCCACTGACCGCTCAATTCAACGTTCGGTTAAAACAAGATCGTGCTGTGGTAGGACTAAATACGCCTTTGGCTTAGGCGATAAAGGCGCGGGGGAAGCCTGTGGAACCAGCGGACGCCGGAACCGACTCTGGCAGGGCGGAAGCGAAGATTGGTGACGCGGCTTAGAAGTCGGGCTGCGCCAGGGATCTCAACTTGTTAGGGGAGCTCGCGTAGTTCCGGCAGCAGCTTGAGTTTGTGCACAGCTCGGCACACTTCCGCGAAAGATGCGAGCCTCATCTTCCGCATCATATTGGCGCGATGTACCTTTACCGTGCTCTCGGTTATGCCCATATCGGCGGCGATCTGCTTATTCAGCTGGCCGCGTGCAGCTGCGGTCAGTACGCTGAGCTCGCGCGGAGTAAGGGCCGCAAGTCGAGCGCGAAGCTCAATCACAGATTCATTTTCCTCGCGCCGGGCACGATCACGTGCGAGCCCGAGCTTAACTGCATCCACAAGATCCTGATCGCGGAACGGCTTCGTGAGAAATTCGATTGCACCCCTTTTCATCGCCTGCACACTCATAGGAATGTCGCCGTGTCCGGTGATGAAGATGATCGGGAGTTCGGCATTTGCCGCAACGAGATCGCGCTGGAAGTCCAGTCCGCTCTGCCCCGGCATTCTGACGTCGAGAACCAGGCAGGTTGGACAATCAGGCGGCTCTGAGCCGAGATACTCCTCGACAGATGCAAATGAAAGAGTGTCGAGCCCCACCGAACGAAGTAGTCCCGCTACCGAGACTCGAAAGTCGGGATCGTCGTCAACGATCGCTACGGAGGACTTGGGTCCGGGTTGCAAATGTTGGTCTCGCTTTAGATTGCCCCACTGGGGCGTTCTGCGCTCATTGGTAATGACTCCCGTCGTCCTGGACGCACGGAGTACTCCGCCGGCTCTGAACGGACCTCGGGTAAGCTCGCCAATGGCCGCGCGTCCGCTTCTCCTGCGATGCACCAATTCCGATATGCGGTTCAGCACCGGACGGAGTGTCGGGTTCGGTGGGTTGCGCCGCACAGCCGGCCGAAGCTCGCTGCGACGGCCGGGGGTTGACTGCGATAGTTCTTCCAGTTGCGCAGAAGGTAACATGAGTGCTTCCACAAAAACTCAACGCCGGGGTAGCTCGATACGATTGGAGGTCATCATCTCTCCGCCTCCAGCGGCTCGTGCGGCAGTTCGTCCGTAGTGCATATTTTCCCGTATTGCCTTTTGGACGAATTGCATTCACCCGGCGTCACATGCATTTGCTTGCTGCGTTTACGCATCTGTGGGGGTGCCGAAGCGTTGCCAGCTGCAGCTTTTGCGCTTTTAACGTGGCCCGGCCTCTCGGCCAGGGCGCCGAACCCCAGCTTACGGGTGCAGGGGCTGAGTCAGCGATGCGCGCGACGAAACTGACTGGCGGCGACCCCGACGAGCGCGTGGAAACTGCGTGAGAAGTGGCTCTGGTCGGCAAAGCCAACCGCCAGAGCTATGTCTGTGACCGGCAGCTCGCCGCTCTTGAGTAATTCTGCAGCCTTTTGTATGCGCTGTTGCAGCAGGTAGCGATGCGGAGGCAACCCCACGCTGACTTTGAACGCGCGGGCGAAGTGGTGCACGGATAACCCCGCGAGTGCGGCCAGTATCTCGAGGGTGAGATCCTCGCCAAGGTGCGCCGCGATATGTTCTTTCACTCGCCGCAGCCCGCCGGGCGGCAGTCCGCCGCGCGGGGGCTCGGGCTCGGAGTGACGTTGCAGGTCCTCGAGCAGCGCGAGGCGCGGCTGCATCAGCAGCGTTGAATCGAGTTTCCCAAGGTGAACGCGCGAGGCGATGACCGGCTTCGAGACGAGAGCAAAGAGGATGTCGCCCCCGCGGACGGTTGTGAGACGAACCGGATAGTCAGCTCGTACGCCTCGCTGAAAGAGCAGGCCGCTGCGAGTGAAGATCGACCACACACTGGTGCCGGCCTCCAAGGCACTCTGCTCAATGTTGAATCGCCTGCGAGCATAGCGATCGGCGCCGACCACACGATGATCTCGGTCAATAGCAAGGAGCGATGCCGGTTGATCCGCATGCGGCGCAAGCAGGACGATCCACTCCGCGGCGAAGTGCTCACGAAAGATCCGTTCCTCGATCTGACGGGCTGAGTTCACAACCAGTGGCAGAGTCAGGGCATGAGCCTGCGCCGATAGTTGCGGATCCATTGCCGAGACATCGAGCACGGCTACCAGGTGTGCATCTGCGTCGAACACGGGTGCGCCAGAGCAACTCAAGCCGATGTGCCGTGTGCGAAAGTGCTGGGCCTGATGCACCGTCACGGCACGGCCCTCGGCAATACACGTGCCGATGCCGTTGGTTCCCTCGACCGCCTCCGACCAGACGCCACCGAGCCATATTCCCCAATAGCGAAACTCTTGCGCACGCGCGTCGCTGCCGCGATGGTCGATTGCGACGCCGCTCGTGTCACAGAACAGGGTGACGTAACCCGCTTCGCCAACGATCTTATGCAGTCGGTCGAGTTCGGACTCAGCCGCCAGGACGACGCTTTCTATCGGCTCCCTGGTCCGGCGGAGCGTGCTGTCCGGCACGATGTGCGGGGCTTCGCGGCTGTCGGGGTCGATCTGGTGGAGCTGGGCGCTCCGTTGCCACGACTGGGAAACTGCTGCTTCTACTTCGAGAGCCGGAACACTCGATTCACCCTCGACGGCGGCCATCACAGTCTCGCCGTGTAGCCGGGACCGATCGCGCTCATTACCGGCCATGGGCTTAGGCTGATCGAACGCAGCGCTCATGAGCAGCCGTCCTAGGTGACCACCCAAGACTATAGTACCGCGCCCACAAGAAACCGCACTAAATACGCAAGCTGCGCCATGCGCGCGGGGGCATGTCTCCACCCAGCAGAAGTCGCACCACATCATCCTAAAAAGGCCAGCGGTCCGTCGATATGGGGCGCTTGCGCTTGAATGCGGTCGCGTCGAAGCGCTTCGCCCTGCCCCCACCTTCGATCAGGGCTGCGTAGATCTAAACCAAGGCTTATACCTCCGGATCTCGCTCCTGGGTCATTCTTGGTATGTACGGATTGCGCTATGCGGTCAAGGACTCCATCCTGTGCTCGTGTGGCACGCCGGAGCTGCTTTGTCGAACCAATTACTGATCTCGATCATCGATGACGATCAGCCCTTTCGCGAGTCGATGGAAGGGTTGATGAGGTCGTTCGGCTATTGTGCAGCCGTCTTTCAGTCGGCGGCCGATTTCCTCGCGTCCCCCCGTCTCGGCGAAACGTCCTGCTTGATCGCCGACGTTCACATGCCTGTGATGAGCGGAGTTGAACTCTATCGTCACCTTACCGAGGCAGGATACGCGATTCCCACAATCCTCATTACTGGCTATCCCAGTGAGGCTGACCGGGTTCGCGCTCTGAAGCGTGGTGTGCTTTGTTATCTTCGCAAGCCAATCGACCAGCAGGCTCTATCGCGATGTCTTCATGAAGCTCTGAGGTTGCCCAACAGTGATTCATGATCTCACCTCCGCGCCAGGCCAAGTGAACTGAAACACCGCGCCTTGAGGTTCGTTCACCTCTGCCCACAGTCGACCCCCGTGGGCGTCGACGATCGACCGGCATACCGACAGGCCCATTCCGGTTCCACCGGGCTTTGTGGTGTAAAACGACTCAAAAACGCGCTCGAGCTGTCGCCGATCGATGCCCGGCCCGGAGTCTCGAACGGCAACGCGGATGCCTGTGTCCTTTCGCTCCGTGCTGATCAATAGATTTCGTTCCCCCGCATGAGCTGGCCCCATTGCTTCAACCGCGTTCAGGATCAGGTTCAGGACGACTTGTTGAAGCTGAACGCGATCTCCCTGAACGAGAAGCGACCCGTCCGCAAGCCCAATGCGGACCGAGACGCCATTCCTGACAATTACGTTTTGCGCCAATGCTATCACTTCATTGATTGCCGCATTGAGGTCAAAGCGCTCGTTTCTCGGCGGCGCTTTCTTGATGTTATCCCGGATGCGATCAATGATCTCTGTGGCTCGGTCGACATTGCCGATGAGACGATCGAGTGCGGCGTGGACCTCGTTCGGCTCCGGCGGCTGCATCTTCAGGAAATTCTGGGCCGTACGAGCGTTGTTCCGCGCGCTGCCGATCGGTTGTGTGATCTCGTGAGCCAGCGAGGCAGCTAATTCCCCCATCATGCTCACCCGGTTCATGTGGGCGAGATTCGATTCAAGCTCACGGAGTGCTTCTTCCGCCCGCTTGCGTTCGGTCAGATCGAGCACGAAGACAACGCCCTCCCTGCCGCCCTCTTGGACCAGCGCGGCACCAATAAGCACCGGAACGCGGCTCCCATCCTTTCGAAAGTATTCCTTCTCAAAGGGCCGAGTAGTTCCGGTGGAAGTCAGTTCTGCCACCGTACGCGTGTTTTGCTCGCGCCATTCTGGCGGGGTGAGCTCGACCCAATTTAGCGAATTCGAAGCGGAGTCCTCACGGTCGTAGCCGATGATTCGGAGAAATGCATCATTGGCTTCGACAATGCGGCCCTCGAGATCGCCAACGAAGATTCCTATTATGTTGGCGTCGACTAAGCGGCGAATCCTCGCTTCCGCTAGTTTCCGGTCCTCGATATCCGTTCCGACCACATACCACCGATCGACTCCACCCTGCTCATTGAGCAGAGGGCTGTAGCGGACCAGGAACCACCGATATGTACCGTCCTTACGAAGCACGCGTTGCTCATTTTCGAATGGTACGGCGCGTATGAGCGCCTCCCGGCGTTCCTCCCTGAGCCTTTCTACGTCCTCGGGGTGAAAAAAACGAGCGCGATAGTCGTCTTTCTGCGCGTCTTCGAGGGTGATGCCCATGTAATCCAGCGCCCCTTGATTCGCGTATAGCAGGGATCCATCGGGGCGCAACATCTGGATATTGATGGGCACGGTGTCAAGGATGAGCCTCAAATTTTGCTCGCTGGCCAGCAGGGCAAGAGCCTCCGCACGCAGGCGTTCCTGTTCATACGCCCGAGCGCTGGCTAGCCCGATAGCAGCTTGATTCGCAGCCACACTCAGAACAACTGTTTCGGTTTGCCACGGAAAATCAGCTCGCTCGGAGCCTGCGACTATGACGCCGATCTCGTCATCGCGAACGGATCCGAGCGGTACAACCGCCAGGCTTCCCTTTCCGAACGGGTTTTTTGCATGCGGCGGCCATTTCCGCGGGTTAGCCCCCAACGACTGGGTGAGTGTCTGACCGACCAGTCCGGGCTCGGCCGCAAGATGTCGGAGTTGATCGTGGCGCACCATCTCGATCGGGCCGCCACCGACGGGATCATTCAGTAGCACGTAGGCGAAATCCAGGCGCAGCGTTGCTACCAGCACGTCCAGTAGCGTTTTGACAATCTGCTTCGCATCTTGGCCCTTCCACAAGGCGGGAAGAGCCAGGACGCCTATCAGATCGTTGATACAGCCCTGCAGACGTTTGATCTCGTTGGCTGTCTCATTCACCTACCGTCCTCGCTCTAGCCAATACGCGATGAGCCGCCTCGGAGACGCGCACAGACGCAAACTAAGTCATGCGCACCATTGTCATGGCCGGCGGTACGGGTTGAATGACTTCCCACTGCGCTCAATGATCCGAGCCAGAAAGTCAGCCGGCGGTGAGAAAAACGGATTCTCATACAAACGGCCGCCGAAGATGACAACCGGGTGGGTACGCAGGATATCGACCAAGAGCGTCCCGTCGAGCAGGTTCGTGTCGTAGGTGCAGATCACAGCATCATCGAAACGAGGTAGGACATCATTCAGCCGGGTCTCGTACTCGACCCATTCGTTGGCTTTGGACCCGTCCTGGAGAACCGTTTCAGCGTGCGCAATCAGTCGCGTGAGCGGGAATCCAAGCGTCGGACCGGCTTTGAGCGCCTCCTGGATGGTCACGAGCATCGCTTCTTTGCTAAAGCCGCCACCGCGCAGATAGGTTTCCTCCGGGCTGGCTACCTCTAGTTGGTGACTTCGCTCCACCGCGTCGACATCGATACCAGCGTTGCGCAGTTCGTCGAGATGTTCTTCTCGGTACTGGCGCGGGAGGACATGGTATGCACGCTCCCCACGTTCGATGCCGTCACGCACAAATGGCAGCAGGGTTGCGTACTCCTCATGCCGGGAACTGAAAAACGCACAGACGTGCCGGTAGCGACCGAGCGTCGAGCCGGCGAGGTGGATCGGTGCAGCTGCCGCGTTCATGATTGATTTCTCCTGACGCGAGGGTAACAGTACTTCTCTGTGTCCCGGCGAGGGTTCTCGATGCTCGCACGCCGACTGCGCTTGAACTCGGGACTAACGTTTAATTTTGCCGAAGGCGCCCGGGCTTCGCCACGGACATCTACCTCATCGCAGCACAAACGGCACAGCTTCCGCCCTCGGCACTCAGCGGGTACCCCCGACGACCAGGTCAATCGCTTCACTCCGTCGGCGATGCCCGACCTGCGTGCGAGCGTGGGCCTTCAGCCGCATAGTGGCCGGCGTGTCATCGGGTGCGGCGTTGCACGCCGCATTGAGGTTGGCCGGGAGACCGGAGTGCGCCGGGACTGAACTACCTGGGCCGGCGCGCCGCCCCCCGAGTCGCGGGGACACCTCTGCGGTGCCGCGTCATGGCCTTCGTGGTGTCGGCTGCCTCCAGCAATCGCCGAAACCCCTGTTCCAACAGTTCGACGGCTTTCCCCAAGGCGCCCAGTTGCCCGGCCCGCACTATTGCGACGCTCGGGCGCAGGTCGAACGCTGTGGGACGCAATACTCTCACGGTGTCGATAGAACGATTGCTTGAGATCATTTTCGGTCGATTGCGTAGTGGGTAACGGATCCCGCACGTCAGCGGGAGCGAAACAGTCAGTGCCCCAACTCGCCCGACGCACGGGCGAGAGCTGTGTCTCCGGCTCGCGTCTGGAAGCCGTCACTCATCCCGGCCCGGACCCCGGCTTGTATCTGAGGCTCGCGTACTCGCTCGTCAAAGCCCGATCGTCCGCGACGATCCTCACTCGCGAACTGCGCGGATCGCAGAGCGCGCGGCAGGTCGGCCGCTATTTGATCGGTCCTGGGTACGCCGACCCATCCGGTATTGATCTTGAAGGTCAAGGTGGCGAAGTCCTGCCCGTGGTTCGGGAGGCGGACGCCCCCATTGGACCAGTGTCGCATCGTCAACTCGGTCATGACGCGGTTGCCTGGCCAAGGGAAACGCAGTCCGAGCTGAGAGGCAAAATCCCAGCGCGTGACACTGAGGTTGTCCGACTCGCTCTTGCCCGATAGGCCAAAGCCGAAGTACATCCGGACGGGACCAATCTCAAAGAGCTGCCAGCGGCGGGAAACCGAAAGCCCAATGTATGGATGTGCCATCACACGATAACGCAGCACCTGCTCGGTGCTCATCCGAAAGTACCCCAGCTCGTTGCGGCCGTTTCCCCACGTCACAGTCACCGGCACAACTACACCGCCGGTATCACCCCAATAGTGGTAGGTGCTTCCTGATCCCGCGAACACCTCGCAGGTCTCGCAAAGGGACTGCGCCTGCGAGCGCAAGGGCACGCCGCTCACACCGAGAAGCAATGCGAGCAGGCCTGCCGTCGTCAGCCAATTGACCGCACGCAAATGAGGCCCGCCGCGCCAATGCATCGCGGAAGTCGCGCCGTTGCCGACGTTCGTCACGGGAACAGCCTCCTCGGGTCACAGGCCGCGTTGCGCCGTCCTCTTAAGACCTGGAGGCTCTATCTAACGCGAGCACTCGCCAGGATGATTGGAGGATCCAGTGCTCGTCTTGGCGCTTTCCGCCGCTCACTGAACCTTGACGGAGCCCGATTCACCTGCTGCGAAGATCGAAGCCGAGGCTGTCGGCGTCTCAGACAATGCGAGATCTTCGTCCACGTGGAACGACCGGGCGGGCGGGAGATGTTTCACCGTGTCGCGATTGATCCGGTCAGCGAGAGGGGAGCGCGTCTGCTGACTACTGTCGTGTGTCATCAGAAAATTGCTTGGGCTGTCGGTCGCGTGATCAAGGCGTTGCTGCGTCAGTGGATCGTGGCCTGCCGGGTGGACGGCCCGGCACCTTTGGCCAGCGCGCCTGCCACACAGATAAGCGAGAACATCGCCCGCGACAGTCGGGCGGGACCTCCAGAATCTAAGGGCCGAGAGCGCGCTGGAGGCGAGGCTGCGCTAAATGCATAGACTCATTCACGCAGCCGCACCTCAACGATCACGAAAGACCTGCGCTTGTTGGAAGCCCTCGCCAAGAGACGGCTGATCCTCCTGTTACGGTCGAGTGCACGACGCGGAAGCCATCCGGGACGTGACTGTGTACGGAATGGTACGCAGGCTACCGCAGGGGGTGGACAGCCACCGCCTGCATGCAAATCCCAGCACAAACAAACAATACATCGGCGCGTGCGGACTCTAGCGTGTCCCCATGGACGGATATCCCGACGAAGCGCACAAAGTAATCGCGCGGCCCATGAGTCTGTTTCACCGTTTCCTGGCATGGCGCGCAGCGCTCCGGTTTCGCCGATACCGGCGCTGGCTCAGCCGATCGCACGTAATTCTCCCGAAGCCCGACCCACGCTGTCAGCGTAACTCGGTCGAGGCGGTGCCATGAAGGAGGAGCAGCAGATGTCGCGAAACCTTCTGTCCCTCGATTCTGCTTACATCCGATGGCGGGCGGAGTTCGCACCTTTCGAGGCGAATTGCTTCGACGCGCTGTGTGAGTTCGTTCGCGTGCACTTCGACGATTTGATCGACGGCTACTACCGGGAAGGCCATGAGGCGTTAAACGACTTCCCCGCGTGGGCCTTTGAGCGGTATCTATGGGAAGCAGTCCCGTGAGCTGGCCTCGCTGCAGCTGCTATCGCATCCCTAGTGACCAAATCAGGTCCCCGATTTGGGCGCCGACGCCTTGAGAAGCCTGCTGTCCGCGAGCAGGGGTCGGCGATGCGGCGCTACCGCTTCAAGAACTCTCGGCGATTTCCTTCATCGCTTCCTGCAATACCTTCTCCGTGACGCCTCGACGCTTCAGTGCATCGGCCAGGCGGCGCGCCGTGTACTGATCGAATTGAGCCTCGTCGCGCCGTAGCCCCTCGCTGATATAGCTCTTCAGTAGCGTTTGATAGGCCGTAAACCCGCGCATCGGCGCAACGGATTTCAGCGACTCGACAACGTCGGCGGGGATTCGCATCGTGATCGTGGTGCTGGGTCGATCTTTCTTCAGCCGCTTCTTCAATCGCTCATTGATCATAGAAGGCTTCCTCGGCCGCCGAAGCGCGCCAGGCAGAGATAATCCGAATGAACTCTCCTTCGAACTCGATATGCACAACCGTTAGCAAACGACCCGCGGAGCTGAAGCCAATCACGGCGTCTCTCTGCTCCTGGCTCCGAGTTGCGTCTTGCACCACAAAAAGGGGGTCATCGAAGACGGTCGCGGCCTCTTCGAAGGAGACGCCGTGCTTGCGCTGATTCTCCGCGGCTTTCGACTCATCCCAGCGGAAGCTCGTGCCTCCGTGCTCGAAGACGCGGTCCATTGATGGAGTTTATCAGTATGTATTTACAATGTAAATACAGTCTACCGAATACGCGGACGACCCCCCTTGCGCCCGTTTCTGCGCGCTGCGGCTGCCTTGGCAGCGGAGGATTTTCGGCCACCGATGCGGCCGAGTTCTGCCAGCCACTCTTGTCCGGGAAACACTGAGGAAATGAGACCGGGTATGCTCAGGTCGACATCGAGGCGCTCGAAGTGGAGACCACTGCCTCGACCAAGGATCTCGACCGCGCGGACATCTTCGGGAGTAGCTCGCTTCAGATTTGGTATGAGCTTCACCGGCAACGTGATCGCAGCCCCGTTCGTGAGCTCGATGTGCAAAGCGTGTTCGTTCGGACGATAGATGACAGTGCTGGCTCGCGGATCCCTCCTCGCCGCACGCATCCCAGCGCGGGACGCCCGAGCGAAATTTGAACGCAGCTCCCTCTCTATCCAGCCAGGCATCAAGCGCGACCTATGCATCCGAACCAAACGCTTGGGTTATCCGCTACGAAAAATTGTCCCAAATTCTAGGTAAACAAGCTCAAGGATTCGCTCTAAGTTATTGTTCTGAATGGTGGGCGGTACTGGGATCGAACCAGTGGCCCCTGCCGTGTGAAAGCAGTGCTCTACCGCTGAGCTAACCGCCCATTTTTGAGGGAGCGGAAGTCTATCGACCACCTCCGGAGAAGGCAAATCGCTTCGGCGCTGCCCGGCCCGGCAATCGGTTGGGGGCAGAGCGCGAAAGGGCTGGCCTTGGTAACATGCGCGCCCCCGAGTACGCGGTGAAACGCATCCGATGACCGTCGTTACGCGCTTCGCTCCAAGTCCCACCGGGATGCTGCATGTCGGCGGGGTCCGCACCGCGCTTTTCAGCTGGCTGTACGCTCGTCACGCCGGCGGCAAGTTCCTGCTGCGAGTCGAGGATACCGACCGTGAGCGGTCGACCGAGGAAGCGGTGCGGGTCATTCTCGAGGGGATGCAGTGGCTCGGACTCGATGCGGACGAGAAGATCGTCTTCCAGTCGCAGCGCTTCGATCGCTATCGTGCGGTGCTCGACCAGATGTTGCAGGCAGGAACGGCCTACCGCTGCTACTGCACCAAGTCTGAGCTCGATGCACTGCGCGAGCAGCAGATTGCCCGCAAGGAAAAGCCGCGCTATGCGGGGACCTGCCGCGAGCGCACCACGCCGCGGGTGGGGGTAGACCCGGTGGTGCGCTTCCGCAATCCTCAGGAAGGCGTCGTGGTGGTCGAGGATCTGGTTCACGGGCCGGTGACCTTTCAGAACGCCGAGCTCGATGACCTCATCATCGCGCGCTCCGACGGCACGCCCACTTACAACTTTTCGGTTGTCGTCGACGACATGGACATGGGCATTACCCACGTCATCCGTGGTGATGATCACCTGAACAACACGCCACGGCAGATGAACATGCTGCGCGCTCTAGGTGCCACTGTGCCGGTCTACGCGCACGCGCCGATGATCCTGGGGCCCGATGGCGCGAAGCTCTCCAAGCGGCACGGCGCCGTGAGCGTGTTGCAGTATGAGGAAGAGGGGTATCTTCCGCACGCACTCCTTAACTATCTGGTGCGTCTGGGCTGGTCATATGGGGACCAGGAGGTCTTCACGCGGCCGGAGATGATCGCGGCCTTCGACATCCACGATGTGAACAAGGCGGCTTCGACCTTCAACCCGGAAAAGCTGCTCTGGCTCAACCAGCAGCACATGATGCGTACCGCACCGGCAGCGATCGTGCCCTACCTGCGCGCGCAGCTGCGCCGTCTGGGGTGCGACAGTTCCGACCAAGCGCTCCTCGAGGGGGTGATCGCGGCACAGCGCGAGCGCACCAAGACGTTGAAGGAAATGGCGCACAACAGCCGCTTCTTCTTCGTAGACCACATCGACATCGATCCCAAGGCGGCCGCGAAGCACCTGGCAGGCGGTGGCCGGGAGACACTCACCGAAGTGCGTGAGCAACTGGAGCGGCTGCCGCAGTGGAACGCGCCCGCGATCCACGCCGTCCTCAACGATCTCGCCGCGCGCCTGCAGAGTGGTCTCGGGAAGGTCGCGCAACCGCTGCGGGTCGCCGTGACCGGCACGCCCGTATCGCCGCCGATCGATGTGACGCTCGAGCTCCTCGGACGCACTCGAACACTGCGCCGCATCGACGCGGCACTATCGATAACTGCACCTGGCCACGCTAACTAGGGCCAGAAACATTCTGCACTCCTCCCGGGGAAGGGGCGGGATGCGAATTCGAAGGACTGGATGGCGGATAAAGGGACTTAAGGTGGTTGCGGATTGTGCCCCGTATTGGGAGATGATCTGCAGCGGTGCCGAGCAGCGCCTGAAAGTGTGGCGGTTTTGGAAGCGGCATGGACTCATTGCCACGCAAGAGGCGTTCGCGTCTCCCGCCGAACGCTGTTCGCATGGCAAGCGCAGCTGCGCCGCGGTGGGCGGCAGCTCCATGTACTGAAGCCCGGATTCACGCGACCGAAGCATCAACGCCGTCGCGAGTGACCCGAGGAGTTGATTGAGGAAATCCCCCGCTTACGTACGCAGCACCCCAATCTGGGCAATGAGAAGCTCCATCCTTTCTCGAGCGCTTCTGTCGCACGCACCGGCTACGCACCCCCGGCGTTCGTACCATCGGCCGACTCATCCCGATGCCCCGGACAAGATGCGCCACACCAAGCTGCGTGTCTCGCCGCCCCTTTGATATCCTCGCCCGGCACGTCGGGCCTCAGTGCAGAAAGTCCTGGCCCAATACACACGCTTGACAACACCCAGTCCGCTGCGTAGCGTGCGCCCGCTTCGCGTGGGGCCATAGCTCAGCTGGGAGAGCGCTTGCATGGCATGCAAGAGGTCGGCGGTTCGATCCCGCCTGGCTCCACCATAATCAGGGAGTGGTACGCGGACTCTCGATCGGATCTCAACCCCCGTCCCCATCGTCTAGAGGCCCAGGACATCGCCCTTTCACGGCGGTAACAGGGGTTCGAATCCCCTTGGGGACGCCAATACAATCAAGTGCTTACTATCTGGTAGCTAAACGCACGCTGGTAGCTAAATGCACGCCCTGCTGCGGGAAGCTGCTGGGAATCAAGCCGCGCCGGGAGCCCCCAATTCGGGGCGCTGCTCTGAGCGCTCGCAACTCTCCGACCCAATGAGTGGGACGCGCTCGGCCGCCTATTCGCTGCCGCCGGCCCAAAAAATAGCGCTTCGGCTTGCCGCCGCCGGGCCACGCGACCGAGCCCGCAGCGCTCGCCGTGTGGGCGGCGGCACGACGGGCTCAGTCACGTCGCGGCCGACACGTTGGCAGCCGCCCAAAGGATTCCCAGGAAGAGATAGAAGATCGTGAGGCCGCCGTAACAGCGAAGATACCGGCGACGAGGAATCCGATAACGGCCCTCTCAATCCATAAGACCTGGATCATGCGGTCATCCGCTTCGATACGCGCGCGGCGCTGGCCGAACTAGCCTTTCCTCGCCAGAATTGCCGCACCGGTGCAGTGTTCTTCTGGAACTACGCCATGCGGAACTCACCAACCTTTGCCACACAGCGCTGACCTCGAGCGATAGCACGAGGAGCGAGGCATGCATCCGTTGATGTCGAGCCTGCCGCTGCTGTTTTTTCTTGTGTGCGTTGCCCGCCGCCGGCGCGCTGGCGGGTCAGCATTTCTCGAGGCCTCGCTGACCGCGCTGCTGATGACGGTCGTTGTGACAGTTGCGATCACGGAGCTCCTCGGCATCGCCGGGCGCCTCCGGCCGATACCAGTCACCTTGGCATGGCTTGCAGCGGTGGTTGTGGCGGCGCGGTTTCCCGGAACGTGGCAACGCGCCGGTGGCGTGGACAACGCCGCCTCCAATGGTACGCCAAACGCCCGGGTCGCCGCCCCGTCGGTCCGGCTATCGCTGGTGTTATTGCTAGGGCCGGTCATTGTGCTAACCGGGGTAACCGCGCTGTTGGCGGAACCGAACAACGCGGACTCGATGACCTACCACCTAAGTCGCGTGGAGCACTGGCTCCAGAACGGTTCGCTTGCGTTCTATCCGACCTCGATACCCCGCCAGCTGCAGTTCGCGCCGTTCGCCGAGTACTTCGTGCTGCAGCTGCGCGCCCTCACCGGCGGAATGGCGTTCGCAAACTTCGTGCAGTGGCTAGCGCTGCTGGGCTGCTGCGCGTCGGTGGCGTCAATTGCCCGCCGTCTTGGTGCCAACGAATGGTCCCAACTTGCCGCGGCAGTATTTGTTGTCACGGCACCGATGGCTATCCTGCAGGCGAGCAGCACGCAAACCGACCTCGTCGCCGCGCTATTCGTCGCGCTGACGCTTGATCGGACACTCGCGTGGATCGCCGCGGGCTACCGCCTGACGGATGCGGCAGCACTCGGTGTCGCCGCCGCCGCCGCGGTGCTCACGAAGGGCACGGCTAGCCTGTGCCTGGTTCCACTGGCCCTGTGGCTGTTGCTGTCGTTTCTGCATCGGCGGGAACGGCGGATACTGCTCGGCGGGCTCGTCGCGGCGGCTATCGTGGTGTTACTGAATGCCGGGCAGCTGCTTCGCAGTCTCGCGGCCGGCAGTCTCCTGGGTCCCGGTGCCGACACGATCGTGTCGTCCAACCCCTTCGCGTACCTTCCGGCACGCGCGCTCTCGACCCTGATACGGCACGCTGGATCAGAGCTCATGACGCCGTCCTACAGGGTCAACGCGCTGATCGACAGCCTGGTTCGTGGCATCCACCGACTGCTTGGCCTCGACATCGATGATCCCGCTACGACATATATTTGGAAGGGTGTCGCCTGGTCGCCACCCGAGAACGATCTTGACGAGGGCTTCGCCGGCAATCCGCTGCACGTGCTGGCGACGGTCGTGGCCTTGATCGGCGTTGCCATCCGGCGCGACGGCGGTGCGCTGCTCAGGCGTTATGGCCTTGTCGTGGCGGCCATGATCGTACTGATGGGCGTGTCGCTGCGCTGGCAGCCCTGGATCACCCGTTTACACCTGCCGCTGTGGGTGGCCGCGGCACCCATCGTTGGAATCACGATCGGACGGCTTCCCAAGTTTGTCGGCGGCACACTGCTGAGCCTCCTTGTGCTCGCGGCGATGCCGTGGGCGCTATGCAATAGTCTCAGGCCGCTCACCCACGTGCGAGGGCACGGCCCGACACTGTTCGACAGCCCACCTGCCCGGGTACTGTTCGCGGCGCGCCCGTACCTGCTTCGAGGCTACGATGAGGCGACCACGTTCCTCGCGGCCCAGCGTGCGCATCGGATTGCGCTACGCATGAGCGTGGACTCCTATGAGTATCCCTTGTGGTGGCTGACAAGCCGCAAGTCAATCGACCCGGTGACCCTGGTTCACGACTGCGTCGCAAATCCGGTACTGGTCGCTCCCCTCGCGAGCGATCCGCCGCCGGACTACGTTGTCGCCATCGATGTTCCGGCTGTCGCTCAGTTCGAGTGTCACGGAGTCACGTTTCGACCGGTGCTGCGTGCAGGCGTGGGTGCAGGCGCGATACTGCTTTACGCTCCGGCACGAGGCCCCTCTCCACCATGAGGACGCTGTCCGGGAATGACCTGATGCGCAGAACGACACTACGCAGTAGTCATTGGGACGGTGGCGCTGGCGCGCCTAGCGACCCGAATGCGGTGCTCGAACTGCGGGAAGAGAGTCGCCGAGGTGGTAGTGGCGAGGCGGAGGCCGCGCGGCGTGCCGAAAAACCCGCACTAACGAAAACGCCGCCCGAAAACAGTCTTTGCCCTGATTTCAGGTCTGGACGCACCGGCTCCGCCAGAGCCCGCCTCGAGCGATGTCCTCCCATATCGTCTCTAGGTCTCGCAGCGCGATCGCATCCACAATCGGCTCACCTGCTTCCGACCTGGTGCTGCGTCTGCGGCAGGACGAGGGTGCATAGGGGAACGAGCGCAAAGGTCAGGTCTCGCTCAGCGCGGAGAAGACGATACTCCAATTTGATTTCGCGTATGCCGGTTTCCGGTCACCCTAGTGCTTCCTTACGGACCGCAATTGATGCTTAGACGCTGGCTTCTTTTGGCACTGCTGGCCTACTGCATGATTGCGGTC
>Ga0306925_10001000_pt1 | contig 22155 bp, 16 predicted proteins | sample flu12Cox44000176_FD_203755 | JGI IMG/M metagenome (GOLD analysis project Ga0306925, IMG submission 203755) | Lab enrichment of tropical soil microbial communities from Luquillo Experimental Forest, Puerto Rico - flux8day.12C.oxic.44.000.176 (v2)... | ecosystem: Environmental > Terrestrial >... | reverse complement strand
TACCTGGAAGGGCACGGCTACGATCACGGCGTCTGCGGCATCTTCACGGAATTGCGGATCGCAGCGCAACTCGTCGATAGTTCGGGGTGCGGGGAATGTGCTTGAGCCGTCAGGATTGCGCCAATCCTGCGCGGCAAATTCCAACACGTCGGCCGCCTGATGGATCGCCTCATCGATGCTATCCCCGGCGGTAAACACTCCCGGCACATCTGGAAAAGATATGCCGTAGCAGCTGTCCGCATCCTTGTGTAGCAAAGCAAGCCGCGTACAGAAACCAGTTCGAATCCATCAGACCGAAGCCGTTCAATATCACGGCTGTCGCGCAGCAAAGAAGGGGCCTCACGCCCGTTGCACGAAATTATCGACCACGCGCTTCTCGCCCGCCCGATCGAACAAGATGGTGAGCTTGTTGCCATCGACGGCGGTAACATTGCCATTTCCGAATTTCTGGTGAAACACGCGGTCGCCGACGGCGTAATCCGAAATGGTGCCGGTCGACTTGGCAACAAGCTCGCCCTCGATGGTGCGCGGAAGGTGTCGCTTGCCGGAAGCCGCCCGCGCGCGCTTCTGCGCCCCATTCGGGGCGCTCTCGCCGAAGAATGCTGCGCCGCCTTCGTCGAAACCGGTGCCGCGGTCCGCTTTTCTCTGCGCGCGCTGCCATCCGGGCGTGGTGTAGCCCGAGCTGAAATGGGTCATCTCGTCGAAACGCGAGGCGCCAGCGTTGCCATAGCCGGAAAAGCCGCCTTTCGACTCCCCGATTTCCACGTGGGCTTCCGGCAATTCGTCGAGGAAACGCGACGGAATGTTCGACGACCATAGCCCATGCATGCGCCGGTTGGCGGCGAAATAGATGTTTACCCGCCGGCGCGCACGGGTGAGGCCGACATGGGCGAGGCGGCGCTCCTCCTCGAGCCCGGCCCGGCCCTGATCGTCCAATGCGCGCTGATGCGGGAACAGGCCTTCCTCCCAGCCGGGCAGAAAGACGGTATCGAATTCAAGACCCTTGGCGGAATGCAGCGTCATGATCGCGACCGCTTCGCCCTCGCCCTTGTCGGTGTCCATCACCAGCGAGATATGCTCCAGGAAGCCTGCCAGATTCTCGAATTCCTCCATGGAGCGGATCAGCTCCTTGAGGTTTTCCAGGCGGCCGGCGGCATCGGCGCTGCGATCCTTCTGCCACATTTCGGTATAGCCCGACTCGTCGAGCACGATCTCGGCGAGGGCGGTATGCGCCAGCACTTCCTTCTGCGCGCGCCAGCGCTCGAAGGCGGCAAGCAGATCGCGCAGCGCGCTGCGCGGCTTGGGCTTGAGCTCGTCGGTCTCGATCACGGCGCGTGCCGCTGCGGTGAGCGGAATACGCCGCCTGCGCGCATGCTCATGCAGGCCCTGCACGGTCGCATCGCCCAGGCCGCGTTTGGGAACGTTCACGATGCGCTCGAAAGCGAGGTCGTCGCTCGCCGAATGAACGACGCGCAGATAGGCGAGCGCATCGCGGATTTCCTGGCGTTCGTAGAACCGCGGCCCCCCGACGACCCGATAGGGCAATCCGAGCGTGACGAATCGATCCTCGAACTCGCGCATCTGGAACGAGGCGCGTACGAGGATCGCGATCTCATCGAGCGAGTGCGGCCGACCGGTGCCGTCATTGCGTTGCAGCGCCTCGATCTCCTCGCCGATTGCGCGCGCCTCCTCCTCCGAATCCCAGCACGAGGTCACCCGCACTTTGTGCCCCGGCTCATCCTCGGTGCGCAGCGTCTTGCCGAGCCGTCCCTCGTTATGGGCGATCAGATGCGACGCGGCGGCAAGAATGTGCGCGGTCGAACGGTAGTTTCGCTCGAGCCGAATGATTCTTGCGCCGGGAAAGTCGTGCTCGAAGCGCAGGATGTTGTCCACCTCGGCGCCACGCCAGCCATAGATGGACTGATCGTCATCGCCAACGCAGCAGATGTTCTTCGGTGTGCGGCCGGGCAGTTGGGCGACGGGAGCGGCGGACTCGGCATTTGCCCTCTCTCCGCTCTCCCTGCTTGCCGGAAGAGGGTGGGGGTGAGGGATGCTCGTGCTCTGCCCCAGCAGCCGCAGCCAAAGGTACTGGGCGACATTGGTGTCCTGATACTCGTCTACCAGAATATATTTGAACCGCTCCTGATACTGGCGCAGCAACTGCGGCTGCTCGCGGAAAAGCCGGATGCAGTGCAGCAGCAAGTCGCCGAAATCGGCGGCATTGAGGACCTTGAGCCGCTCCTGAAAGGCGGAATAGAGCTTGCGGCCCTTGCCGGCAGCGAAGCTTGTGGATTCCCCGTTGGGAACCTGCTCCGGCATGAGCCCACGGTTCTTCCAGGCATCAATCAGCCCGGCGAGCACGCGCGCCGGCCAGCGTTTCTCGTCGATGTCCTCCGCTTCGAGCAGTTGCTTGAGCAGCCGAATCTGATCGTCGGTATCGAGGATGGTGAAGTCGGGCCGCAGCCCGACGAGCTCGGCGTGCCGGCGCAGCAGCTTCGCGCCAATGGAATGAAAGGTACCGAGCCAGGGCATTCCCTCGACGATCTCACCCACCATGAGGCCGACGCGCGCCTTCATCTCGCGCGCTGCCTTGTTGGTGAAGGTGACCGCGAGAATATCGCCAGGCCTTGCCCGCCCGGTGGCGAGAATGTGCGCTATGCGCGTGGTAAGGACGCGTGTCTTGCCGGTTCCGGCGCCGGCCAGAACCAGCACCGGCCCATCCAGAGTCTCCACCGCAAGGCGCTGCTCGGGGTTGAGATCATCGAGATAAGGAGCCGCGCGCGCCGCGCTTGCGCGCGCGGCGATACCGCCCGGCGCTGGTGCGGGTGGCTGGCGGAAGAGGTTGCCGGGATGAGGCATTCCGGTTGCTCGCCGTGAGCTTGTTTTCCAGCGTTGCAGCGACTCAGCGTTAGTGCTTGCACGATCCTATCCGAAAAGTCTGCAACTTTGCGGGATGGTGCAGCGCTAAGATGGCAATCGCCGCGGAAAATGGGGAGTGCCGGCGGTGCCGGCTTAGCCGGCGCTTTTCCGCGGCATGGCGATCCGCCGGCCGGCTCCTTGCGGGTAGGGCAGGCGCGCATGCATTGCCTTCATGCCTTCGAGCGCGGCTGCAATTGCGGCCGGAAAGGGCGCCGTGCGCTTTTGCTCCATATCCACGTGCAGCGACATGTTTTCCGAGGTCGCCGAAACCCAGCCTTCGGTGGCGTGCAGCAGCTGCTCGAAAAAATGCATGCGCTTGCTATCGTAGTCGATGAGCTGGAACGTCACCCGCACGTCATCCTCGGCCTTGAGCTCGCGCAGATAGCGCACGTGCGTTTCGGCGGTGAAGCAGGAATGCCCGTGGGTCCGCACGTAATCGAGGCCGCATCCCAAAAGCTCGAATACCTCGTCGACCGAGCGGTCGAAAAGCACGTTGTAATAGGCCATATTGAGATGGCCATTATAGTCGATCCAGCCGGGCTCGACTCGCATCAGCGACGAAACAAAAGGGGCAAAGAACAGCGGTTCAAGATTGCGGCTTTCGAGCATGGTGCGACCTTACGACCCCCCGCATGCGGCCGTCCATCTAGTGTCGTATTTCTGCGCAGCGCGCACAGGCCGGCACTTGCACGGCATCGTGGTCGAGCCCATTTCGAAGCCAAATATGGCCCCCTCCCTTCGTAATACAATGCCGCCCATGATCAATCTGAGCTGGCTTCCGCCCATTGTTGTGCAGGCGTCGGAACGTCTGGCCAGCAATCTCGGTGAGCTGGCGGGAAGCGCGACAGTCTGGCTCGCGGTGACGGGGTTGAGCCGCTCCGGCAAGACCGTCTTCATCACCAGTCTGATTCACAACCTCATGAGCGCGGTCCACAATCCGAACCGGATGCCGCTTCTCGACGTGGTCGGCGAACGCCGGTTGATCGCCGCCAATATCGAGAGTGCCAAGGCACATCGGCTGCCGCGATTTCCCTATTTCAGCAACATAGAAAGAATGGCCGGCAGCCTCCCGGACTGGCCGGATCGCACGGCCGACATCAGCGAGATCGGCCTCGAAATCCGCTTCATGCCCGCCAACCCGGTGGGGAAGCTGCTCAGCGAGATTACCGGCAGTCCGGCAAAGGTCAGCGTCAAGATCGTAGATTACCCCGGTGAATGGCTGCTCGATCTGCCGCTCCTGGAGCAAAGCTTCAGCGAGTGGTCGCGCGCGACCATCGGCTCCACGCGCCACGGCAGCCGGGCGGAGATCGCAGGCGACTTCCTCTCCTTCATCGCGGCCCATCGCTGCGAGGAGCCCGCAAGCGACGAAACCGCCAGGCGGGCCCATGACCTTTACCGCGACTTCCTGCTGCGCGCGCGCGATCAGTACGGCCTGAGCTATTTGCAGCCCGGCCGCTTCCTGTGCCGGGGGACGCTCGGGGAGGTGCCTTACCTCTGGTTTGCTCCGCTCGATCTGAAGGAGGCGGCCGCCGAGCCCGCCCCGCACACTCTCGGCGCCCTCATGGCGGAGCGGTTCGAGGTCTATAAGCGTGAAGTGGTGGGCCGCTTTTGTCTCGATCACTTCCGGCACTATTCGCGGCAGATCGTGCTGGTGGATGTGCTGCGCGCGCTGCTGGCCGGCCGCGAGGCCTTCGAGGACACGCGGCGAGCGCTCGGCGTCATCGTCGATACCTTCAGATATGGTCACGGCGGCTTTCTCTCCAAGCTGCTGCTTGGCTCGCATATCGACAAGGCCTTGTTCGCCGCCACCAAGGCCGATCATGTTCCGGACATTCAGCGCGATCACCTCGCCGCTCTGCTGCGCAACATGACGGCGCTCCCTGCTCTCGAGGTCAAAAGCGCCTATGCGCAATTGGATGTGACCCCAATCGCATCCGTCGTCTCCACCGCCGAGGAGACCCAGCTCATTGATGGGCAGCGCGTGCAGGTTGTCGTCGGCCGCCCGGTCGGCGCGAAGACGCAGTCAAAGTTCTTCGTCGGCAACGTGCCGATCCGTCCGCCGCGGCCCGATGCCTGGGGGTCGCCGTTCCTCAACGTGCCGGTGTTCGAGCCGCCTGCCATTGATCCATCGCCGATCGATGGCATCGCGCATATCAATCTTGATCTGGCGCTTGAGTTCTTGCTGGGAGACCGGCTGCGATGAGCGATGCATTACGTGAAGAGCGCGACCTCGCGTTCACCCCTCGCGTCATCGAGATGGAGGTGCCCGACGCTCGGGTGTCATTATCAGTCGCACCGCCGCAGGTGATCATGACCGACCGCGCCGAGCCGGTTGTCCCCAAGGAGCGCGCCGTCGTTGCCGTTGCGCCTGAGCCCCCCCGGCGACGCAATCGCGCGGTCACTCTCGGGATCGCGGGGGTGGCGATTTTCCTCGCGGGATGGGGAGCCGTCGATGCTGTCGCCTGGATTTCGGCGGCGTTCGAGCGTGGTGTTGCCTTGGGCGCGCTGGCGACGGCGGTGGTCGCGGCGGGGGTCGCCGGCGCCGGCGCGGTGATCGCGCACGAGCTTGCGAGCCTGCTGCGCCTCAAGAGCGTGGAGGCAGTCCGGCGGCGGTTCTCCGCTGTCGAGCTCTCGCCCGCGCAGACGCGCGCGGCGGTTGCCGACGTGCTCTCGGTCGTACCGCGCGACCGCGAGACGCAGCGCGCGATCGAGGCATTCCAGCGCCAGGTGCAGGCTCACCACGGCAGGCTGGCGCAGATGGAGCTGCTCGCCCGCACCGTCATCAAGCCGCTCGACCAGCGGGCCGAGTCGCATGTGCGCACGGGTGTTCTGCGCGCGTTCGGCGTCACTGCCATCAGTCCCACCGCCCTGACCGATGCGGTTTTCTTTCTTGCGTGCGGCGTGCGCATGGTGCGCGGCATCGCCGGTGCCTACGGGCACCGGCCGAGCGCGGCGGCGACTGTGCATCTGCTGCGCCGGCTGCTGCTTGAAGCCGGCAAGCTCGGGGCGGTGGATCTCGCCAGCGCCTCGCTGGTGCAGCACCTGGGCGGAGCCGTCGCTGAGCGCTTCGCCGCCTCGACCGCCGAAGCGCTCTACGCGGCATACCGAATGGCCCGGCTGGGCATCATTGTGATGGATCTCTGCCGTCCGGTTGCGTTCACCGAGGATGAGATTCCCAACGTCGGCTCTCTTGTTGCCGGCGTCGTGCGCCGCCGCTCCGAAGCGGGATAGCAAGTGCAGGACTGGTATTGTTCTGATAAGTTCGCGTGACCTGACAGGGAACGGCATCCGTGGACGATCGCACCACTCGCGCTCATCGCAATCCCGCCGCCGTCGATGCAGTGGTGGACGCCCTTGCAGCGAGATTCGGCAATCGTCTGGTCACCTCGCAGGCGGTGCGCGAGCAGCACGGCAATACCACGACCTGGATTGCCAACGAGCCGCCGGATGCCGTGGTGTTTCCGCAATCGACAGGCGATGTGCAGGACATTGTCCGCGTCTGCGCGGGCCACCGCGTGCCCGTCATCCCGTTCGGCACCGGCACCTCGCTCGAGGGGCACGTCAACGCGCCCCGCGGTGGGGTGTCGATCGATTTTCGCGACATGAACAGCGTGCTGGCGGTGAATGCCGGCGACTTCGACTGTGTGGTGGAGCCCGGCATTACCCGCAAGCAGCTCAACGAGCATTTGCGTGATCAGGGACTTTTCTTTCCGCTCGATCCCGGCGCCGATGCCACGCTCGGCGGAATGGCGGCGACGCGCTGCTCCGGCACCAATGCGGTGCGCTATGGCACCATGAAGGACAACGTGCTCGCGCTCAAGGCGGTGCTGGCCAACGGCGAGCTGATCACCACCGCACGCCGTGCCAAGAAGTCGTCGGCGGGTTACGATCTCACCCGTCTCTTCGTGGGTTCAGAAGGGACGCTTGGCGTCATCACCGAGCTCACGCTCAAGCTGTCCGGCATTCCCGAGGCGATCTCGGCCGGCCATTGCCGCTTCCCTTCGGTTGAGGCGGCGTGCAATGCGGCGATCGCCACCATCCAGTCCGGCATTCCGATCGCTCGCATCGAGCTGATGGACGAGCTGCAGGTGCGGGCGACCAACCTCTATTCCAGGCTTGCGCTGCCGGAAGCACCGATGCTGTTCGTCGAGTTTCATGGCTCCCCGGCGGGCGTTGCCGAGCAATCGGAGCGCTTCGGCGAGATTGCGCGCGATCTCGGCGCGGCTTCGTTTGAATGGGCCATGAAGGCGGAGGACCGCACCCGCCTGTGGCAGGCGCGGCATGACGCCTATTGGGCGGGAAAGAGCCTGCGGCCGGGCGCGCAGGCGTTTGCCACCGACGTCTGCGTGCCAATCTCGCGGCTGGCCGAATGTGTCACCGAGACACAGCGCGACATCGCCACCCACGGGCTGGTTGCGCCCATCCTGGGACATGTCGGCGACGGCAATTTTCACCTTTCGTTGCTCGTCGACATGGCGGACGGCGACGAGGTCAAGGCTGCGCGCAGCCTGTGCGAGCGGCTCGTCGAGCGCGCGCTCGCCATGGACGGCACCTCGACCGGCGAGCATGGCGTCGGCCAAGGCAAGATGAAATATCTTCCACGCGAGCTTGGCGAGACGACGCTCGCAGCCATGGCGGCAATCAAACGGGCCTTGGACCCACAGGACATCATGAATCCGGGCAAGATTGTCGCCGTTAACTAACCCATTGAAATCAGCATAAAATTGCCATCAAGCTCGGCATCATGATGCGCTTTTGCGGCGGGTCACGGAGCTGCCGGCGTGCTATGGTGCAAGCGATCAGGAAAGTCATCCTGCTCTAGACGATCCGTGGAGACGGCGTGCAGACGACGCTGCTTGGTCTTGCGATTGCGATCATCGTGGCGCTGGCGACCGCGCTGGCTGCGCCGCTGTTCGTCGACTGGAATCGTTACCGCGGAGAATTCGAGGCGCGCGCCAGCGGCTTGACTGGGCTCGATATCCGCATCACCGGGGCCATCGACGCGCGTCTGCTGCCCACCCCGACGCTGGTCATGCAAGGCGTCGAGATCGCACGGCCGGGCGATACCGGCAAGGATAGCGGTAAGGATGTTAATAGGCTGGGTGCCCGTGCGCTGCGCCTCGAATTCGAGCTCGGTGCATTGGCGCGGGGCGAATGGCGTCTGCGCGACCTCATTATCGAGGGGCCGGAACTGCGCGCCGGGATCGACGCTGCCGGCCGCCTGGATTGGTCCACTCCGAAGGCGGGGTTCAAACCTGATGGAGTTTCAATCGAGCGGCTTCAGGTAAAGGACGGTCGTGCAATTCTCGCGGACGCGGCCTCCGGCTCGCGTCTCGTGCTGGAAAAACTGGAGTTCCGGGGCGAGGTGCGCTCGCTGAGCGGGCCGATCAAGGGCGAGGGTTCCTTTGTTGTCGGCGGCGAGCATTTGTCCTACCGGATTGCCGCAAGCCAGATCGGCGGCGACGCCGGGCTGAAGCTTCGTCTGTCGGTGGATGCAATCGAGCACCCGCTTGGTGGGGAAGCCGACATCTCCATCTCGTTCGATCATGGAAACCCGCGCTTCGAGGGAAATCTGCAATTCGCGCGCCCGGTCGCGCGCGCCCCCGCGGGCTCGCAGTCGCCGATCGTCGAGCCATGGCGTCTCACCGGCCGCGTCAAGGGAGATAGCGCGGCGGCGAAGATCGATCAGCTCGAGTTTCAATACGGACCAGACGAGCGCGCGGCCAAGTTGAGGGGGACCGCTGATCTGAGATTCGGGCGCAACCCGCGCGCCGATGTCGTGCTCTCGTCAGCGCAGGTCGATCTTGATCGAATGCCGGCGTTCTCGGACGGCGCACATCCGCGGCCCCTCTCCGCCGCCAGCCGGCTGGCGGAAATCTTTCCGCGCAAGCTGCCGATACCGACCTCGCTCAGCGTCGCGGTGGAAGCTGTGGGCCTCGGTGGGGCAACGCTCCAGCGGTTCCGTGCCGAGATGGAAGGAAGCGGAGAGCGCCTCGGCATCAAGGCGCTGGAATTCCATGCGCCCGGCATGACCCAGGTTCATCTGAGCGGCAATCGCGAATCTACATCCGGCGGCGCGCAATTTGCGGGACACGCTGGCGTTGTAACGAACGACGCGCGGGCGCTGGTTGCCTGGCTGAGCGATCGCGCCGATGGCTCGTCGGCCGCTGCCGGCGCGCTTCGCATTGCCGGGGATGTGACCCTCTCGCGTGATGCCATCTCCATAGAGCGGCTCGAGCTCGATTTCGATCGCATGAACGTGACCGGGCGCATCGCCTATGCCTGGGACGGCAACGATCGTCCGGCGCGTCTGGATGCCGCGCTTTCCGCACCTGACGTCGATCTCGACCGCGTCCACGCGGTCGCGACGGCCATCCTGGGTGACACGGCGGTCGCATGGCCGCGCGCAGGCCACCTCTCGCTCAAGGTCGCACGCGCCTTGGTTCTCGGTGTCGAGGCAAGAGAGGCCGCCGTGAGCGTGCGGCTCGACGCCAACGGCCTCGATATCGACCCGCTCGTGGTTGCGGATTTTGGGGGGGCGTCACTGGCGGTGCGAGGCCGCATCGATACCAGGACGGCCTCGCCGCGCGGCACGGTTACGCTTGACCTTGATGCGCGCGCGTTGGACGGCGTTTTGGCGGTTGTGGAGCGATTCGCACCGGACACGGCCGAGCAGCTTCGGCGCTCGGCGGGGCGCGTTTCTCCGGTGGTATTGCGCGCCTCGCTCACCATGGATCCGGGTGCCGCGGCCAATGCGCCTTCGAGCGCGAAACTCAAGGTTGACGGGCGAGCCGGGACGCTTCGTCTCGCCGTGCTGGGGGATGCGAGCGGCGATGCCGGCGCATTCAAGGCGGACAAGGTCGCCGCTTTGCGCGCCGCGAAGCTCGATCTCATCGGCCGGCTCGAAGCAGACGACGGGGCCCTGTTGATCGATCTGGCCCGGCTCGACCGATACATCTCGGTCGGCAAGGGACCGGCCCGGCTGGCGCTGACGATGAAGGGGACGTTAGGCGGCGAAATCGAAGTGGACGGCGGACTCACCGCCGGCTCATTTGCCGCTTCCACAAGGGGCAAGGTCCGCATGTTACCATGGGCAAGCCCGAGTGCTTCGCTCGACCTGCGGCTTGGCAATGCGGACATTCGCTTGCCGCGATCGATCGCGGCCGGCGGACGCTCTGCCGAGTTCCTCCCGGTCTCCTTGACAACGCGGCTTGCTCTCGCGCAGGGCACGGCTCGTCTGGGCAATATCAAGGGAACTGTCGCAGGGGCCGTGGTTGGCGGTGAGCTCGCGGTCGGAATGACGCGGCCGATGACGATCAACGGCGGGCTTGATTTCGCAGAACTCGACCTGCCGCGGGTGGTTGCTGTCGTGATCGGAGCTCCCGCCAGCGCGGCAACGACGAGCACGGACGGTCGCATGCATTGGCCCGCCGAACCATTCGAGCAGATGATCGGCCCGCTGAGCGGTGAGCTTGCGATCAAGTCCACACGTGTCGCGCTTACGCCGACGATTGAGGCACGCGATTTCAGTGCAGCGGCCCGCTTCGGACCATCGCAGGCCGCCCTCGAATTGACGCAGGCTACCGTGGCGGGCGGGCGGCTCGTCGGCGAGCTGAGCTTCGAGCGCGAGCCAGGCGGCGTCGTTGCGCGCACGCGCTTCAATCTTGACGGCGCCAACGCGGCCGAGTTGCTGCCCGGCGACGGGGCGATCTCCGGACGGCTCAGAGCACAGCTGAGTGTCCAGGGAACCGGGATGAGCGCGGTGGCGCTGATCGGCTCGCTCGAAGGCAGCGGCAATTTCACTCTCGAAGATGGAAAACTGGCGCGGCTCGATCCGAGGGCTTTCGAGGCCGTGATCCATGCCGTCGATCAGGGTCTTCCCATTGATGCGAACAGGCTGCGCGAGAGAACGGACAGCGCCCTTGCGAGCGGCGCGCTTGCCCTCCCGCGTGGGGAAGGCGCCATCTCCATTGCGGCCGGCCAGGCACGCGTGAGCAATGCGATGGCGGGAGAAAGGGGCAGCGAGCTTGCGGTCAGCGGACGCGTCGATTTGACCAGCGGCGATGTCGAGGCGCGTCTGGTCCTCGCCAGGGCGCTCGCATCCGGCGCCGCCGCGAATGCCCCGCCTGAGATCGCCATCGCGCTCAAGGGTCCGATGGGTTCGCCCACTCGCAGCATCGATATTTCCGTGTTTGCGAGCTGGCTTGCGTTGCGCGCCGTCGACCAGCAGGCGAAGAAGCTCGATGTGCTCGAAGGGCGCGAAGTGTCAGTGCCTGCTGCCGCAGATCCGGGCGCGCCCGCGGAGGAGACCCCGCGCGCGGAACGCCCGGCCGACGCGCGCGTCGCTCCTCCAAGCCCGCCGCAACACCCGCGACCGACGGCGCGCGTGCAAAAGCCGAAGCCATCCGTCGGCGAACCGCTGCAGCTGATGCCGTATCAATTGTGGTTTGGGGTGCGGTAAAGGCTCAAGTCGAGCTGGGCCGGCCAGCTACTGCCTGGCGCGCCTCCTCGCGCAGAGCAGCCCCCCCGGACGCCTTGTCCTTATAGAATTCGAGCACGAACAGTCGAATAGCCGACGAGAGATTGCGGTGCTGCCGGCTGGTATCGATTGCGGCGACCAAGTCAGACAAGGTCATGTGGCGACCGCCTGCGATCTCCTTGAGTGCTTTCCAGAATGCATCCTCCAGGCTGACGCTGGTCTTGTGACCGGCGATGACGATGGAACGCTTGATGACCGCGGATTTCATTATTTCTCGTCCATTTCGAGACGCGCCCCGTCGAGGTCGCTTTTCGTCTTTGCTGCACGTGCCTGATCGAGCTCGCGCGCCGACTTGCTGCGGCCGTGCAGCAGCCGGTTGGCGGCCGCGGCCTGCTCGGCCATTGCACGCTTGGCCCGCTTGCGCTCAGCCCGAAGGTTGACAATGTCGCCCATGCGTTTTCTCGACACTGCCAAGCGCCGTCCGCTGCACGGCAGGGCGCATCTGCGCTCAATTGCATTGCATGGATCAGCTTGGCGGCAATCGAACGCTTAGATATGGGTTATTGATTATACGTCAATTCCATCAAAAAATCAGGGCGGTATTATCGTATGTTGGCGTTGAATCTTCATCTGCATGCCCGTCCCGAGGCCGTTGCAGGATCAGGTGACCGTCGGTGACCTTCCTCGGAGCATCGACGAAAGCCCATTGTTGACGCGAGAGGGGCGGGCTTGGGACCCGCCCCCGCATCGACTTGGCTCGAATTGTGATGGTCAGGTCCGTGGTTGCGGCACGATCCTGATATAGGGCCGCGGTGCCTTCCAACCCTGCGGATACTGCTTGCGTGCGTCCTCGTCGGTCACCGAACCGGCGATGATCACGTCCTCGCCATGCTTCCAGTTCACCGGTGTTGCCACCTTGTGCCTGGCGGTGAGCTGGAGGGAATCGATTACGCGCAGCACCTCGTCGAAGTTGCGGCCCGTCGTCATCGGATAGACCAGGATCAGCTTGATCTTCTTGTCCGGCCCGATCACGAACACGTTGCGCACCGTCTGGTTATCGGCGGGCGTGCGCTTGGCCGGATCTCCCGACACGGCGGCAGGCAGCATGCCGTACAGCTTGGAGACGTTGTAATCAGTATCGGCGATCAGCGGATAGTTCGGCGCGAAGCCTTGCGTCTCCTTGATGTCGTTCGCCCACTTGCCATGCTGGTCGACCGGATCAACCGAGAGCCCGATGATCTTCACCCCCCGCTTGTCGAATTCCGGTTTTATCTTGGCCATATAGCCGAGCTCGGTTGTGCATACCGGCGTGAAATCCTTGGGATGCGAGAAGAGCACGGCCCAGCTGTCGCCAATCCAATCGTGAAAGCGAATTTTCCCCTGCGTTGTCTCCGCGGTGAAATCCGGCGCAGCATCGTTGATTGCGAGAGTCATCACTTACCTCCGTCGCCAGGTGCCAAGCATGAAGGGCCAATGGATGAAGAGCCAATAATGCGGGATCAACCGGTAATATAGGCCCTCTGCGGATCATCGGCCAGAGCGGCGAGCCCGGCCTTCGCCGGACGCGGGACCGGGTTGCTGGTTAGCGACAATTCGACGCGCAGGCGCCAGCCGGTATGCCGCGGCCGCCGCTCCCTTCCCCGGGGCCAATTACCTGTGAATGTTCATTGGATTAGCGTGGACCTGTCGCAACTTCGCCCCCTCGCTGCCGTCACCGCCACGAGTTTACGGCCTAGAATATTGAGCAGAATCGATTCGAACCGGAAAGCACGCTTCCGCGACTATTTCCCTGCGGGAGGAACTGCCCCCTCCGGCGAGCGTTTTCTTCGGGATCGGCTGTCGCCGGCGGCGGCAAAGGGATTTGGGAGAGCGTTGATGGGCCGGCGTTCGTCTTCCGGCAGGTTGCGCGCACTGATCGCGGCGATAGGAAATTCGCCCATAATGGTGCGGCTTGGCGCGCGCCTTCTCTCAGCGGCTGAATGGGCAAGGATCCGTAAGTCTCCGGAAGTGGATGCATTCGTGCTCGCCTGGATTGCCAGCCATGTGCGCGGTCCGCGCCGACCGCCGCGCAGGTTCATGTAATTGCGCGGGATCATGTAATTCCTCGGCTGGCATCGCCGGGGGCATTGCGGACGGTCACAGCAAATCCGAGCAATGCGTCGGCGCGCCCGCGCCGGTTTGACATTTGTCCATCGCCGCCGCAAAGGCTTAGGTCCCGGCGGGGCCCGTTTGCGGTATGTTCAAGCGCATTTTGATCGCCAATCGGGGCGAGATCGCGTGTCGGATCATCAGGACCGCGCGCCGGCTCGGTATCAAGACGGTTGCGGTCTATTCCGAGGCCGACCAGGATGCGCTGCATGTCGATATGGCGGATGAAGCGGTGCTGCTGGGCCCACCGCCTGCCGCGGAAAGCTATCTGGCTATCGACAAGATCATCGCCGCCTGCAAGCAGACCGGCGCAGAAGCCGTGCACCCGGGCTACGGCTTTCTCTCCGAGCGCGAGACCTTTGCCAGCGCATTGGCCGCAGCCGGCATCGTTTTCATCGGTCCCAATCCGCGGTCGATCGCCGCCATGGGCGACAAAATCGAGAGCAAGAAAGTCGCCGCCGCCGCGGGGGTGGCGACCGTGCCGGGCCATCTCGGCATCATTGCCGACGCCGATGAGGCGGTGCAAGTCGCCGAGGGGATTGGCTATCCCGTCATGATCAAGGCCTCCGCCGGTGGCGGCGGCAAGGGCATGCGGATTGCGCGCTCCGCGTCAGAGGTCGCTGAAGGGTTCGAGCGTGCGCGCTCCGAGGCGAGGTCCTCGTTCGGCGACGAACGCGTATTCATCGAGAAATTCATCAACGATCCCCGCCATGTCGAAATCCAGGTGCTGGGCGACAAGCACGGCAACGTCATCCATCTCGGCGAGCGCGAGTGCTCGATCCAGCGTCGGAACCAGAAGGTCGTGGAGGAAGCGCCAAGCCCGCTGCTTGACGCCGCCACCCGCCGTAGGATGGGTGCGCAGGCGGTCGCGCTGGCCAAAGCCGTAGGCTACGATTCCGCTGGCACGGTGGAGTTCGTCGCGGCGCAGGACCGGAGCTTCTATTTCCTCGAGATGAACACGCGACTCCAGGTCGAGCATCCCGTCACTGAGCTCGTGACCGGCATCGACCTGGTGGAGCAGATGATCCGCATCGCCGCGGGCGAGAAGCTCGCGCTCGCGCAGGCCGACGTGAAGCCGTCGGGCTGGGCGATTGAGACGCGCGTCTACGCGGAGGATCCCACGCGCAATTTTCTGCCCTCGATCGGCCGCCTGGTGCGCTATCGCCCGCCGCTCGAGACGGCCGCCAAGGGCATTACAGTGCGCAACGATACCGGCGTGCAGGAAGGCGGCGAGATTTCGCTCTACTATGATCCGATGATCGCCAAGCTCATCACGCACGCGAGCACGCGCGAGGCGGCGATCGCGGCCCAGGTCGATGCGCTCGATGCCTTCACCATCGAGGGCGTGCGCCACAACATCTCGTTTCTCTCAGCCCTCATGCAGCACCCGCGCTGGAAGGCGGGCAGGCTCTCGACTGCATTCCTGGCAGAAGAGTTTCCCCATGGTTTTTCCGCCGTCGCTCCGCAAGGCGAGGTCGGGCGCGTGCTTGCCGCGGTCGCGGCCGCCATCGATCACGTCCTGGGAGAAAGGAAGCGCCGGATTTCCGGGCAGCAGGCCGGTCGTGCGGTGACACGCGAGCGGCGCCGCTGCGTGGGGCTGGGCGAGAGCGAAATCAAGCTCGAGATCGGACGTGTTGATCCCGGATCGGCGGCTGCCGCCACCCGCTCGCAGTTGCAGAAGTCGAACGCGACGCGTCCCGGCACCGCGGCGCTTGAAGTGCGGTTTATCGGCAATGAGGTACGCAAGGGAGGGAAGCGGGTTGCGCAGAGCAAGGCGCATACCCTGGTCTCGCAATGGAAGCCCGGTGATCCCGTTTGGTCGGGCAGCATGGACGGCCGGCCGCTAACGGTGCAGGTGCGCCCCGTCCTTAACGGGTTCGATCTCTCCCATCACGGGATTGAGGCGCGCGCCTACGTGTATACGGAGCGGGAGGCGGCGGCGGCGCGGCTGATGCCTGCGAAGAAGGTCATCGATTCCGGCAAGGCGGTGCGTTGTCCGATGCCGGGGCTGGTTGTGTCCATTGCAGTGGGCGAAGGGCAGGAGGTCAAGGCCGGCGAAACGCTCGCCGTGGTCGAGGCCATGAAGATGGAGAATGTGCTGCGCGCGGACCGCGACGGGGTGGTCAAGCGCATCCACGCGCGGCGTGGCGACAGCTTGGCCGTGGATGCAGTGATCCTGGAGTTTGCGTGAGATTGAGCGAGATGTGATAAGCGGCCGAGCGGGTCAAAGCGGCGCCCTCGGCGGCGTGACCGAACGCACCATGTAAGGGCGCGGAACCATTGCCGCTTCGAGCGCAATGCCTTCGGGGCGAATGACCTCGGGCCAGACCGGCTCGTTGCGCGCCGTCGTTGCTTGCGCCCGCGCCAGCGCGTCATCCGGCCGGCGCTGGCCCCAGATCATCACGCGCGCCGTCATCAGGATGATGCGGAAATCAAGCCACAAGGAGGCGTTGCGCAGGTACCACTCGTCAAGCGCATCCTTCTCGCTCGGTGTGAGCAGCGTCCCCCCGTTGACCTGCGCCCAGCCGGTGATGCCGGGGCGGATCAGCAGACGCACGCTGGGATTGGTGGGCTGATCGCGCGGCAGCAGCGGCCGCGGGCCGATCAGCGACATGTCGCCCACCAGCACGTTGAACAGCTGCGGCAGCTCGTCAAGGCGGCGGCTGCGTCCGCTGTAAATACAGCGAAAAAACAGCGGGCCCGCCTCGGTACCGGGAAGATTGGGTTCGTTTTGCCAAAAACGCGAATCGATTGTATATCATATTTTATACAATCAAAAGTAGAAATGGAACTGCCCGGATCTGCCGGGGAGGCGGCAAAAAGTTTGACGTGTCCGGAGGTCGACACGCCGGACCGCAAGACTCCGACTCGTGAGCCGCCAAGCACACGAACGGAGGTGGCGTTAACAGCCGCCGTTAGGTGGCCAACACAGACTGGGCCGCGTCCGCGACCTACACCGGCTTCGGGCGGCTCACAACCTAAAGGCTCCGGCTTGGGGAGAAGGTGGCCGTCCCGCCCTGGTTACAGTCTGTGCAACCACGAGCGGGCCTCGTTGTCCGTCCGGCTTGGATATGTATATGCGGATCCACCAATCTCCAGTGGGATAAAATGGTCAACCTCGCATGGAATGGGTCCTTGCTCGGTCGCATTTCGTATGACGCGAAGTTTGGTTTTCTCGCTGGGGAATATGAGTGAACGTCAGTAAGCTCTTAAGCGAAGCTCTTGGGCTTCACGAAGCTAGTCGGCTAGTCGAGGCTAAAACGATCTCCATAACGCGATTGAGGGCACGCGAATCAGCGGTCGTCAGTGGAGTTTTTAAACAGCAGAAAAATTAGCTCCCAGCGATCTGGGACTTTTTGCAACAATATCTGCCACAACCGGACTCATGCACTGCAGCAAAAAGCACTCTCACCGCTCAATCCTGGGACCGGGTGAAGGGCACGAAGCGCACGAGGGTAATGGAGCGCATCCGCGTTTCACCGGGCGCGATCTTTTCGACCACGGTGAGCTGCTGTGGTACTTCAATGGACCCTAGCGGCATGACAAGCCGGAGAATTCCAGAACGCCTCTTCGAGGCTGACGCTAGTTCTTTGACTATCAATGATAACCGAATGTCTGATGATCGGGAAAGGGCAAAGCCCTTGTCGAAATTATTCACGATAATGAGCCGAATATGAGCACCCCGGGCGGTCCTTATGCGTCGCCCAGGGGGTGTTCCCCCTGATCAAGCCGCCACAAGTTCTGTTGGTCGCAACAGCATTGTTTGGTTGCGCCACGCAGGACCAAGACAGCACGGCACCGGCCGCGTGGAGTGATTGTGTTATCACCAATTAACGCGAGTGGACGATGGCAAAGCCGACCCATGCGCTTAGCCGGGTTATTACTTAGGCCCTTAGGCATCAGCGAGTTTTGCGAAAAATTCAACAGGCGAAGCCAAGAAGAATTGGTCTAAACCGTTGGCCAATGTCTGCTATCGTTTCAATAACCGATGGAAAAGCGGACATCTTGTTATGTCTGATTGGTGCCGATTTTGTTGCAAAAGTCCTTTTGCACTCGTCATCAAAATTTTCTTTTGGCTGTACACGCGATTTTCGTGTAAAGATGTGGGGGACCTCATCGCCTGACGATAAACTGACTGACGATCTCCGTAACGCGATTGGAGGGCACACGAATCAGCGGTCGTCGGTGGAGTTTTTTAACAGCAGAAAAATTAGCTCCCAGCGATCTGGGACTTTTGCAACAATATCTGCCAATTCCAGACCTAAGCAGGTGCAGCAAAGTAAGCAAGCTTACTCGATCACCTCATCGGCGGTGGCGAGCATCGACGGCGGCACGGTGAGGCCGAGTATCCGCGCGGTCTCGGCGTTGATGACCAGCTCGAATTTGTCTGACTGCACCACGCGTAAGTCGGCAGGTTTCTCGCTCTTGAGGATGCGGCCGGCATTTCGCCGCGGCGCTCCGGTGGCTCTTTTGGATCGCGCATCACGGCCAGCATATATTCCAAAGGCGTAATTCCGTCCCCCGCGGCCTGCTCTGCAATTTCGCGGGTTCGCCGTGTCAATGAACCCGGCTTTCGGCCTGCGCCGGGTCTGCAACCACCTCGAGGCATGATGATTTTCTTTGATTATTTTCAACGGGTCCGAAATTTAATCCCGCGCCTAAAAAAATGGGAAAATTTAATGCCTGGTCGTCGAGATTTCTCGGGCGCCTGGTGCATCTGTCGCACGTCGCCTCTCACTACGTTTGCTTTAAGCCGGCCGGGCAATGCGCGGCCACCTTTCACCGCTCGCGCAGGGTTTGCAGCGCCACCAGCTCGAGCTCGCCAATGCCAAAGCTCTCCCGTTCACCAGGGATCGCAGTCAGCTCCCTTCGACTTGCAGTTTGGCGCAGGTGTCCTGATACCCGGCCTCACGAAATCCTGTGAGTGATTCAAACCAGTCCATGATCGACGGTCGCAAGTGTGCGATTAGAGGTTTCCCTGATCGTTGACCGGACTGCCAACGTTGCGAGATCGTCTACTTCTCGTGCTGGTCGGGCAGTGAAGGCCATCGCAGTGCGAAACGTTGCTGGCCGGCGGACGTCGAAATTGGGTTCGGTACGGTCCTACTTCTATCTTAGTTTGCTCAATCACGTGCCGAGATTGGGATACGATCATGAGCACTTCGACGAACGACAACGAGAGCTCCGGACATAAAGCATTTGCCCCTAAAAAGTTGCGGGAGCAGCCCCGCATCCCCGCGGTCTCACAGCTCCGCGCAGGTCCGTCGTCTATGTCTCCTTCGCACTCAGGAGAAGCATTACCTTCCTTTTTAAAGAGCGAAGCTGTCCTACAACCATATGAGCCGGAAGACGTTTCCCTGCCGCAAATCCAACACCGACGATACTCCGTACCGACGTGGATCAGCTGGCTTATGATCGTAACCTCGTGCGCCGCGATGCTGATCGTGTTCGCGAAACCACTTTGGCACGGGTTGAGCGTGCAGCGCGACATCAGCTCAGAAGAACCGCCATTGAAGCTCTCTGACCGGCTGCCGACGGAAAGTGCTACGGGAATTGCAGCAACGTCCGAAAAGCAGCAGCCGAGCAATATGCAGGCGCAGCCGGCTCAGCTTGCACCCCTTGCGCTCCAGTCAGAGCAACAATCCATCGGGAGTCCCGTACAAGGGGTAACCGACAACGAAATTCGGTTTGGGATTTCGGCACCATTCAGCGGAGCTGCCAAAGAGCTCGGCCAAAATATGAAGCTGGGCTTCGATGCCGCATTCAAGGTAGCTAACGCAAACGGTGGAGTACACGGTCGGCAGCTTCGGCTTATTTCAGTTGACGATGGCTACGAGCCCATCCGCACCGCGGAAACCATGAAGCAGCTCTATGAGCAGGATCGAGTTTTCGGGATCGTCGGCAACGTTGGAACTCCTACCGCAATAGTCGCATTACCCTACGCGTTGGAGCGCCGGATTCTGTTTTACGGAGCATTCACCGGTGCCGGCTTGCTCAGGCGCGATCCCCCGGACCGCTACGTTTTCAACTACCGCGCCAGCTACGCCGAAGAGACCGACGCTGTGGTGCGTTATTTGGTCAAGATGCGGCGGCTAAAGCCTCAGCAGATCGCCGTATTTGCCCAGCAAGACTCCTACGGAGACGCGGGCTTTGCCGGTGTCGCCAAGGCTATCCGTTCACTGCAGGGGAGCGATGAGAGCACAATCTTGCGTCTCAATTACAAGCGCAACACAGTGGACGTGGATGAGGCGATTGCGCAACTTAAAAAAAGCCGCGCCCCAATAAAGGCGGTAATTATGGTACCTACTTATCGGGCTGCGGCGAAATTTATTGAGAAGACACGGGATCTCTACCCGAGCATGATCTACACTAGCGTGTCCTTCGTCGGGAGCACGGCATTGGCTAGCGAGCTGATGCTCCTGGGCCAGAAGTTCGCGACTGGGGTCATCGTGACCCAGGTGGTGCCGGCGGTTGAGGGGCATTCTTCGATAGTCCTTGATTACAAATCCGCACTCACCAAATATTTTCCCGGGGAGTCGCCGGACTATGTGTCCCTTGAAGGCTACCTGGCAGGCAGTGTCTTGGTGGAAGCGTTGAAACGGAACGGGCCGCAGCTTGACACCGAAAGACTGGTGGATTCTCTTGAGAATCTCCACGATTTCGACTTGGGGCTTGGAACGCCGGTCAGCTTCGGGCGCACTGAGCACCAAGCTCTGCATAAAGTTTGGGGCACGCAGCTCGACATGACCGGACATTACCAAGCTATTGACCTACAATAAGCGCCGACAACTTCGCTGCTGTTTGGCGGTTGGCATCAATACTACCCACCAGTTGGGAAAAGGTCTCGCCGCGTCCGTGCGCGATCACACTTAGAGCGTTCCAGAAATCATCCTCAAGGCTCACGCTTGTCTTGTGATGATCGACGACGATCGAATGCTTGACGACCAAAGATTTCACAGCTCGTTTCTCCAAGACGAGCTAATAATACATGCAAACTTTCACGACAGATATATGACATGATCCCATGTTCCCAAGATGGTAATATACACCCGACCCTATCAGGTGGAGAGGGATATAATACGCCAGCCCTCCGGCCCACTTCCTGGAACTCTCCGGCCAAGGGTTAGGCGTCGGTCTTGCGCTCTCCCAGCGAACTCAGACCGACGCCGCTTTTTTCAGAAACAAATCAAAGATCAGGTAACTGCTTCTGGTGTCGCATAAAGGGCGCGATCACCCAGTAGCGTGCCGTTCAAGACGATAAAGCAGCGCATTACCGCTTGCCTGCGATATAATCGATTAGATATTCGAATGCAGCGCGGGGAAGGGGAATGGGGGTCTACCTACTAGCTGAACAACCCCGCTGACACGAGGTTCAGCCCCTCGCGCTGCCTAATTCTCGCAACGGCAGGCGGGAGATCGCGAAGGACCAAGCGCGGACTGGAACCGTCTCCCAACGTCACACAGTTGGCGTAGGGTCCTTCGCGAACTTCGCTTTAATCCGACCAGAACTCTGCAAAGCGATCCGCTGGCGTTGCGGCGGTTCCAAATGGGGGAACTCGCGAAGAGTTTATTCGGAGGTAAGCAGAGGCCCTCTATCAATCACTCAGGGGCCGTAGAATGTTTTTCAGGCCACCCCCGATCCCCCAAACCCCTCACTGGGTGGCTTAGGCCCCCTGTCCCCAGCAGGGGGCCGCGCTTCAACTGGGGTAGCCTCTCTGTGACTAATGCGGTTGTCACGGATTGATGGTAATCTCGCGCTGTGGGTTGTAGTGATCGTCGCAACGTTTGCGATCGTTATCTTGGTGAACCACTATTTCGTCCCAGTAATCGCAGTGGACTGACCATCGGACATGCCATCACAGCCTGGATATTGTCGAGTGGCTCACCCCATAGCTTTCGACCAATATCGGTTAGAGCCTCGCCATTAGCGCGGCGAGCTAGAGCCTCTTGAGCGTGGTAGACTAATATGCACTCCACGGAGAAGGAGACGGCACCATGAAACGGATTGTTATCCTGGCGACCTTCGCGCTCATCATTGGGATGGGCGGAGGCTGCATCATGCCCGCGCCGAGTCATCAGCAACTCGCGTGCGACAAGGGGAATTGGCCCAATAATTGCCGCGCGCTACCTGAACCGACGGACACCAGCCAACCGCACGAATACGCATAGCCTGACGCTTCCGGCTGACTTGACACCGCCGCCGCCTTTGATGCGGCCCGCGATCCCGATCCCGAATGTTGGCCTGCTTGGCACCGCGCACCAGGATTGAGGCGACGACAGCAATTCTCGCGAAGAAAGATTGAGCACGTCATGGAGCGGTGCGTCGATCGGTTCATCGGTGAGTCGGAATGTCCCATCGAGGTGGCCGAGTGCCGAAGCCGCCCTTTTGGGCTTATATCAGCTTCAACCGGGTGCGGACATTGAGTCCTGCAAACTAGGGGACGCCGCCGCGTCTCCTATTTTCGCTTGCGTGGTTCAAACCCCTGCGCCAGTTCCTCCGGCGAGCGGCCGGCGTGCACCAGCTTGACCAACTGCTGACGGAATTCCGGTGTGTAGGGTCGTCTCGTCTTCGCCATCGTGGACTCTTTGAACACAAATGTTGCGGTGTC
>Ga0306925_10000998_pt1 | contig 22177 bp, 24 predicted proteins | sample flu12Cox44000176_FD_203755 | JGI IMG/M metagenome (GOLD analysis project Ga0306925, IMG submission 203755) | Lab enrichment of tropical soil microbial communities from Luquillo Experimental Forest, Puerto Rico - flux8day.12C.oxic.44.000.176 (v2)... | ecosystem: Environmental > Terrestrial >... | reverse complement strand
CGCCACCGGCTGGATGCGGTCGATCCAGGATATGGAGGTGCGGCAGAAACTGTCGCTGTTCGTGCGCTCGCGCTGGTTCAAGCCGCCGCTCGACGGCCGCGTCATGGCCGGGTTGATGTACGACGCCGTGACCTCTCTGGGAACACCGCGGCATCCGCAGACGTCGTTGCTTCCCTCCGGTCAGGCGCTCGACCTGTTTGTTACGCTGACCGACTACCATGGTTATGAGCAGCTGGTGCAGATTCATGACCCGCCGCTCATTCACGAGCTGGAGCACCGGCACATTCTGCATTTCAGCTACCGGCGCGACGCGAGCGGCAAGGTCGAGAGCGACTTCGATCTGGGCAACGCAGCAGCTCTTGCTTTCGCCGCGCGTGCAACTTCTTCGTTCCCGGGCGCCTTTCCACCGGCCCGGATTGTGGAAATGGATGAAGTGGTGGCGCAAAGAAAGAGCAGCTGGCCGCGTCGTGCCGCGTTCATCACGAATTGCTTCCCCGACCATATCCGCGCCGGCATCGACCCGTCCGTTGTATCGTTCATCGACGGCTCCGTGCTGAATAACCGACCGTTTCAGGAGGCGATCTCGGCAATCCATGGCCGGCCGGCGTATCGCGAGGTCGACAGGCGTGTCGTCTATATCGATCCGCACCCCGTGCCTCCGGTCTTGAATCGTGCGCAAGGCATCCCCGGCTTTTTCGCTACGCTGCGCGGCGCGCTGTCCGATATTCCGAGCTCGCAGCCGGTGACCGAGGAGCTTGGCCGCGTGATAGAGCTCAATGACCAGGTGCGGCGGCTGCGCGCGATCGTCGATAGCGCACGCCCGCACGTCAGCGAGCTGGTGGCCAACGTCGTCAGCACTGCGTTCGACCGGGAGATTTCAAGCGACAGCCTGCGCGCCTGGCGCGAGCAGGTGAACTCGCACGTGGCGAGGGATGCCGGATTTGCCTATCAGGCCTACGTTCGCCTCAAGCTCGCCTCGGTCCGCGCCTTCGGCGCCGAGCTGATCGTCAAGCTGCGCGGCATGCCGGCACAGTCGCCGTTGGCGCGCGTGGTGGGGGAAATCATCGAAGCCTGGGCCGTGCGCAAAGGTATCGTGTTCGAGAACGCGGATCGCGGCGGGCTGGAATTCGAGGCGCAAAGCGGGGGGTCCTTCCCCCCTTGGGTGGATTATCTCCTTGCCTTCGACGTCAGGTACCGACAGCGGCGCCTGCATTTCATGATCGAAGGCCAGAACCGGCTTTATCAGCTGATCGGTCTGGAACGTCTCGCCGGGTTCGACCCTCTGGCTGTCGATCGGCTCAAGCGCCAGCTCTACGACCGGCTCGACTCGCTGCGGCGCCGCGAGAGCGCCGATTTCTACAGCGAGGAAGCCCGCAGGCTGGTCACTGAAATTTTTCCGAGCGTTCCCTCGACTGGCCAGGTCGAGCATATCGAGGCTTATGCCGGTTCATTCGCTGCGCAGCATTCCGACAAGCTCGACCAGTTGATCGCACGACTGGGAGCGGAAATAGATCTCAATTCCAGCACGCGCGACCTCGATGAATTGCTGGCGTCGCTTGACCGGGCGCAGTGGCATGCGGAGGCGCGCCGCGAAGTCCTGATCAACTATCTCGGATTTCCGTTCTGGGATGTCTTGACGTTCCCGATTACGAGCGCGCGCCAGATCGGCGAGTTGCGTGAGATTTTCATCGATCGCATCAGCCCCGGAGATGCGCGCACATTGAAGGGTTTCGACACGATCGAAAGCCTCAAAGGCGCCGGTTTTGGCCACTTTGCCGCATTCCTGTCGCGGGCCTACCGCGAGAATGATTACCTGCTTGGGCGCCTCCACGCGCTCGATCGCCTGATCGATATCGTGTGCGACGCCGCAGGGCTCGACTCGAAACAGCAGAAAATCGACGTGCTTGCTTTAAAGAAGCGAGGATTTGCTCACATTCTCGACCGGGAAGAAGCGAATCTCGTCCACAGCAAGGCACTGATCGAGGCGCTGCGCCGCGCCGTCGGGGAGATCGGGCGCCCCCCGTTCAGCCCACCTTGACGTCGTTCCAGAAGCCGAAGCGCCCGGCGACCTGCTTCATCGCGGGAAGCGGTGCCTCATAGCTCCAGGCAGCGCGGGCGTGGCGCACACCATCGATCACCACGTCGTAGAATTGAACCCCGTGCGGACATTCGAGATCGGAGGATGTCTTGGGAGCCTTCTGCAGCCATTCCATATGCACGGATGAATCCGGGAAGTAGTGGTAGCCGCCGCGCTCGACGATGTCGTCGCTTTCGGCGACCACATGGCTCTCCAGCATTGCCTTCATTTCGACTCTCCTTCAAAGGGGTGCGGTGCTCCGTGCCCGCAAGCGCGCCTGCACCTCGAAAGCCTGGCAGACCGAGGGCTTCGCGTTTACGAGACGCCCTGGTGGTGAGATATGCACGCGATATTGTAAAGCCACTGGTGGTTGCCCCGGGGAGGGAAGAGATGGACGGGAAAAATCTGCTGCCGGCGCTCGCGGCCGCCCTTGTCCTGGCCTTGACCGGCGTTGAACCGGCCGATGCGCAATCGTTCCCCGAGCGGCTCGTCAGAATTGTCGTACCGTACCCGGCAGGCGGACCGGCCGACGTGGCGGCACGGCTTGTCGCCCCGCCGCTCTCCTCGAAGCTTGGACAAAATGTCGTCATCGAAAACATGCCCGGCGCCGGCGGACGGACCGGCGCGAAAGCGGTAGCGCAGGCGCTTCCCGATGGCTACACGCTTCAGCTCGGCGGCACGAACCCCAACGCCATTGCCCAATCGCTCTTCCGGCATCTGACGTTCGAGCCGATGAAGGACTTTGCCGCGGTCGCGCCCATCGGAGTGGACTCGAATGCGCTGGTTGTGAACCCGCAGGTGCCGGCCGCAACGCTCCAGGAGCTCATCCAATACGCAAGGGCAAATCCAGGAAAGCTGACTTCCGGCGCCACCGCGGGGATCGGGCCGCATGTCAGCCTCGAGCTGCTGCGGGTGAGGACCGGCACGAGCATCGTTTTCATTCCCTACAAGGGAGCTGCTCCGGCCGTGGCCGATCTGCTGGGAGGTCAGATTCAGATAGGCATGACCTCCAAGGCGGTTCTGCTTCCGCTGATCAAGGAGGGCCGGCTGCGGGCGCTCGCCGTGACCAGCGAGGAGCGCTGGCCGGAGCTGCCGCAGGTGCCGACCCTGCATGAGAGCGGGTTCGATGGCATCCCCCCGTATCTTTGGTTTGGGCTGCTTGCTCCGGCCCGAACCCCCGCGCCGATCATCGAGCGGCTCAACACGGCGGTCACCGAAGGCCTCGCCTCGCCCGAAACGCGAGCGAACATCGCAAAGCTCGGTATCGAGGTAAGGCGCATGACGGCCCGGGAATTTGCGACTGAGCTCGATGAAGAGGCGCGCCGCTGGGAGGCGGCGGTGCGGGAGTCCGGGGTAATAATGGATTGACGCAACCGGAGTTCGGCCTCCATTTTTTCCGTTCACTGTGGCATGCGGGTCACAGTCAATTAGTGAAACGCTCGTATGATGCGCTCATTCACGACTGGTAATCGGAGCGCCTTCAATGAGCTTGGGTTATCTCTCGCCCATCCAGCGTGCCACGTTCGTCAGCGTGCTCGCCCTGTCGCTTGCCGGGCTGAGCTGCGAGCGTGCCGCTGCGCGCGCACCTCACCACCAGAATGCCAAGCATGAGGGAAAGCATGAAGGCAGACATCATGTAGTGCACGGGCCGGACTACCGGCCACCGTATGCAGCCATCGTGGTGGATGCCAATTCCGGCCAGGTGCTGCATGAAGCAAACGCGGACGAGCCGCGTCACCCGGCGTCGGTCACCAAGATCATGACGCTTTATCTGCTGTTTGAGCAGGTCGAGGCAGGCAAATTCAAGCTGGATACCCCGTTGAAGATCTCAGCGCAGGCCGCCATCCAGCCTCCCACCAAGCTCGGCCTCAAGCCTAATCAGACCATTACGGTCGACGATGCGATCAAAGGCCTGTGCACCAGGTCGGCGAATGATGCCGCGGTGGTGGTGAGCGAAGCGGTCGGCGGCAGCGAAGGCGAGTTCGCACGGCTCATGACTCTGAAAGCAAGAGAGCTGGGAATGGCGAACACGACCTACGTCAACGCCTCGGGATTGCCCGCGGAGGAGCAGGTTACGACCGCCCGCGACCAGGCCATCCTTGGTCGCGCAATCCAGGAGCGCTTTCCGGAATTCTATCGGTATTTTTCGACGGTGAGCTTCCGCTATCGCGGCGCCGACATCCACAATCACAACGCCCTGCTGGGACAGGTGCCGGGCGTGGATGGGATCAAGACCGGCTACACCGAGGCCTCGGGATACAATCTGGTGGCATCCGTCCGGCGCGACCCGCGGCACATCGTTGCGGTGGTACTGGGCGGAAACTCGGGTGGCATGCGCGATTCCCGCATGCGCCAGCTGATCGAGGAATATATCCCGCAGGCAACGGCGCAGCGCGCTGCGCCGGTCATGCCGGCTGCGGCTCGCGACGCTACACCGCCCGGCGGTGCCGTCGAAAAATCCGAGCCGGCGGCAGTTCCGGCACCGGGTCCGGTTGCGGTTCCGAGCGAAACCGTTGCGCCGGCAGTTCCGACGCCGACTCCGGTTGCTGCGCCGAGCGAAGCCTTCGCGCCGGCAGTTCCGACACCGACTCCGGTTGCTGTGCCGAGCGAGCCCGTGGCGCCGACGCTTGCAATAATCAAGCCCGATCAACCCGAGAGCACAAGGCCGCAGCCTTCGGCTGCAAAATCCAGAGGACAGGCCCGGCGGGGGCCCGCGTCGACCACGACCGGCAGGGGGGCAGCTTCACTTTCGACGGTCGCTCGCCCGTCGCGCAGTTCATGGTGGTGAGCGGCGGAGCATCTCAGCAACCCGCGGCGCGAAATAGGTCAGCACTCCGCATGCGCCCGCCCGCTTGAAGGCGATCAGGCTCTCCATCATTGCCTTCTCGCCGTCGAGCCATTCGTTCTGCGCCGCCGCCATGATCATCGAATATTCGCCGGAAACCTGATAGGCGAAAGTCGGCACCCCGAAGGCTTCCTTCACCCGGCGCACGATGTCGAGATAGGGCATGCCGGGCTTGACCATCACCATATCGGCGCCTTCCAGGATATCGAGCTCGACCTCGCGCACGGCCTCATCCGTATTGGCCGGATCCATTTGGTATGTGCGCTTATCCCCACTCAGGGTGGCCGAGGAGCCGACCGCGTCACGGAACGGGCCGTAGAAGGCCGAAGCATATTTCGCCGCGTAGGCCATGATCGAGACGTCCATGAAATCGGCACGATCGAGCGCCGCACGGATCGCGCCCACGCGCCCGTCCATCATGTCCGAGGGCGCGATGATGTCGCAACCGGCCTGCGCCTCGACCAGTGCCTGCCTGACCAGGATCTCGACCGTCTCGTCATTGACGATGTTGCCGTCGCGCAGCAATCCGTCGTGGCCGTGACTGGTATAGGGATCGAGCGCGACATCGCACAGGATGCCGATCTCCGGCACCGCCTTCTTGATCGCGCGTATGGCGCGGCAGACCAGGTTCTCGGGATTGACGGCTTCGCTGCCGCCTTCGTCGCGCAGCTTCGGATCGGTATATGGAAAAAGTGCAACGCATGGGATGGCGAGCTTGGCTCCGCGCTCGGCATCACGCACTGCCTCGTCGATGGAAAGTCTCTCGACGCCCGGCATCGAGGCCACCGGCATGCGTGTTTTTGATCCCTCCACCAGGAACAGCGGCCAGATCAGATCGTCGCTGGTGAGCACATTCTCCCGTACCATGCGCCGCGCAAACTCGGCCTTGCGGTTGCGCCGCAGCCGGGTCGCAAGGTCGAGACGCAGCGCTGATTTGCTCTCGATCGCCGCGAGGCGGGCTTCGATCGGGCGGCCATATTTGATCGCCATGCAGGCACCTTAACAATTGATCGCACGATTGCTTGGGCTTGACGTCACATTTCGCGTTATGCCGAATTCTGGCGTCTTTTTCCGCAAGTCGGATATATCCCCTCGGCGAAGTCAAGCCCGGAACGCAAAAATATGGATTTCGAGCTTTCCGAAGAGCAACGCGCCATTCAGGAAACGGCACAGGCGTTCGCGCGTGCCGAGATGATGCCCTACGCCCGGCAATGGGATGAGGAAGAGATTCTTCCAGTCGATACGCTGCGCCGGGCCGCGGCGCTCGGCTTTGCCGGAATCTACGTGGGCGCCGATGTCGGCGGCTCCGCGCTGTCACGGTTCGACGCGACGTTGATTTTCGAGGAATTGGCGAAGGGCTGCCCCTCGACCGCGGCCTACATATCGATCCACAACATGGCGGCCTGGATGATCGACTGCTTCGGCGGCGCCGAGCTGCGGCGGCGCTTTCTTCCCGATCTCTGCAGCATGGCAAAGCTTGCCAGCTACTGTCTGACCGAGCCTGATTCCGGCTCGGATGCGGCCAGTCTCAAAACGCGGGCGGTGCGAGAGCACGATCATTACGTGCTCCACGGCGCCAAGGCTTTCATCTCCGGGGGCGGCGTCTCCGACATCTACGTCGTCATGGCAAGAACAGGGGAGGGCGGTGCGCGCGGCATCTCCTGTTTCCTGGTCGAGAACGGCACTGCGGGACTTTCGTTCGGCAAGCCGGAGCAGAAGCTCGGATGGCATTCGCAGCCCACCGCCATGGTGATGTTCGATGGCTGCCGGATACCGATTGCAAACCGCGTCGGGGTCGAGGGCCAGGGATTCAAGATCGCCATGAGCGCTCTCGACGGCGGCCGTCTCAATATCGCCGCCTGCTCGCTGGGCGGCGCGCAGTTCTGTCTCGACCGCGCCGTGAGCTACATGAAGGAGCGCAGGCAGTTCGGTGCCCGGCTCGCGGACTTTCAGGCTTTGGGCTTTCGGGTGGCAGACTATGCGACCGACCTCGAGGCGGCGCGGCTCATGCTTCGCCGCGCTGCGGACGCACTCGATCGCAAGGAACCGGCCGCCACGCGACTGGCGGCGATGGCCAAGCGGTTCGCAACCGATGTCGGCTTTGATGTCGTTAACGGTTGCCTGCAGCTGCATGGCGGCTATGGCTATCTGCGTGACCATCCGATCGAACGTGTCCTGCGCGACCTGCGCGTTCACCAGATTCTCGAAGGCACCAACGAGGTGATGCGGGTGATCATCAGCAGGGATATATTGGGGAATTGACAGCCTCCGAACCGGAAATTCTGTTCGAGCGTAGCGGCGTGGCGGGCCATGTGATCCTCAACCGGCCGCGCGCGCTCAACGCCGTCACGCACGCCATGGTATGCGCGCTCGCGCAAAAGCTCGCGCAGTGGGACAGCGATCCGACGGTTACCCGCGTGGTCGTGACCGCCGGCGGCGGGCGCGCCTTCTCGGCGGGCGGCGACCTACGCGCGCTCTATGACCTCGGTCGCGCCGGGCATCATGCGCAGGCGCTCGAATTCTTTCGTGCGGAATATGCACTCAATGCCCGCATCAAAAACTACCGCAAGCCGTATGTGGCGCTGATCGACGGCATCGTGATGGGCGGCGGCGTCGGCATCTCGGTGCACGGCTCGCACCGCGTGGCCGGCGACAGGTTCGGATTCGCGATGCCCGAGGTCGGCATCGGCTTTTTCCCGGATATCGGAGCAACCTGGTTCCTGCCGCGCCTGCCGGGCGAGCTTGGCACCTATTGCGCGCTTGCCGGGGAGCGGCTTAACGCCGCTGATGGCGTAGCCGCTGGCATCGCGACGCATCGGGTCGCCTCGGCGCGCTTTGCCGAGCTCGCCGCCGCGCTCGGCCAGGCGGAGCCGGTCGACGCCGTGCTGGCCGCGTTCGCGCAGCCGGCAGGCGAAGGGCCGACCCTGGCTCGGCGGAGCGCCGTTGATCGCCTGTTCCAGCCGGACCGCGTCGAAGACGTGCTGGCGGCGCTCGATGCGGCAAGCTCCGAAAGCGGCGCCGCCGCCGCCTTCGCGCTCGCCGCCGCCGCCGCGATGCGACCGAAGTCGCCGACCAGCCTCAAGATAGCGCTCGCGCAGATGCGACGCGGCCGGCGCCTCGACTTCGCCGGGTGCATGCGCACTGAATTCCGCATAGTCTCGCGCGTCATGCGCGGACACGACTTCTACGAAGGGGTCCGAGCGGTCATCATCGACAAGGATCAGGCGCCGCGCTGGCGGCCGGCGGCGCTCGAAGCAGTGGCCGCCGCCGAGGTAGAGCAATACTTTGAACCGCTAGCGAGCGAGCTTGAGCTGCCATGACCCACCGCCACGACCCGCAGACGCTCGAGCCAGTGCACGCCGGTGAACGCGAGGGCGAGGTCAGGCGATGGTCGTCATGGCTGGTCCTGTTCCTGCGCGCGATGGCCGTGCTGTCGCTTTGCAAGGGTCTCTACCACTGGGCCATCATCTGCGGGATCGGAGCGCCTTTCCCTTCCGGGTTCGACTCCTATCCGACGCCGTACCAGGTTGCCACGATCTTTTTCGCGGTGATCGATCCGGTAGCGGGAGTAGGGCTGTGGTTGGCGGCGCCATGGGGCGCGGTGGTATGGCTTACCTCCGTTATTTCCATGGCCGCGGTGGAGGTCTTGTTTCCGCAGGTCTACGGCGGAAACATAGTCCTCGTTGTAGTCGAGATTGTCCTGCTCGCCATGTATCTGGGGCTGGTCGTGCTGGCAGCGCGGGAACAGCCGCAATGAGTGAATTGTTCAGTGAGCGAGGACCGCGATGGGAACCATCGGCTTCATTGGGCTCGGCAACATGGGGCTGCCCATGGCCCAGAATCTGGTCAAGTCCGGGCATGCCGTCACCGGCTTCGACCTGAGCGAATATGCCGCCGAGAGGCTGGCTGTCGGCGGCGGACGGCGCGCGAATTCGCTGCTCGACGCGTGCGGCAACGCCGAGATCGTCATCACCATGCTGCCTGCGGGCGAGCAGGTGCGGGACGTTTATCTCGGTGCGCAAGGCGTGCTCGCGGCCGCGGCTGCCGAGACGCTGTTGATCGATTGCTCGACCATCGATGTCGCCACCGCGCGTGAAGTTGCATCGGAAGCCCAAGGCAAGGGCTTGGCCATGATCGATGCGCCGGTGTCGGGGGGTGTCTCCGGCGCACAGGCCGCCTCACTCACTTTCATGGTGGGAGGTCCCGTGGAGGCCTTCCGGCGCGCGCGTCCGGTGCTTGAGAAAATGGGCAAGACCATTGTGCATGCCGGGGGAGCCGGGAACGGGCAAGTTGCAAAAATCTGCAACAATATGATCCTCGGTGCGTCGATGATTGCCGTATCCGAGGCGTTCCTGCTGGCCGAAAAGCTCGGGCTCGACGCACAAAAGCTGTTCGAGATCTCGTCCAAGTCATCGGGCCAATGCTGGTCGCTGACCAGCTATTGCCCGGTTCCCGGACCGGTGCCGAGCTCGCCGGCAAACCGAGAGTACAAGGCGGGCTTCACCGCGGCCATGATGCTCAAGGACCTCAACCTCGCGCAGGCTGCCGCCCGCGCCGCCCGCGTGGCCACGCCGCTCGGCGCGGGAGCCGCCGCAGTTTACGAGCGTTTTGTGGATGGCAACGGCGGCAGCGACGATTTCTCCGGCATCATCCGCTATCTGCGCGGGTCGTGAAAGGGCAGGACCGGCCTCAGCGTGAACGGACGGTTACGGCGATTGCTGCAATTAGCCGGGGCTCTGTCTTTCAGCCGGTTGATCGTACGGACCGAAGAGAGCCCTGGCAGCGGCACTTTTTGGTGTTTGCCAGGGCTCTCCGATCAGGCCGGGGTCAAACACTATGGCCCGATCACAAATAGAATTGCTTCGCTTCGCCGGCAGCGTCGAGAAAATTTGCCGTAAAGGCGCGAAGCAGCGAGCTGCCTTGAGCCACGAACGATGCTGCCTATGGAGTTGGGCCATGACTGGGAGTTGGGGTTGGAAGACCAGCACGAGCAAATCGGGGCAGTATCATCTCCATACCGCACGCGACGATCCAACTTCTGCTAGCTTTGCAACATTACCCCTGCCGGGCCTGTTTTGCGAGAGGGCTAAATGCTCGAAGATCGTTTGCTTGTTATATCCGCCGAAAGACTAACCTTTGCTACGTATCCGGACGGGAAAGTGCTGGTGAATCTTGATTACCCAAGTGAGAAGCTTGGGTTTCCTCCGGATATTCATCTCGCATTGGAATTTACGCCCGCCGAAGCCCGTTCGGTTGCAAAAGCACTACTGCGTAAGGCCGACGAGGCTGAGGCACCAGAGCGCATGGTTTCACCCTTTTTGGTGGCGCCGGCATAGAACCGCGCGTCCTGCAGGGTGCCCAAAATACCCGGCGGCCCGAAACGGCTTTTTGAAGAACCGGCACGATTGGTTTTTAGGCATGCCGGCCTGACGATCGTTTATCAGGAAACTGATCGGCGTCTTCGAAAACGTGACGAGTCTGAGCAGAGGGGCCATATTAGTCACGAGACTTGGCCAGATCTTGAAAGCGCGGCAAGGGCGTTTTGGGTTGGTCGGGTCACGTGGGCGGAAATTTCGGAGCCCACCCCCTAACGCTGAGGAAGAAGGGTGGGTGGGGCAAATGAAACCGTCATCGATCTTTGTTAGGGGGTTTTAACTGGACCGTGGCGCGCCTGTTGCGCAATGTCGGCAACCTGCTCGGCGGCGGTGGCGACCTAGGACAGGCGATCATTGGCGGCGGAGCCGGCGTTGCGAGTTACGAGACCGGCGATCCGAGATATATGGCGCTGCCGCTCGCCGGCTTGGCTGCGAAGAAGCTCAGCGGCATCTCAACTGCTTGGCAAGCGAGAAAACTCGATGAAATGGTGCGGGCTCGCTCTCCGTTGGCCGCCGAAGCCGCGGCGAACGCCCCCACTATGCCGCCCTACGCGAGAGATCCGATCCTGAGGCTCGTTGCCAATCAGGTCCGACTTGCACAGTCGGCATTTGCGAAGCTGCCCGACGAGAACGATTGATGAATGCGGGCTTACAAACTTCGCTCAAGCTTGTAAGTTTCGGAGTCCTAAACGTTTGATGAAATAGAGAATCTTTACCGTTCCAAATAAACCTTATCTTTATCCTGTTGTTTAAATCGATTTTAGACCCTGCGACGTAGATTGTCCGGCGAGCGGGGAGACAGGGCCTCGCCGTATAAAAACGAAATCGTAGGAAGGCGTCATGATGAAAGCCGTTGCCAGGGCGGCGGAGCCCGTCGATCGCGAAATGCGATTCGACGCGATCCGGCCGCTTTATCTCGAAGCCTTGACTCTCGTCGAGCGACTGCATCGCCGGCTGCTCGATGTCATCAAGGATGAATTCGACCGCCGCAGCCGCGCCGACATCAATTCCGTGCAGGCTCTGCTGCTCTACAACATCGGTGAGAAGGAGCTTACCGCCGGAGAGCTGCGTACGCGCGGCTACTATCTCGGATCCAATGTCTCCTATAATCTCAAGAAGCTGGTCGAGATGGGGTTCCTCGATCACCAGCGCTCCCGCATTGATCGCCGCTCGGTGCGCATCAAGCTCACCGACAAGGGTCATGAGGTGCGCAACATCGTCGATGGCCTCTACCAGAAGCATGTCCGCACGGTCGAGCAGGTCGGCGGCATCAATTCCGACGAGTTCACGACGCTCAATAAGTCGCTGCACCGGCTGGAGCGGTTCTGGACCGACCAGATTCTGTATCGGCTGTAGTCGTCGTCAAGCTCGAAAGCGCTATTCCCCCCGGGCTCACCCCGGGGGGTTCTTTTTTGACATGAATGCCCGGGGGCGCGGCAAATGAGCCTGGGTATTGTCGCGATTCCCGCTCCCGCCGGGACCGTAGGGTCCGGCGCTTGGCGTTCGCGAACGGGTATGCTATCGCGGCTGCGTCCTCCTTCGGCGCACCTTCCGCAGACCCAGCGAGGCGGCGGCTGCGCCGGCCCAGAAATCTGTCAAACGAAACGATGCTCATCGGATCGCAAGGCGGTCCCAATGCAGGCTTGAAGACAATGACCAATCCGGCCACCGTACCTGCGAAAGAGGCGGGCCTCCTTTCGGCATCGCTCGCGCACAGCGACCCTGAGGTTGCCGATGCCGTGCGCCGCGAGCTTGGCCGTCAGCGGGACGAGATCGAGCTCATCGCTTCGGAGAACTTTGTAAGTGCGGCAGTCTTGGAAGCGCAGGGGTCGGTCCTCACCAACAAATATGCCGAGGGGTTGCCCGGCAAGCGGTATTACGGCGGCTGTCAGTTCGTCGATATTGTGGAAAGCTTGGCAATAGAACGCGTTACCAAGCTTTTCGGATGCAAGTTCGCAAACGTCCAACCCCATTCCGGAGCCTCCGCCAACGCCGCGGCGTTCATGGCGCTGATGACGCCGGGGGACACTTTCATGGGGCTTAATCTCGCGGCCGGCGGACACCTCACTCACGGATCCCCGGTGAACATGTCGGGACGCTGGTTCAAGCCGATTGCCTATGGCGTGCGTCGCGACGACCATCGCATCGATCTCGACGAGGTGGCGCGGCTCGCACGCGAGCACCGGCCCAAGGTCATCATTGCCGGGGGGTCGGCCTATCCCCGCGTGATCGATTTTCGCGGCTTGCGCACCATCGCCGACGAGGTCGGAGCCAAGCTCCTGGTCGACATGGCGCATTTTGCCGGTTTGGTTGCCGGGGGCGTGCATCCCAGTCCGTTCCCGCATGCCCACGTGGTCACCTCGACGGCGCACAAGACGCTGCGTGGACCCCGCTCGGGCTTCATCCTGTGCGACGACGAGGAGCTTGCTAAGAAGATCAACGCCGCCGTGTTTCCAGGATTGCAGGGCGGCCCATTGATGCATGTGATCGCCGCCAAGGCGGTCGCCTTCGGCGAGGCGCTGCGCCCTTCGTTCAAGCTGTACGCCCGCAACGTCATCGCCAACGCCAAAGCACTGGCCGAGCTCCTCAAGTCGAGGGGATTGGACATCGTGTCGGGCGGTACTGACACCCATCTCATGCTGGTGGACCTGCGCCCCAAGCGCCTGACCGGCAAGGTTGCGGAGGCCGCCCTCGGCCGCGCCCACATCACCTGCAACAAGAATGGCATCCCGTTCGATCCGGAAAAGCCGACGGTGACCTCCGGGATACGTCTTGGCACGCCGGCGGGGACGACACGCGGCTTCGGCATCGGCGAGTTCCAGGAGATCGGCGATCTGATTGCCTTGGTGCTCGATGCTCTCTCGCAAAAGAAGGCGGAGGCTGATGCGACGGTCGAGGCCACGGTGCGCGAAAAGGTGAAGAGGCTCGTCAGCCGATTTCCGATCTACTGATCAGCCGATGTCAGATGTCGGATGTCAGATGTCAGATGACTGAGATCAAGCATCTATCTGACATCAGTCCTCTGGCATCTGTCCTCTGACAGGTGCCCCTCATGCGCTGTCCGAATTGCGGCAGCCTCGACACGCAGGTGAAGGACTCGCGCCCGACGGAGGACAGCTGCGTCATCCGTCGCCGTCGCGTATGCCTTTCCTGCAATTTCCGCTTCACCACCTTCGAGCGGGTACAGCTGCGCGAGCTCTTGGTCATCAAGCGCAATGGCCGCCGCGTGCCGTTCGACCGCGACAAGCTCTTGCGGTCCGTACAGATCGCGCTGCGCAAGCGACCGGTCGAGCCCGAGCGCATCGATCAGGCAGTGTCGAAGATCGTGCGCGAGCTCGAAAGCCAGGGCGAAAGCGAAATCTCTTCCGAGACCATCGGCGAGATGGTGATGGAGAGCCTGCGTGCGCTCGATGACGTGGCCTACGTGCGCTTTGCCTCGGTCTACAGGAACTTTCGCGAGGCCAAGGATTTCGAAGCGGTGCTGGACGAATTGGCGGGCGAGGAGGATGGCAAACCGGCCGCTGCGAGGAAATAGGCTATTGCACGCCGCGGGTCGGAGCATCGCAACTAGACCGAATCGCGCCTTCCCGCTCACATTCGCTTGCCCAAGCTGGATCGATCACCGGCCGTCGGATAACGTGGGATCATAAAGTCTGACACTCTCCATGCCGCGGACCGCGCTCTTTCCCGGATCATTCGATCCCCCCACCAATGGCCATCTCGACCTGGTGCGCCAATCCGCGCGGCTTGCGGATCGCCTGGTGCTGGCGATCGGTACGCATCCGGGAAAAACGCCCCTCTTCGACGCGCAGGAGCGTCTGGCCATGCTGGCCGAGACCTGTGGGCCGATCGCGCGCGCGGCAGGGTGCGAGCTTGCCTGCGTCACCTTTGCCGACCTGGTGGTAAGCGCTGCGCAGCGCGAAGGCGCAACGCTCCTGATCCGCGGTTTGCGCGGCGCCACGGATTTCGACTATGAGATGGAGATGGCGGGGATGAACGCTGCCATGGCCCCCGGCGTCCAGACGATCTTTCTGCCGGCCTCTCCCCACGTGCGCCCGATCACCGCCACACTGGTACGTCAGATAGCCTCCATGAGCGGCGACGTGTCGAGCTTTGTTCCGGATGTCGTCGCCGCGCGGCTGGCGGAAAAATTCTCCCGTCAGTCGAACCGCCCGTCGTCATAGCTGCACGCGAGATAGAAGGCGCCCCATGCGAATGAGTGAACCAATCCGCCTCACCGGAACCAACCGGACCAAAGCGCTCAGAAGGAATGCAATGAAAACCAATCGGTCCAGCCTGATCCTCTTTCTCGCGCTGCTCTTTGGTGTGCCAGCGTCGATCGCGCTTGCGCAAACGGGCAATCTCGGCAATCCCGCGGCGCTCAGTGAAAAAGCCCCGGCGGTTTACAAGGCTCGCTTTGATACCAGCAAGGGTGCATTCGTTGTCGAGGTGCATCGCGACTGGGCGCCCAACGGCGCCGACCGCTTCTATAATCTCGTGAAGAACGGATTCTATGACGACACCCGCTTTTTCCGCGTCATCAACGGTTTCATGGTGCAGTTCGGCATCAACGGCGATCCCAGGGTCGCCGCCCCGTGGCGTGAGGCGAAAATCCAGGATGATGCCGTCAAGCAGAGCAACAAGCGCGGATACATCACCTTCGCCACCGCTGGTCCCAACACCCGCACCAGCCAAGTGTTCATCAATTTCGGCGATAATTCCCAGCTCGACCGCCAGGGATTCTCGCCGTTCGGCCAGGTCATTTCGGGGATGAACGTCGTCGATACGCTGTTTAGCGACTACGGCGAGGGCGCCCCGTCGGGCCGGGGACCGGAACAAGGCCGCATCCAGCGCGAGGGCAACGCCTACCTGAAGCGCGATTTTCCAAACCTGGACTACATCAAGAAGGCGACCATCGAAAAATAGCTGCTCCTGCGGTGCGGTGGGTTGGCGTTCCAGCGAACCCTGCCTAGATCATGAAAGGAACCCAGGGACAAGCCAATGACCAACACTGACAACACGCTCGTTCTTGAGACCACCCAGGGCCGGGTAGCAATCGCCATGCGCCCCGATCTTGCTCCCGATCATGTTGCGCGCATCAAGGAGCTGGTCAGCGACGGGTTCTACGACGGCCTTGTGTTTCACCGTGTCATCGACGGGTTCATGGCGCAAACGGGTTGCCCGCACGGGACCGGAACCGGGGGCTCGGGCCGAAAGCTCAAGGCGGAGTTCTCCAAGGAAAAGCATGTACGCGGCACCGTCTCCATGGCGCGCGCACAAAATCCGGACTCGGCCGACAGTCAGTTCTTCATCTGCTTCGCAGAGTCACCCTGGCTCAATGGGCAATATACCGTCTGGGGTCAGGTCACGCAGGGAATGGAGAACGTCGACAAGATCAAGCGCGGCGAACCCGTCAGCAATCCGGACCGCATTATTTCCGCGAAGCTGCAGCAGGATCAGGCCTAAGCGATCGATTCCATGAAACGTGTCATTCCGGGGCGCCGCGAAGCGGCGAACCCGGAATCTAGTAACCTACATCATTGATTACTAGATTCCGGGCTCTCGGCCCTTCGGGCCTCGACCCGGAATGACGTGCCAGATGATTCGCATTTCGAAATCGACGCACTAAGCGACCGCCCGCTCCGGCGGCTCGCTGACCCAGGCGTCCTTCGCGAACCATTCATGCTCGCTCCGGCAGATCGGGCAATAGGCGCGCGCAAAGAATACCGGCGTGGTTTCAAAGCTCCTGCGGTCGGCGGTCATGCCGGTGCGGATATGTTGCCCCGTCCGCGGGCATTTGATCATCACGGCACCCATTCGCTGCTCCCTGCATGGCCTCCAGCCGGCGCGTCATAGCAGGAGGGTGCGAAGATTGTTTGACATGCTGACCTCCATATCGACACGAAAGCGCTGCAAATCTTCACACTTTGTTTATCCGCAGTGAATTTTCCCCTCCGGGAACAAGCTGGCGCGCTCTGACGTTAAGGCAGACATTCTTAGTCAGGAGGGTACCGGTATGCCGCGACCTCTCATGCAGGAGCCTGCCCCGCAGGCGAGCACTTCCGGGGCTCGGGGCCGGCGCTACCTCGTGATGTGCTGGCAGAACCTGTGGTTCATTGCCTTCGAGCGGGAGGAGTTCGGCCCCTACCAAAGCAAGCGCGAGGCAACGCTGTTCGCCGTCGATGCGGCGCATCGGCTCGGCGAGCAGGGCGAGGAGACGCAGGTCCTTGAGGTCGACGAGACGGGGCAGGCGGCGCCGGTATGGACCTATGGGCTCGATTCCTATCCGCCGACACCGAGGTGACGGCCTGTGCCCCATGACCTGCCTACCCGCTCCCTGTATGAGGGGGCATGCGAACGGATGCGTTCGATTTTGAGCTGCCGCCGGAACGGATCGCGCTGCGTCCGCTCCCGGCGCGCGATGCCGCCCGGCTGCTGACCGTTCATCCCCGAGCGCAGGCGGAGCTTGCGGATCATAGGGTGGACGAGCTTCCCGAGTTGCTGCGCGCCGGCGATGCGCTCGTGGTCAACGACACCAAGGTGATCCCGGCGCGGCTTGATGGCCGGCGCATCGGGCGCGGGACAGTTGAGCCCCGCATCGAGGCGACGCTGCATCGGCGGCTTGACGGCTCGCGCTGGCGTGCATTCGTCAAGCCGGCAAAGCGGCTGGCGGCGGGCGACGTCGTGCGGTTCGGCGACGAAGGCAAGGTCTGCTTTCTCGGTCAGCTCGATGCGACAGTCGAGGCGAAAGGCGAGGATGGCGAGGTCACGCTCGCGTTTGCCTTCCATGGGCCCGTGCTCGACGAAGCGATCAACGAGCGCGGTGCAGTGCCGCTGCCCCCTTATATCGCCACGCGGCGGGCACCCGATGAGCGCGACCGGCTCGATTATCAAACCATGTTTGCGCAAAGCGAAGGCTCGGTGGCGGCTCCGACGGCGGGGCTGCATTTCACCGATGCGCTGGTCGCGCGTCTGCTGGCAGCGGGGATTTCGCTGCACAAGATCACCCTCCACGTCGGGGCCGGGACATTCCTTCCGGTCAAGGCCGCTGATACCGACGAGCATCGCATGCACCCCGAGCGGGCACTCGTGAGCGCGCAGACTGCGGTCGGGCTCAACCGCGTGCGAGCTGGCGGAGGACGCGTTGTGGCCGTCGGCTCGACTGCGTTGCGCGTTCTCGAAAGCGCAAGCGATGATGCAGGCACCATCCGTCCCTTCGCGGGCGAGACCGCGCTGTTCATCGCACCGGGTTATCGATTCCGCGCCGTCGACGTGCTGATGACGAATTTTCACCTGCCGCGCTCGACCCTGTTCATGCTCGCGGCCGCGTTTTGCGGTCTCGATGCCATCAAGCGCGCCTATGCGCATGCGATCGAAACGGGATATCGTTTTTATTCTTACGGCGACGCCTGCCTGCTGTTTCGGGACTAAAAGCCCGCTAGTCACCTGACGTTTCGAAATACCTCTGGAATTTCCACGCCTTGAACCAGGTCGAAAGCGACGATTAATCCCCGTTTCATCGACGTTTATTGACTTCTACCGTGTCTTGTTGTCCTCTGCTGTCTCGACACCAGATAACACCCCTAGACAAGCGGTTTTGTTATCTAGATAACACACAGATAACGGAGGGGCAAACATGGCCAAGAAGGTACTCACCCCACTGGCGGTCCAGAACGCCGCGCCGCGACGGCTTCACGGCGAGCCGATCCTGACCGAGATCAGCGACGCTCAAGCCAAAGGATTGCGGCTGCTCGTTCACCCCACGGGCAGCAAGGTTTGGATTTGCCGCTACCGCTTCAGCGGCAAATCACGCAAGCTAACGCTCGGGCCAGTGGCCGCTCTCCGCAAGGGCGACCGTAATCCCGAGAACGCCCTGACGCTGGCGGTCGCCCGCATTCGCGCCGCCGAGGTGCAGCACCGCGTCGAGCAGGGGCATGATCCTGCCAGCGAGAAGCTGGTCGAGCAGCACGAGCGGCAGCAGCAGCAGCAAGCCGACGCCGAGACCTTCCAGTCGGTTGCCGAGGGCTTCTTCGCCCGCGAGGTTCGCAAGAAGCGGGACTTCCGCAGCGCCCATCGGCAGCTGCGAGACCTCAAGCGGCTGGCGTTCCCCGAGCTTGGCAAGCTGCCGATCAAGAGCATTCGGCGATCCGATATCGTACGCCTGCTCGACAAGATCATGGAAAAGAACGGGCCGACCATGAGCGACGCGGTGCTATCGCATATCAGCAAGATCATGGATGACCACGCCCGCCGCTCTGACCACTTCCACAGCCCGATTGTGCGAGGCATGCGGCAGACCAAGGAAAGCGAGCGCGCCCGTGAGAAGATTTTGGACGATCACGAACTTCAAGCGGTGTGGACAGCGAGCAAAGGGGCAGGGGCCTTCGGAGCTTATATCCGATTTCTGCTGCTGACCGCGGCGAGACGCAACGAAGCGTCACGCCTGACGTGGGGCGAACTCAGCAACGGCAACACGGTGTGGACTTTGCCCGCGAGCCGCAACAAGGTCAAAAAAGAACTGATCAGGCCGCTGTCCAAAGCGGCGCAAGAGGCGTTGTCGGGAATGCCACGCGGGGCCAGCAATGATCTCGTATTCCGTGAGAACGGGAGAACGGTGCGCAGCAATCTGGCCGCGATGAAGGAGAGCTTCGACCAGCGTTGTGGGGTCACGGACTGGCGGTTGCACGACCTAAGAAGGACTAGCCGCTCGCTGATGTCGCGCGCTGGTGCCAACGTCGACCATGCCGAGCGGTGCCTCGGTCACGTGATCCGTGGCGTGCGCGGCGTCTACGACAAACACAACATCACCAACCCGCAAGCGAACGTCGTGCCGTTGCACGGTTAGTGCCATGCCACGCCGCACCGACGACGAGCTTGTTGCCGCAATGCTGAAAGAGTACCCGGCGGCGGACCCACTCAAGATCCGCAGTTGCGTCACGGGTATACGCATGGTGGACAAGGTGCCCAAGCTGGGCGAAGACTGGGAAGACTTGTTGGGGCCGTTATTTGATAAACAAGAGCGAAAGCGACGCACGCGGCAACTGCAGAAATATCGCGCGCGCCTGCTCGCGGTAAAACGCTATCGGCCTCATTGGTGGGGGATGCGGGAGTTCATTTTCCGGTCACGCCTCGACGAGGAGGGCAAGTGTGTGCGTGAAGCTTTCCTGACGGCGCTCGGCGAGGAGGTCAAGCGCGTGAATGAGGTCATTGGGCCGGGCAAGAAACCGCGCGACATGGTGGCATGGGCAGCGGCGGGATATGCTCGGGGATTGCTTCCTCGCGAGCTGTGGACGTTGACCAACGACGGGCCATATCACAAGTACTGCATGCTGCTCTACGAGGCGGCTACGGGCATAGAGGATAGCGGTAAGCTGCTGCGCTACATGAAACCGATGATGCCCGTCCTCATTTGCAACCCGCCCCAGCGCACCCAGCGCTGAATTCCGCTTTTTTACGAACCCCAAAAATCGTCATCCGTACGTGAGTGCGGCCGTGTGCCTGCTCGCGTAGCTTGCGCGCATGTCAAGACAACAGCGGAGAGGAACCGAGCCATGAAACGATTTTTGCGTCGGAAGCAGCTGGCCGAACGGTACGGATTTTCCGAGCGGACAATCGACCGAATGATCGAGGACGGACGATTGCCGAAGCCCGACCTCGTCAACAAGCGGTCGCCGCTTTGGGCCGAGGACAATCTGACAAAGCATGATCGCGCATGGGCGGCGAGCACTCCGCATGCGCGGATCGGCGGCAGGCTGGCGACTGGGCGGTGATGTCATGACCGAGACCACGCGCACGAGCCTCCCGCGCCATCGCAGACCGAGGCGTCAACAGGCCGCTGACGATCTCCAAGGCACCGAGACCATCACCGAGACCAGGACCACCGACATCGCCACCACCGGGCAGACCAGCACCAGCACCGCGCTCTCCCGTCAAGAGCACGCCAACAAGTTCAACGGAGCATGGCGCAAATCCGTGGAAGCGATCTTTGAGGCGAGCAGTTACCTGATCGAGGCCAAGCGAGAACTCGAACCGCAGGAGTTCGAGGCGATGCTGGACGAGGATTTGCTGGTGTCGGGGAGCACCGCCCGCAAGATCATTCTCATCGCCCAGAACCAACTGCTTTGTGCACATGTGCACAAACTGCCGCTGCACGGGGCACGATTTACGAATTGAGCAAGCTGACCGACGAGCGGTTGCAGGAGGCCATCGAGGCCGACGATATCAGTCCGAACATGGAGCGCAAGGACGCGGAAGCCCTGCGCGAGCGTCCGCATCGTTCCTCACTACCCACGACGAACCAAGTCACGCGCGGCGGGGATTTCACGGTCACGAGAGGTTCCGATCCTAATCTGATAACGGTGGCTGCGAGGGTCACGCCCCCAACTGGCCCAGAGACGGTGACGGTGCTTGCCAACGTCACGCCCCCAACTGGCCCAGACAGGGTGACGGTCTTTGTCAGGCCCCCAGCAGCGCCACAAGCCCATTGCGGCCATCATTTGGAAGGACACCCAGTGACCCGAGCCGGAACACTCCCATTCCAGCGCGGAGAGACGGAAACAATCGTTTTCGACAACGGTCGGCCGATAAACTTTACCAACCTGATCGGGCAAGAGACCACCAGACTACGCGAGATCGTGCGCGCAGCCGATGGCAGCACGCCCGAGGTGCGGCGCGAAATCATCGCGGCGCTGAAACAGCACGCCGCCGCCACGCGGGAGCTGATCGCCACGCTGCGACAGGTCGAGAACTAGATAATTCACGGGAAGGCGCAGTCTTAACGAACGAAGGGGAACCCAGCAGCAGAAAAAATCGCCCGCATAAGGGTCACAAGAACCCCAGCGGGCGAAGTTTAAGGCCATCACATGAACATCATATCGGCAGCCGATCTCGGCTGCAACTTCACCTTCGATGAACTATTCCCGATCCGCGTCGACGCCTATGCCGACGTGCTCGTGTTCTGGCTATGGGACGCGCTCGGCCCCCGCGAGCTAAGACGCCTGCACGAGTGCTTGGCCGACACGCGCGGTTACGAGAACGAGCAGGAGCGTTATCCCAGAGCAGGAAAGTACGCGCCGCCCGTGTTGTTCCATGGCCAGTGGCGGCCATTTCGTCAGCGATTGCGACTAGAGCAGCCCAGCGTCGAAGCTCTCCAACTGATTACCGACATGCGGGGCGACGACATCTATCCGAACTACGCGGAGGTGGCGGACGACTTGGTATTCCCGCCCGATCAACTGGCAGGGTCGGACAAATGCATTCGCCGCCACCTGCGCATGCCCTACCATCGCCAGCACATGCACGCTGTCGAGACAACGCTTTACTTCAATAAGCTTGGTACGCCCCGTAATCTGCTCACCTATCCCGACAAGCTCTCGAAGCTGAAGCCGCACGAGCCGTGCGTCCATGTCGAAGTCCGCATGAAAGGCCATACGCTACTGGCCGCCAATCAGCTCGGCACGGTCGATGATTGGATCTACCTTGACTATCGTGCCCTCCTCGCACCGCGCCTGCTGTTCTGTGACATTGACTTCGCGCGGCTCGGGCGGCTGCTCCATAACAAGCGGACAGGCCACGGCAGGCGCACCGCCCAAGCGCAGGACTACAAGGTGGGGCTGCGCGACTTCCATAAGCATGGACTGATCAAGGACAGCGACGGCAACAGTTATCTTTCAGTTCAGAAATATATCGATGAACGCCACCGATTCGTGAACTTGTATCCAGCCCTTATCAAGCTCGATAACTCTGCCCTGTTGCCCGAAAAGACCACCTTCACTCCTTATTACGAGTGTATACCGTTCTCTTTCGTTAAGAAGTCATCGCCTATTCCCCATCATCATTCGCCTTCTGGTCAGCCAGCCGTGGTTGTCCATGATCGTAAAC
>Ga0306925_10000996_pt1 | contig 22183 bp, 19 predicted proteins | sample flu12Cox44000176_FD_203755 | JGI IMG/M metagenome (GOLD analysis project Ga0306925, IMG submission 203755) | Lab enrichment of tropical soil microbial communities from Luquillo Experimental Forest, Puerto Rico - flux8day.12C.oxic.44.000.176 (v2)... | ecosystem: Environmental > Terrestrial >... | reverse complement strand
TGCTGCGCGCAGCTCTCACGCAAGGAAGTTAGCGTGAATTATCCCCTGATGCGTGTGGAAATCGCAACAAGCCGCTTGCTGGACGAAGGCCGAATCAACCACGCTGCCCACTATTAGGTCTTGCCGGGTTGACTGCGTCGCGGTAACCTTTGGTGGGGAATACGGGAAGGGGGAAAGCCATGATCGAGTTGGCTTGGGCAGCGTTGAGCTTGTGCATTGCCGCCGTTCTTTTTTTCGGATTCATCTCCTGGATTCGCGACAGCTACGTCATGCTGGCGGGTTGGAGAACCGGGCACAGGCGCTGATCGGGTCTGCCGGTATCCTTGAGCCCATCGTCGGGACAGCCCTAGCGGACGCGCGCGCGCACCCGGGCTTTGCGATAGGCCTTCTGTGACAGGATCTCCTCGTGCGCCATGTGCCCCAGAAACATGGCGGGCAGCACCATCGCTGCGAGGAAAAGGGCCGTGAGCATCTTCGTCTCCCCCGAAAATTCGAACAATGCGAGCAGTTTATTCAAGACCTTGGCAGAACCTTGGCAGTGTGACTTTCCTTTTCTGCTTTGAAATCGAGTGTTGCACTTTTGCACCGGCCGGCGCCGGTGCCCGATCTGGACGTGCTAGGCTGACTGCTCATGCACAATCGTCTCGGCGTCGATATCGGAGGTACCTTCACGGATGTCGCCCTCGAGAACGGCGGCCGGCGCTTCACGAGCAAGGTTCTCACCGTCCCGCATGCGCCCGAGCGCAGCGTGCTCGCGGCCATAGCGGCCGTGCTCGCCGAGGCGGCACTCGCGCCGTCGGCGCTTTCGATCATCATTCACGGCACGACGCTCGCCACCAACGCGCTCATCGAGCGCAAGGGCGCCAGAACTGCGCTGATCACGACGCTGGGGTTTCGTGATACCATCGAGATCCGCCACGAGAACCGCTTCGAGCAATACGACGTCGGCATCGATCTGCCGGCGCCGCTCGTCCCGCGCCGCCTGCGCTTTCCGATTCGCGAGCGAATCGATGCGCGCGGGCGCGTGCTTGTCGCGCTCGACGAGGCGGACGTGCACCGCGCCATTGATGAGATCGAGCGCCAAAACATCGAGGCCGTGGCAATCGGGCTCCTCCACAGCTTCACCGAGCCGCGTCACGAGATGCGCGTCGCGGCTCTGCTTGCCGAGCGCCTGCCGCGCATCGCGGTGACCCTCTCGTGCGAGGTCTCGCCGGAGATGCGGGAATACGAGCGCTTCTCGACCGCGTGCGCCAATGCCTACCTGCAGCCGCTGATCGCGACCTATCTCGGAAATCTTGGCCGCGAGCTTGTCGCCGCCGGCATGAGCTGCCCGCTGTTTCTGATGCTCTCGGGCGGCGGCCTGACGACGGTCGAGACGGCGGCGCGCTTTCCGGTGCGGCTCGTCGAATCCGGCCCCGCCGGCGGTGCGATCTTCGCGAGCCATGTCGCACGCCAGTGTGGATTCGAAAAAGTCGTCTCCTTCGACATGGGCGGCACCACCGCGAAGATCTGCCTGATCGACGACTTCAAGCCGCAGACCAGCCGCGCCTTCGAGGTCGCGCGCATGTACCGGTTCAAGAAGGGCAGCGGCTTGCCGCTGCGGGTACCGGTGATCGAGATGGTGGAGATTGGGGCGGGCGGCGGCTCGATCGCGCGGGTCGATGGTCTGCGGCGCATTGCAGTCGGCCCCGACAGCGCAGGCGCCGAGCCTGGACCGGCCTGCTACGGGCGCGGCGGCCGCGCGCCGACCGTCACCGACGCCGACCTCGTTCTCGGCCGGATCGATCCCAAGGCGTTCTCGGGCGGCCGCATCAAGCTCGAAAGCGAGGCGGCGCACACGGCGCTCAACGACGGCATCGGCACTCCGCTCGGGATAAGCGTGCCCATGGCGGCGCTCTCCGTGAGCGAGATGGTGGACGAGAACATGTCGAACGCCGCGCGCATCCACGCCGTCGAAAGCGGCAAAGATGCGCCCTCACGCGTGCTGATCGCATTCGGCGGAGCCGCGCCTCTGCACGCGGCGCGCGTTGCCGAGAAGCTCGGCATGGAGCGAATCTTGATTCCGGTCGGCGCCGGGGTAGGTTCAGCGATCGGATTCCTGCGTGCGCCGGTCTCCTACGAGATCGTGCGGAGCCGGCTTGCGCGGCTCGCCGCCTTCCGGGCGGCCGAGATCAACCGGCTGTTCGCCGAGATGCGGGCGCAAGCCGAGACGATCGTGCGGGCCGGTGCCGGAAATGCCGCGCTGGTCGAGGCGCGGCACGCTTTCATGCGCTACTGCGGGCAAGGGCACGAGGTTCTGGTGCCGCTGCCGGTGCGCACCTATGGCGAGGGCGACGGCGCAACCTTGGCGAACGCGTTCGAGGGCGCCTATTGCGCGCTCTACAGCCGAGTCATTCCCGGGGTCGATATCGAGGTCGTGAGCTGGGTGCTCTCGCTCAGCGCGGGCGTCGAGACGATGATGGAGGCGGCGCAGACGGTGACGGAGTATTGTCCGCAGCCGGTGGGCCGGCGCGCGATGCGCGATGCCGCGGGCGCAAGCATCGAGGCAGCGCTGCACCGGCGCGCCGACCTGCGGCCGGGTGCGCGGATTCTCGGGCCTGCCATCATCACCGAAGACGAGACCTCGACGGTGGTGAGCGCGTCCTTCGAGGCGCACGTGAACGGCTTCGGCTATATCGAGCTGCGCCGTCGCGGATGATTGTTCCTGGTCGGAACAAGTCTGACCAGAGTCCGGCCATGACGTCACTTGCCGCTTTACTTGGCACCAACGCGCCGCCCGGCCCACACGCTGTAGATCACAAGCGCAATGCCGATCACCACCATCGGGGCGGAAAGGGCCATGCCCATGGTGAGGTCGCCGCCGAGTTGCTCGAGCTGGGGGTCCGGCTCCCGATAAAATTCCATGGCGATGCGGGCAAGCGCATAACCGAGCGTCGCGAGACCCGTCAGCAGACCCGGGCGCTTGAATCCGCCCCTCTGCGCAACAATGCCCAGCACCAGCAGCAGAAGAAGGCCTTCGAGTCCTGCCTCATAGAGCTGGCTTGGATGGCGGGGAGCCTCGTCGGCATCCGGGAAAACGACCGCCCACGGAACGTCGGTCGGACGGCCCCACTGCTCGGAATTGATGAAATTTCCAATGCGGACCAGGAAGATTGCGATGGGACAGGTGGTGCCGCACAGATCCGTGACCGTGAGGAACGGGATCTTGAAGCGGTGCGAGTAGTACCAGATCGCCAGCAGAACGCCGATCAGCCCGCCATGAAATGACATCCCCCCGTTCCATATCGCGAAGATCTCGAGCGGATGCGCGGCGTAGTAGCCCGGCTCGTAAAAGAGAACCTGGCCGAGGCGGCCGCCGACGACGGTCGCAATCATGATGTAGAGGACAAGGTCGATGAGACTTTCCGGCTTCGGACGCGACGTGGCGCCCCACAGGCGAGGTGCCTTCACCAGCGCGACGGCATAGGCCCAGCCGCCCAGGAATCCCACGATATACGCCAGCGCATACCAGCGGATGGCGAAGGGGCCGAAGCTGACAGCGACCGGATCGATCGCCGGGAAAGGCAGGATAAGGATCGGCATGAGGAACGGATTGGCTTTTTACCGGCTGGGCGAGCTTCGCTCAATCCTGCAAATCAACCCATGATCACGCCGCGCGTGCGGCGGCAAGGGTCGCAAGCGTGCCGTCGGGATCACGGGCAATCAAGATCAGCAGAGATCTGGCGGCAGGATCAATGCCGTTGCGACCCTGCTCCCAATTGCGCAGCGTAGCCACGGGAATGCCGAGCGCGTTTGCAAACTCCTCTTGAGTCATACTAAGGCGTTGCCGCAGGCGTTTCGGCGCTATCAAAATATCAAGGCTGATCTCCGGCGCAGTGTCGGGGTCCTCTGCGATCTGACGCGCAATATCGGCGTCCTTGGTTGCCCTGAGCTTTGCCCGATTGATTTTAGGTTTCGCTGCGCGAAGCTGCTCTAGTGTTTTGCGAACAGTTGCCATGTCTCGCGTTCCTTTCTGTTCGCACGCCGTGCCGAGATGATCCTGCGAACCTGTCCGCGATCGGTATACACGACTACGAGTACCTCGCCATCGATCTCGCCGATCGCGATAATTCGATGTTCGCGATAATCGTGTCGGTCATCGACCGTGGTCTGGACCGGACCATCAAAAATCAATGCAGCCGTCGCAAAGCCAAAACCGCGTTCGCGGTGGTTTCGTTCGCTCTTGGCGTTATCCCACTTGAATTCCATTTCGAATCTACGCGAATCGCGTAGTGGGTCAAGCTGTACTTTTTCGATTTATAGAACTTGAGGGGGAATTCACGGATCATCTTCAAGTTTGGCTGGGGGTGCCGTGGACATATATGTTCCCGCGGTCACGGAAGTCGGCGCTTCCGTTTCTTTGCGGAGCCGTACCATGGTCACGCGTCCGAATGCCGAGCTGGCCCAGCTCCACACGCAGATCATGTGGAGCCGGCTGATCGCGGTGGTCGAGGAGCAGGCGCAGACACTCGTGCGCACCGCGTTCAGCACGTCCGTGCGCGAAGCGGGCGACCTTTCTGCGGGCGTGTTCGATGCGCAGGGCCGCATGCTCGCGCAGGCGGTCACCGGCACGCCGGGGCACGTGAATTCCATGGCCAATGCCGTGCGCCATTTCCTCGCGGCCTATCCGCTCGAGCGCATGGCGCCGGGCGATCATTACATCACCAACGACCCGTGGCTGACCTGCGGACATCTGCATGATCTCACGGTGGTGTCGCCCACCTTCCTGGACGGGCGCGCGGTCGGACTGTTCGCCTGTACGGTGCACGTGGTCGATATCGGCGGGCTCGGCATGGGGCCTGACGGCCGCCAGGTGTTCGAGGAGGGACTTGCCGTCCCGATCATGCCGCTCGCGCGCAAGGGCGCAATGAACGAGGACCTGCTGCGCATCGTGCGCGCCAACGTGCGCGAGCCGCTGCAGGTGGAAGGCGACATCTATGCGCTGGCGGCCTGCAACGACGAAGGCTCCCGGCGGCTCGTCGAGATGATGCGCGAATTCGAGCTCTCCCATCTGGAGACGCTCAGCGACGACATCGTCGAGAGCTCGCGGCAGGCCATGCTGGATGCCATCCGGCGCCTGCCGCAGGGCAGCTACCGCAACGAGCTCGTCATCGACGGTTACGACAGGCCGATCAGGCTTGCAGCGTGCATGCGCGTAGGCGCCGGCGGCATTCACGTGGATTTTGCCGGCACCTCACCCGCGAGCTCGCACGGCATCAACGTCGTCCTCAACTACACGCTCGCCTACACCGCCTTCGGCGTGAAGTGCCTGATCGCGCCCGACGTCCCCAACAACGCCGGGTCGCTGGCGCCGGTCACGGTGAGCGCGCCCGAGGGCTGCCTGCTCAATGTGCGCCGTCCGTTCCCGGTCGCGGCGCGTCACACCGTCGGGCACATGCTGCCGGATCTTGTGTTCGGCTGCCTCGAGCAATGCCTGCCGGGCGGCGTGCCGGCGGAGGGTGCCTCCTCGCTGTGGAATCCGCAGATCAACGGCGGGGGCTCCATCGTTGACGAGCTGCCCGCCGGCGTCGATCCGGCGAGCCTGCCGAGCTGGAGCACGGTCATATTTCATTGCGGCGGCGCCGGCGCCCGGCCGGACAAGGACGGGCTGAGCGCCACGGCCTTTCCGAGCGGAGTGCGCACCATCCCCATCGAGGCGACCGAGACCATCGCGCCTGTTATCTTCGGCCGGCGCGAGTTTCGCGACGGCTCGGGCGGCGCCGGCAGATTTCGCGGCGGGCTCGGACAAGTGATCGAGATCGGAGGCGTCGACGGAATGCCGATCAGCCTTCTGTGCAATTTCGAGCGCGTTTTTCACCCCGCACGCGGGCGAGGCGGCGGCCAACCCGGCGCACCCGGCGGGGTCACGCTGCGCTCCGGGCGGCCGATCGGACCCAAGGGACGCCAGACCGTTCCGGGAGGCGACATGATCCGGCTCGAGCTGCCCGGCGGCGGCGGCCATGGTGATCCGCGCCGCCGCGATCCCACGCAGGTTGCCGCCGACGTTGCCGACGGACTCGTGTCGCGCGAGAGCGCTGAGCGGGATTACGGGGTCAGGCTGCCGGACTGACGCTTGGTCCGAAGTGAAGGCCTAATGATGAGCCCACCGCAGCGTGGCCGGACTTCTTCGCTTCGCCGCGGCCATGTCGCGCGCCGCCAGGCTCTGCTTGGTGAACAGATCAGCGCAGCGCAGCCATCTCTCCGCCATCCGCCGCCACGTCTCTTTGTCCTCGCGCTTGCGGGAAAACTTGGCCATCAATTCGCATTCGGCGGCGTGCTTGAGAAATTCTTCCGGCGGGCTCATTGGGGCATCACTCTCTAATCTGGGTTTCTGTTCTTGGCGCTACGCCCCCGATCCCACCCCGCCACAATACAGACATAATTTATCCGAGCAAGCGGCTCCGGGAATAGCCGTCCTGAAAAAACGCAATACTTATAACGGTCGGTTCCAAGCATTGTCGTCGGTTCTTCGAACAAAATGAGAACAGGCGACAACATCACATAGGCCGCGCGGGCGCCGGAGGGAGCACGGATCGTGGGACTTCTCGATCGGTTCTGGAGCGCGATCAGCGATGCTCTGTTCGGCGACACCCGCGGCGCGGGCGACGATGCGCAGGACGCCCGCACGCGTGCCCAGACCATCGCGCCGGTCGTATGGCTTCTGGGCAAGACCGGGGCCGGCAAGACGGCGATCATTGCCACGCTGACGGGCGATCCGCGCGCCGAAGTAGGGCAGGGGTTTGAGCCCTGCACGCGCACCGCCTCCTTCTACGATGTGCCGCCCGAGGCGCCGCTCATCCGGTTTCTCGATACGCGAGGAATCGGGGAGGTGGACTACGACCCTGCGGGCGACATCGCCTGGTGCGAGGGGCGATCTCACCTCTTGCTTGGTGTGATGCAGGTGGCGGACCCGGTCCAGCAAGCGGTGCTGCGCGTTCTGCAACAGGCGCGCCGCCGCCATCCCGACTGGCCGGTCGTCGTCGCGCAGACCGGCCTGCACCGGCTCTATGGCCCGGGCATAGGGCATCCCGACCCATATCCCTATACGGGCGAGGCGCAGGATGAGGTCAATCCCCAATTGCCGCACGCGCTGCGCCAGGCGCTCGCTCATCAGCGCCGCCTGCTCGACGGTCTGGAAGGAGCGCGCCCGCGCTTCGTGCCCATCGACTTCACCCTGCCGGAAGATGGCTTTCCGCCGCACGACTTCGGGCTTGAAATGTTCTGGCGCGTGCTGGAAGAGGCCGGACCCCATGCGTTCGTGGCATTGCATCTCGCCCGCCTCGACGCCGAGAGCGATGCGATACGCGCAAGAGCGCGCCCGCTGATCTATGGCTACGCCGCGGCGGCGTTCGGCGCGGGTGCGATTCCCATTCCGCTCATCGGCATGGGCGGGCTCGCCGGCGTGCTTGCGATCACGCTGCGCGCGCTGGCGGCGCGCTACACGGTCGCCTGGACGCCGGGCACCTTCGCGCAGTTCGCCGCCGCCGTCGGCGGCGGTACGCTTGCTTGGTGGGCGCTGCGGTACGGCCTGCGCGAGATGCTCAAGCTCGTCCCGGTCGTCGGCACGGTGGCGGCCGACGCGCTTAATGCAGTGGCCGCGTTCGCGCTCACCGTCGCCATCGGCGAGGCCGCCTGCGTCTGGCTCGCTTACCGGCGGCGGGGGTTGACCGCGCCGGATGAGGAGGTGCGTCGCGCCTTTGCCGACGGGCTTGCAGCCGGGCTGCGGCAGGCCAGGGGTCAAGCCAGGAAAGCTCCCGCCGCGAAGGATCAATCAGAGCCAAGTCAAACCGAGCAGCGACCGCAATTCCGCGCATGAAAAAAGCGATAGCCAATCCCGTCGGGCGCTGGTGGCCCGAGCTCCTTTTGCTGCTCGCGGTCGTGCTGCCGTGGTTGTCGCTTCTCGTTCTCGGGATGGTCTGGCTGTGGCAGGGCGGACGGGTCTGGATCTGGGCGATTGCGGCCGCCGGCCTGGGCCTGCTGGCTTGGCCGCTGTCGCGGATGGTGCGGCGACGGGCCAATGCGGAGGCGCGCATCGCGCTTGGCGACCTCGCCGAGCCGTCGCACGGCTGGAACGTGATCGAGCACGAGGCGTGGACGGATGTGCTCGCAGCCGCGGATGCGACCGCGCCGTTTTCGTTTACCGAGCTGGAGCCGTTCTTCGCCGCCGCGCGCGCGACGGTTGAAGCGGTTGCGCGCCGCTTTCATCCGGAAACAACCAATCCATGGGCTCAATTCAGCTTGCCCGAAGTCCTGCTGCTGACCGAGCGGTTGAGCAAAGACATACGGCGCGAGGCGCTGCGCCACATCCCGGGGGTAAGGGCGATCAGGCTCAGCCATCTGCTGTGGGTGCATGCGCAGAACGAACGCTATGGCGAAGCCGCGCACACGGGCTGGCGCGTAGGGTTTGGACTCTGGCGCATTCTGCGCGCCGCGCTCAATCCGCTCCAGGCCGCCGGCCAGGAAACGAGCGGCATGCTTGTGGAGAAGACGGCAAGCGTTCTTTCCTACCGCCTGCGCGCCTACGCCACCCGCATGTTCATCCTCGAGGTCGGGCGTGCTTCCATCGACCTCTATTCCGGGCGGCTTGCGCTATCGGGCGAGGAGCTGCGCGCTGCGCGCGAGCGTGAGCTGAGCGCCGAGGCGGAGGGCATGGCGCCGGTGCGGATCGTCCTGATCGGTCAGGTCAGCGCGGGCAAGTCGAGCCTGCTCAATGCGCTGGCGCAGGAAGTAAAGTGCGCCGTCGGTCCGTTGCCGACAACGTCGCGCGTGAGCGAGTACCTGCTTGATCTGGAAGGACATCCGGCCGTGACGCTGGTCGACATGCCGGGTCTCGACGAGCGCGCTGGAGCGGCGTCCGAGCTCAATGCGCAGGCCGAGCGGGCCGATCTCATCCTGTGGGTTGCGTCCGCGACGCAGCCGGCGCGAGAGCTTGATCGCCGTGCGCTCGATGATTTTCGAGCCTGCGCCAACGCGCAGCTTGCGCGGCGGGCGCCGCCTGTGCTGCTTGCCCTTACCCACGTCGATGAGCTGCGCCCGGCGGCCGAGTGGGCACCGCCCTATGATAATGCTGCATCCGACCGGCCCAACGCACGAACCAAGGCAGGGGCCATCCGCGCTGCCGTTGATGCCGTGGCGCGCGCGCTTAACCTGCCGGCGGAAGCGGTGCTGCCGCTCGCTTTGCCTCCCGGGCGCGCGCCCTACAACGTGGATGCCCTGTGGGCGCGCATTGCGGCGCTGCTCGACGAGGCCAAGCTTGCGCAGCTCGATCGCCTGCGCGTCGGCCGGCAAGAGCTAAGCCTGCGCGAGCTTGTGCAGGCGTTTGGCCGCGCCGGGGGGGCGGTCATCAAGGGCATCGTCTTGCCTCTTCCTGACGGGCAGGCCCCACGGTAGGCGCCAGGGTGCCAATGCATTTTGGAACGTAAGTGAGTTTGTTGTCATGGTTAACTGCCCTGGATGGATCATCAGCTACGCGTCATTCTGAAGTTCCCGCGTTGCTGTGCAGCCCGGGAATGGCAGGTCCGATCGGTCGAAGTTGCAACAAATATGGTATGATTGAGGTTACGGAGGTGGAGAGCGGTCGGAAACGACATGTGGCCGTGGGACAGCAGCAAGCACGCGCGCGCCGATGACACGGCGATGAGCGGGGAATCCTCCGCCGGTCTGCGCCGCCAGCTCGATCAGCGCACCAACGAGCTGAACGAAGCCTTGCAGCAGCAGGCAGCGACCTCCGAAATATTGTCCGTGATCTCAAGCACGCCTGGCGAGCTCGCGCCGGTTTTCAAGAGTGTGCTGGAAAAAGCGACCCGCATCTGCGGAGCACATTTCGGAAATTTGTACCTGCATGATGCAGACGGCTTTCGCCTTGTCGAGACACACAATACACCACCCGCCTTCGAGGAACGCAGGCGTATTCCGTACCGCCCCAGTCCGAGCAATGCGTTCGGCCGCATGCAAGGAACGAAATCGGTAGTTCATGTCGCGGACCTTGCCGCGGAGGAGGCTTATCTCGAGCGCGATCCTGGAAGCGTTATGGCAGTCGAGCTTGGGGGTGTTCGCAGTTTGGTTGTCGTGCCCATGCTCAAGGCCGGCGAGCTTATCGGCGCGCTTGCCATTTACCGCAGGGAGGTGCGTCCCTTCAGCGACCGGCAGATTGCGCTGGTCACGAGCTTTGCGAGCCAGGCCGTCATCGCGATTGAGAATGCGCGCCTGCTCAACGAGCTGCGCGAATCGTTGCAGCAGCAGACCGCTACATCAGAAGTCCTGCGGGTCATATCCAGGTCGTCCGGTGACCTGGAACCGGTGTTTGCGGCCATGCTTGAGAATGCCGTGCAGGTGTGCGGCTCTAACTTCGGCACGTTGTATCTGCGTGAAGGCGAGGCATTTCGCGCAGTGTGCATGCACGGGGCGACACCGGCTTACTTGCAAGCCAGGCTGGGCCAGCTTCTTCATCCCGGACCCGGAACCGGGCTCGGTCGCACGGTTCAAACGAAACAGGTGGTCCATGTTGCTGACGTGAGAGCGGAGCCGGCGTATCGCAAGGGGGATCCGATGCGCGTCGCGGCGGCGGATGTGGGCGGAGTTCGGACCCTGCTGAGCGTCCCAATGCTGAAGGAGGGTGAGCTCGTCGGAGCGATCGCGATTTATCGCACCGAGGTGCGCCCGTTTACGGAGAAGCAGACCGATCTGGTCACGAACTTCGCGCACCAGGCGGTCATCGCGATCGAGAACGTTCGCCTGCTCAATGAGCTGCGCGACGCGCTCGAGCAGCAGACCGCGACTGCGGACGTACTCAAGATCATCAGCCGCTCGACCTTCGATCTGCAGACCGTGCTCGACACTCTGATCGAATCGGCCGCACGGTTGTGCAAGGCCGACATAGCGGGGATCCACCGCCAGCAGGGTGCGAATTATCAGGCGGTCGCGACTTACGGAGGTCCTGCCGATTACCGAGAGTTCATCCTCAAAAAGATTCCATTCGAGCCTGGCAAGGGCACTGTTCTCGGCCGCACGGTGCTCGAGCGCAGACCGGTCCAGGTTGCCGATGTGCTGGCCGACCCGGATTATACGCTTGGGGAGGTGCAGAAGATGATCGGATTTCGCACCGGTCTCGGCGTGCCGCTGCTGCGGGAAGGTAACCCGATCGGCGCCATCATGCTGATGCGGCTTGCCGTGCAGCCGTTCACCGACGAGCAGATCGAGCTCGCTGCCACCTTCGCCGACCAGGCGGTGATCGCCATCGAGAACGTGCGCCTGTTCGACGAGATCCAGGAAAAGAGCCGGGCGTTGGCGGAGGCAAGCCGGCACAAGTCGCAGTTCCTCGCCAACATGAGCCATGAGCTGCGCACGCCGCTCAACGCCATTCTCGGGTACACCGAGCTTATCCTCGATGATATCTACGGCGACACCCCGGAGCGGATGCGCACCGTGCTCAAGCGCATCGAAAGCAACGGCAGGCATCTCCTCGCCCTGATCAATGACGTGCTCGACCTCTCGAAGATCGAGGCCGGGCAGCTCACGCTCTCGGTTGCCGAGTATTCGCTCAACGAGGTTGCGTGCAACGTCTATGCCGCCGTCGAGCCCCTCGCGGCGCAGAAGAACCTGCGGTTCAAGCTGGAAGTTCCGCCGGATCTGCCGCGCGGACGCGGCGACGAGCACCGCCTCACCCAGGTTCTGCTCAACCTGGTCGGCAACGCCATCAAGTTCACCGACGCGGGCGAGGTGCGCATAAACGCGACCGCCGCCAACGGCTCGTTTCGCGTCGCGGTCGCCGATACCGGTCCCGGCATTTCCGCGGCCGACCAGGGCAAGCTGTTCCAGGAGTTCCAGCAGGCCGACAGCTCTATCACCAAAAACAAGGGCGGCACCGGGCTCGGGCTTGCGATCTCCAGGCGGATTGTCGAGATGCACGGGGGAACAATCTGGGTTGAGTCGGAGGTCGGCAAAGGCTCAACCTTTGTCTTCACGCTTCCCGTCATCGCCGAGCGACAGGCAAGGAAGACATGAATTCGACCCCCAGCCGACTCCTTCCTCGAAGGTTGATCTCCGTGCTTCGAGGGGCTTGAGATCTAGGCAGACTGATGATGCGCTGAGCCTCTAATGAGGTGCTCGCGCAGTGCCCGATCGACGGCATCGTGTCCGGTTGGCAGTGACGCCTCGTCCACGCGAACCCCCGCGCCGAGGAGCAGGCGTGCGCACTCGCCGTGTCGTCCGCTCGAAGATCCCCACGGGTTGCTAGCGCCATGGATCAGCCAGTCCATCGCGGTCCCGTGGAATTGGCGATCTTGCGCGCCGATTGGCGGATTGTACCGCAAAACTTCCTCCACCATGTCCGCGTTGCCGTGGAACGCCGCCCAGTGCAACGCCATGCCACCGTGCTGCGACAGCGCCGTCACCGGAAATCCGCAGCCGAGCATTGCCCGGACGGCCGGAAGGTTGTTGTTCCGGGCGGCGTCGGCGACCTGATGCAAAGCCTTTTGCGGCGCATGCGCCACGAGCTGCGGATCGTCCGCGAGGAGGGTTTCGGCGCGCGCATTGTCGCCGCACCAAAGCGCATCGAGCAATCGATCGAGCGGATCCGCGCCCTTGAGCAGCAGGTCGAGGACCTCGGCATGGCCGCGCTTGCGCGCGACGTCAAACGCCGAGACGTGGAAGCCGAGCGTCCATTGATAGATATGTCCGCCATTCGGGGCGGTATCGATCATCGGAAACCAATCCTGATCGACCCGCATGGCAACTACGCGTGGATCCGCGTCGAGATGGCGCCGCACCAGCGCGACTTCACCAAGCGCTGCAGCGAGGAGCAGGTCGGATCGAGCGCCCTGTGCGATGAGGAATGCCGCAACCTCGGGGCGATCGCCGATGAGGTGCTGCGCCGGGGTCGAGTCGTGATCGTCATCGAGCGCGTCAATCTCAGCGCCATGCTCGAGCAGAAATCGGGCGATCTGGATCGTGCGGGCGAAATGCAGCGGCCGCTTGCCGTCGCCGCCTTTGGCATGGACGAGGGACGGATCGCCCGCGACTAGGGCCGCGAGGTCTGCCATCATGCCAAGATTGGCCGCCGCCCAGATGTCGATCCTGGCGCCGCGGGCAATGAGAGGGGCGGCCTCATTCGGGTCCACCTGCTCCAGCACGCCGAAGCTGCCTTTCTCCCAGCTGCTCCTGGCATTGAGATCGGCGCCATGGGAAAGCAGGAGATCGATCAGCTCGAGCTTGGTTCGCGCGACATGCACGGCCGGCCTCTTAAAACTGAACATCGGCTCGTTGATCATTGAGACGAGATCAGCGTGAGACTGCAGCAACTGCCGCACGTGATCGACGTCGCCTGCTTCAACTGCGGCCTTGAACAGCTCTGCCGGCGATTTGGTCAACGACTCGATCTTTTGCTTCAGGTGCGGCCAGCCGGTGAAACCATATCCGCGCGCAATCACAAGCTGGGCATCGCTCAGGGTAAAATTTTCCGGTGCCGGAGGCTTCGGGTGCAGTGCGCGCACCTGCTCGATCGCTTCGGATTTGCCGCGCCAATAGTCGCGCGCGAGGGCCTTGGCGAGCTTTCGCTGTTTGTCCAAGTTCGGATTGGAGGGAAGCGGGCGAACGAAGCGCTTCGCGGCGCGAACCGAAGGTTCATGGGACATGATAGACCTCTTTCTCAATGCCCGGCGTCCACGAAGCGGGCGGAAAGACGGTCGTCATTCGTCGGCGGGATTCCGATCGGGTGGGAGGTTCCCTTTCCGTGGACGGGGCGCGCCCCGATCGCGCCCGGTCAGGATAACACGCTCCGCCGGCGCTGCCAGCCGCTCACTCCGCACCGGGTAACAACTGGGACGCCGGTGCAGCAAGCTCAGCGAGTTCCTCTCCCACCGAGTCCGGGCTTGCCCGGATTTGGGGAATCCGCCACGAGGGCGGAGCACACCTGAGCGTGCCGCCACACGCCTTAATGTACAAAAATCTTTCTGAGCGTCTCCGCCTGGCCGGCCCGCGACCAGGTAATGTCGTAGATGCGCCAGGCGTTTTTGACCTGGACCAAGTCGAGCACGACAGTCATGGCTTGCCCTTGATTGGTGAATTTGACGGTGGCTTGCGCTTTGCCGGCGGCCTCGTCGCTCACGACAATGTCGAACGTGGTGACGTCCCAATCTTGCACATCAAGGAAGGGGTCGAAATCGAGCGATCCCACTTCGTTGCGACGCGCCGCTTGCTTGCGATCATTGGCCATCAAGGTTGCGAGTCTGGGTTCGAAGTAGCGCCGGATGGCGCGCTCGGTGTCGAGCGGCATGCCCTTGGCGTCATTGCCCTTGTAGGAATTGTAGATCTCCGTAATGAAAGCGGTCGCCGATGCATCGCCGGCGCCCGCCGGCGCGGCGAGAGCCGCACCGCTGGCGCCGAAGATGAGGCTGCGTCGCGTCAACATCGATCGTGGTATAAGCTGCCATCCGCCCCCGCGCGGGCCAAGAGTAAAGATGAGGTTGTAAAGATGACGCAAGGCGGCCGGGCTTGGCATCCCTGTCACCTATACTCTCGGGCCTTGCACGACGGAGATGCCCATGGCCCGGTGGTTTGCCGCCTTCGCCTTCATCTGCATCCTGTCGATGGCAGTTGCGCCCGGTTGCAAGACGGCATTTGCGGAGGAGGGGTACCCGACAAGACCCGTAAGATTTCTCATTCCATATCCCGGCGGCGGCACCAACGACGTGCTTGCCCGAATCGTCGGCGACAGGTTGCAGGCGAAGTGGGGCCAGCCGGTGATCATAGAGAACCGCACCGGCGGCAGCGGCAACATCGGTGCTGCGATGGCGGCCCAGGCGGACCCCGACGGCTATACCCTGCTGGTCTCGGCAACGCCGCCGCTCGCCACCAACCAGAGCCTCTACAAGGAGCTGTCCTACAAGCCTGAAGAATTCGTGCCGATCACAAATTTCGGATCGGTGCCCAATCTCGTGATCGTGCGCAAAGGGCTGCCGGTGAATTCGCTGAGCGAGCTGATTGCGCACGCGAAGGCGAATCCCGGCAAGCTCGTATATGGCAGCCAAGGGGTCGGCAATACTCCTCACCTGACCGCAAACATGTTCATGACCATGACCGGCACCAGCATGGTGCATGTGCCGTATCGCGGCGAGACACTGGTCTACAACGACATGATGGGGGAGCGCGTCGATGTCTTCTTCGGCAATGTATCGGGGTCGCTCGCTCTTTATCGCGACGGCAAGCTCAAGGTCCTGGCGGTGACCGACAAGACGCGCGCCGCGGCGATGCCGGACGTGCCGACCAGCGCCGAAGCCGGACTCCCCGACCTTCTTTCGGGCGCTTGGTACGCAATGGTCGGACCGCCCAAGCTCAAGCCGGAACTGCGGGATCGGATCGCCAAGGCCACCATCGCGGTGCTCCACATGCCCGACGTGCAACGGCGCTTCCGTGCGCTCAATGTCGAGCCGGACGGCGGCACGCCCGCCGAAACGGCTGCTTTCATCAAGGACGAAGCCCGGCGCTGGGGCGAAGTGATACGCGCAAACAATATCATGTCGCAGTGAGCGGCCGCATATGCCCCAGAGGAGCGCATGATCGCTCAACGCCGCCAATTCCTGCATCTGGCAGCGGGGGCTGCCGCGCTGGCGGCCGTCTCGCGTATCGCGCATGCGCAAGGCTATCCAAGCCGGACGGCGCGCATCGTCGTCGGCTTTCCCCCCGGACAGGCAATCGACATCTCCGCGCGCCTGATGGCGGAATGGCTGCAGCAGCGGCTCGGCCAGACATTCATAGTCGAGAACCGGCCGGGCGCCGCCGCGAATGTCGCGACCGAGATGGTGGCGCGCTCACCGGCGGACGGCTACACGCTTCTGGTCATCTCGTCGAACAACGTGATCAACACCACGCTCTATGGCACCGTCGATTTCGCGCGCGAAATTGCTCCCATTGCCACTTTTGGCCGCGGCTATCAGGTTCTCAATGTCAATAACTCGCTGCCGGTGAAGAGCGTCCCCGACCTCATTGCCTTGGCCAAGGCCGATCCCGGCAAGCTCAGCATGGCATCACCCGGGATTGGAAGTGCCGGCCATGTCGCCGGCGAGATGTTCAAGATGATGACGGGCGTCAGCATGGTGCATGTGCCGTACCGCGGCTCGGTGCCGGCGCTGACCGACCTCATGAGCGGGCAGGTCCAGGTCATGTTCGACAACCTGCCATCGTCGATCGAGCACATCAGGGCCGGCAGGATCCGTGCGCTTGCGGTCACGCCCGGGACGCGCTCGCAGGCCCTGCCTGATGTCCCGACCATCGGCGAGTCGGTGCCGGGCTACCTGGGTGGCGGCTGGTCAGGAATCGGCGCGCCTGCCCGCACGCCGGCGGAGATCATCGATCTGCTCAATCGTGAGATCAACGCTGCGCTTGCCGATCCGAAGATCAAAGGGCGGCTCGAGAACCTGGGCAGCCCGGTTCTGATGATGTCGCCCGCGGAATTCGGAAAGCTCATCGCCGAGGAGACCGAGCGATGGGCGAAAGTTATCAAGTTCGCGAAGATCAAGCCGGAGTGAGTGCGCGACGGCCGGATCGCCTGGTTGTGCGCGGAAAAAGGCAGCAGCGCGTAGCCCGGGTTGAGCGCCAGCGAAACCCGGGGAACTGCCCCGGATTGCGCAGGCGCAATCCGGGCTACGATCTGAGGGAAGGGTATTGCAATGTCGGTACATCGCTTTGTTTCCTGCGGCCTCACCCTGGCTGCCATGGCTGCTCCCGGTTTGGCTCAGTCGGCTTCGCCGAATGGGGTAAGAACGCTCAATCCGCCTGGTGCAATCAGCACCGGGGGCGATACCTGGAGTGTTGGTGCGCGTGCGGGCGACTTCATCTTTGTTGCAGGCATGCAGGGTGTCGATCCGGCCACCAATAAATTGGTGGAAGGCGATGAAGCTCGTATTCGTCAGGCTTTCCTGAATCTGAAACTCATTGCCCAATCGGAGGGCGCGACACTGCAGGATTGCGTCCGCATCACGGTCTACGTATCCGACCTGCACCGCTTCGCCCCGCTCGTCAGCAAGGTACAGGCAGAGCTTTGGGGCAAGCCGCCGTATCCGCCGCGTGCGATGTTCGAGGTTCAGCGCCTGTTCGACGGCGATATCGTTGAGATCGACAGTATTTTCTACGCGCCAACTAAAAAGTGATGCGGTTTGAGGCCCTCTCGCCGGCAGGGCCATGGCGCGGTGGGTCTGATTTGAATAAGATGCCGCTGACGTGGACACGCTCACTGTCGACTTGGAGGTGACGATGCGAGAAAAAGAATCGGTCATGGCCTTCTGCGCAGTAGCCGCAGCTATCATGCTGATCGGCGCAACGGTCTTCGCTTCGTCACGCGCACAAGCCGTACCTCTCGCGAGGTCTTCCGGACTCAAAGCAGCGATCCACCAGGCAGCCGTCACACAAGAAGCCCGTTACACATGTCGAGGACCGCATGGCCGTAGATGCTATTATGTCTCGCGCCCGGAACAGGCTCTTCGTTACGAGCGACCCTATACTTACGGCATCGATCCGAACGCTGCTACTTATCATTACTGGGCCTCGCCCTCTAATAACTAGGTCTCGTTGAAAACCCATCCCGATGGCGAGCGCGAAGGCCGCCCACATCGCAAACCGCTTCATCTCACCACGGCGAAGCTGCGCAACCCGGCTTGAGCTCTTGCGAAAGCCGGGACTGCTTCCCCCGTGCGGGCTACAGCTGCCGGGCAGCCCGAATTGATCGTTGTCAAGCGGCCTTCGGCCAAGACGAAGTAAGCTGCGCAGCCCGGCTTGAGCTCTTGCGAAGCCGGGCCTGCTTCCCCCGCATTTCGCTTGCGCTCAATGCGGGCTACAACTGCCAGGCAGTCTGAATGGATCGAGGTCAAGATGCTGCCGCGGCCGCCCGCCGATGTGCCTGGCCTGCGTCGTCTGGCGGCGCAGATTCGCCTCAACGCGACCCGCATGGTCGCCATCCAGGGCTTCGGCTATCTGGGCCAGGCTTTGTCCTCCGCCGAGATTTTCGCTGTTCTGCTCGGTGGCGGCGTCATGCGTTTTGGCCACGATCGCCTTGTGATCTCGCCTGGGCACTACGTGATCGGGCTTTATGCGGCTGCGGCCGAGACCGGCCGCATCGATGCGAGCAAGCTTGCCTTCTACGGCAAGGACGGCGCCGAGCTTGAGGCAATCGGCTCGGAGCGAACCCCGCTCGTCGATCTCGTGTGCGGATCGCTCGGCCAGGGCCTGTCCGGCGCGATCGGCTTTGCGCTGGCGGCGCGCCTCAAGAGCGAGGACCGGCGCACGTTCGCCTTTCTCAGCGACGGCGAGATGGAGGAAGGGCAGGTGTGGGAGGCCGCAATGTTCGCGGCGCATCATCGCCTCGACCGCCTCGTCGTCATCGTCGATGCAAACAACTCCCAGGTTGACGGACCGGTAACCTCCATCACCACGCTGGAGCCGCTGGCCGACAAATGGCGGGCCTTCGGCTGGTGCGCCATCGAGATCGACGGCCATGACGTGGAAGCGCTCCTGGGCGAGCTGCGACCGCAATCCGACGACGCCATCCCGCGCGTCATCATCGCGCGCACGCATGTGACGGGCCGCTTGCGGGCGATCCCGTCAACGGCGGACGGGCACTTCATCAAGCTCGATGCTGCTCTCGAAGCTGCGATTATCAGCGAGCTGGAGGCGGAGCTTGCGTGAGCCTCCTTATCCCATCGTCCTCAAGCCTTATGGGGCGGCGCTGCTGGCTTTGGCGCGGCGGCGGCCGGAGGTGGTGTGTCTCGGTGCCGATCTCACGCGGCAGACCGAAACCGATCTTTTCCGCGAGGAGCTTTCGCAGCGCTTCATCAATGTCGGCATGGCGGAAGCGAACATGATCGGAATTGCGGGTGGGCTGGCGCGCGCCGGGCACATCGTGTTCGTCAACACGTTCGGCGTGTTCTGTACGCGGCGCTGCTTCGACCAGATCGCCATGGCGGTCGCCTACCCGGCATTGAATGTCAAAATCGTCGGCTTCATGCCGGGTCTGTCGAGCCCGGGCGGGCCCAGCCACCAGGCGATCGAGGACGTGGCGCTGATGCGCGCGCTTCCCAACATGACCGTGGTCGAGCCGGCCGATGCCGTCGAAACGGAACAGGCGGTAACGGCAGTAGCGGGCCATCGCGGCCCCGTTTACCTGCGCCTCAAGCGCGGTGAGATTCCGCGGATTTTCCAGGACGATCATCGGCTCGACCTGCGCAAGGCGCAGGTTCTGACCGGCGGTGATGCACGCGATGTGTGCCTCGTTGCCGCGGGCATGATGATCCCGGCGGCGCTCGCCGCCGCGCGCTGTCTTGGCGAGAACGGCGTCTCGGCGGCGGTCATCAACGTACCGGTACTCAAGCCGCTTGACGCGGCGACGATCTGCGCGCTCGCGCGTCATGTCGGCCTCGTGGTAACGGCGGAGAATCACACCATCGTCGGCGGACTGGGCTCGGCGGTCGCTGAAGCGCTGGCGGAAGCAGGTATTGCGGCAGCGTTGCGTCGCATCGGCATCATGGACGTGTTCGCTGAATCGGGCAGCCGCGAGTTCCTGTTCAACCGTTATGGGCTGGCAACCCAGAACATCGTGGACGCGGCGTGGCGCGGACTGGGCATCAACAAGCCGGCTCCCGCGGCGCCCGTCATGGAAGCGAGCGCCGGAACCTATGCGCCGGTGTGAGACAGGCTGGCGACGCCGGCGAACAGACGCACGCACTCGAACCAGGCCGAATGGAGGAACACAAGATGTCTCTGGCAAAGTTCATCTCGACCCCGAAGCTCGCCGAATACAAGGAGCGGTTCAAGGACCATTACAAGCTGCAACGGCGCGCAGACGGCGTGATCCTGGTCGAGGCTCACACGGCGGGCGGACCCATCCAGCTCAGCGTCGAGAACCACCGCTCGGTCGGCCAGCTGTTCAAGACCATTGGCGCCGACCCCGAGAACGAAATCATGATTTTCACGGGGTCGGGGAAAGAGTTCATGATGGATGCCGACCCCGAGGGTTTCAAGCTGGAGCAGGAGGACCTGCGGCACTGGGCCTACGAGTACGCATACAAGGACGGCAGGATCAATGTCAGCTCACTCATCAACGATCTCGAAATTCCGACCATCGGCGCTCTCAACGGCCCGGGGTTTCATTCCGAAATCTGCCTCATGTGCGACCTCACGATCTGCACCGAGGATACGATCATCTACGACCTGCATTACGACATCGGCTCGGTGCCCGGGGACGGCATTCACAGCTGCTTCCAGGAACTGCTGGGAGTCAAGCGGGCGGCCTACGCGTTGCTGACCGGCCAGGCGATCGACGCCAGGACGGCGCTTGAATACGGAATGGTCAACGAGGTCGTGCCGCGGGAAAAGCTGCTCGATCGCGCATGGCAGCTTGCCGATCATATCATGACGCAGCCGCGCATCACGCGCCGGCTGACGACACAGATCGTCCGGCGTCCCTGGCGGCAGCGGATCACAAATGATCTGGACGGCGGCTTCGGCATTCAGATGTTTGCGCATCTCGCCAAGGACAAGGCGGTGCACGGCAGGGGCCACATCGGCGACAAGGTGGCTTACGTCAGGCAAGGCAAGAAGAACAATTTCGACTGAGCCGGCGCGAAATGGAGGCACGGCGAAAATTCGATGAGGAAAGCCCGCCGACCCTCCGGCGGGTCCGCGGCGACCAGATCAAGGGAGACGACGACAATGCGCCCTATCACCAGGAGAACATTCAGCAAGACGGCCGCGGCCGCCTCGGCCGCGATGGCGGCGCCTGCCATTCTCGCGCATGCGGCCGACAAGCCGATCCGGATTGGTTTTAGCATCGCGCAGACCGGCGGTATCGCGGCCGGCGGCAAGGCGGGGCTCACAGCGCTCGAGCTCTGGCGCAGCGACGTGAACGCCGCGGGCGGCCTGCTCGGCCGGCCGGTCGAGTTTGTCGTCTACGACGACCAGAGCCAGCCGACCACGGTTCCCGGCATCTACGCCAAGCTGCTCGATATCGACCGGGTCGATCTCCTGCTCTCGCCCTACGGCACAAACCTGACCGCCGTGGTCATGCCGATGATCAAGCAGCGCAACCGCTTCGTCATCGCGCAGATGGAGATCGGCCAGAACGAGAATCTCAATCACGACAAGTTCTTCGAGATCGCGCCGTGGGGACCCCGGCCGGCGGCCAACTGGTGCCGCGGCTATTTCGATCTCGCCAGGCGCCTGGGCTACAAGACGCTCGGCATTATCAGCTCGGACGCCGAATTCTCGGCAAATGCCGCCAACGCCGGCATGCGGATCGCCGAGGAGTACGGCATGAAGGTGATCTCAAATCAGCACTATCCGCCGAACTTCGTCGATTTCTCCGGCATCCTGCGCAACGTCAATGCGGCGGGGCCCGAGTTCCTGTTCGTCGCCTCGTATCCGGTGGAGTCGGCAGCATTGGTGCACGGCATATCGGAGATCGGCATCTCCGACAACGTGCAGATGTTCGGCGGCGCCATCGTCGGCATCCAGTACGCGCAGCAGCTGGAAAGCCTCGGCTCGGCGCTCAACGGCATCACCAACTACGACACCTATGTCGTGGCGCCGACCCTGAGTTTCCCCGGCATCGACAAGTTCCTGGAGCGCTACCGGCCGCTTGCCGAAAGCAGGGGCGTCGACAGTCTCGGCCACTTCCTGCCGCCCTTCTTCTACGCGGGCGGCCAATTCATCGAGGCGGCGGTCAAGGCGGTCGGCGCGCTGGACGAGGCGAAGCTTGCGCAGTGGCTGCACAACAACACCATCGACACCATCGTCGGGCCGGTGAAGTTCGGGCCCGACGGAAACTGGGTGGAAAGCCGGATCGTCTGGGCGCAATACCGGGACGCGAAGGACAAGGACCTCGATCAGTTCCGTCATCCCGGCAAGCAGATCGTTCTGCACCCGGAAGCGCTGGCGACCGGCAAGATCGTCGCGCCTTACAAAAAAGCACGGGCCTGACGGGCGCGTGACCGGACCAGTATTCGGAATAAGAGAGGGTGGGATCACAGCCAAAGCTCCGTCATGCGCGGGCTTGTCCCGCGCATCCACGTCTTGGCGCGGAAGAAGACGTGGATGGCCGAGATAAACCTGGATAAACCCGGCCATGACGAACCAACACCGATTCACCTCTCGGTGAAAC
>Ga0306925_10000995_pt1 | contig 22196 bp, 12 predicted proteins | sample flu12Cox44000176_FD_203755 | JGI IMG/M metagenome (GOLD analysis project Ga0306925, IMG submission 203755) | Lab enrichment of tropical soil microbial communities from Luquillo Experimental Forest, Puerto Rico - flux8day.12C.oxic.44.000.176 (v2)... | ecosystem: Environmental > Terrestrial >... | reverse complement strand
CGGCGCCAAGTTCGACATGAACGGATTCTTCATCAATCCGGACTTGCTGAGCGTCACGGTGCAGCCGGAGCTGAATGTCGGCCCGCAGGCAAGCGAAGCCGGATTCGAGGGCGGCAATGGAATCCGTCTCCGCACCACCTTGCTTCGGAAGCTGTTTCCCCTGACCTTCCGGTACTCCAATGTGCAGGTAGAGGACGTTTTCTTCGGGAGCCTGTCGCAAATTTCCGGGTACACGCTTCAGGAGCGCATGAAGGACCTGGGATTGACGCTGGATCTGAAACCCGCCAAACCGGTTCAAACCACCATCGACTGGGGTCTCAACTCGGTCGATTCCCAGCCGGGAATCGCGGCGATTCCCGATTACCTCTCGCACGGGCGCCACGTCAACGTCGACACCAGGTACGCACAGGGAGGATGGGTAACCGAGGCCTTCTTCCACGATCAGATCGAAGACTCCAACCTGCTCCAGCCAATTGCAGGAGGAACCACCACGACTGGCACCTTGTGGCAGAAGGCGGTGCAGTACCAAGGTTCCGTAAAGCGGGGCTTTCTCGGCGACTCCGAGCTCTATTTGAACGGCGGAAGCCAGTCCACGTCCTCGCTCCTGTATACCCTGCCGATCGACCTGAAGAACCGCTATGGCTCGGCCAACCTCCGGCTCTTTCAGAAACGAAGATGGCGGGCCGCGCTGCGCGCCGCATATTCTTCGAATCTCGCCGGCCAGTTGCTGACCCAGGCGGCCAGCAGCCTGGTGGGCGCCGGATCGGTTGCGGGGAGCACCCACATCCTGGTCCCTTTTTCGAACGACATGTCCAATTACAACCTGCACGGCATTACCAACATCGACGTGGCAAAAGGGTTGGGCCTTTTCTTCAGCGCGGAGCGGGGCGCCGTCTTTTCCAGTAACACGGTGGGTCCGCTGAACGCCAACTATCTGACCACCGAGGCCGGGCTGACTTACACGAACCGGCTGAAATGGGGGAGCGTTTCCGGCGAGTACGCCCGCCAGTTCGGCCTCGGTTCGGTCACGGGACAGGCCGGAACGATTCAGGGGCAGATCTACCGGGCCAGTCTGCTCGAGGGGAACCCAAGCGGCCTGAGGTTCGAAGGCACTCTCCAAGGCAACGACCAGAGCGTACACAATGCGCAGCCGCTCTCGAGCCACGGTGTCTCCGTGGAGGGCAGCGTAGCCGACCGCGTCTTCCACGACTTCAACGCGCGGCTGGGCGGCGGATGGCAGTGGGGCTCGGTCACGAACAACGCCAACGATTTTCGCACCAGCGGATACGTCGCCCGGGCGGGAATCGAGCACCCCCGCTTCCAGGTCAACGGATCTCTCAACAGCACGCTCAGCAATTCTCTGCCATTCTACGGGCAGGCACTCTCGAACCTGGGCGTCGCTGAAATCCTGGCGACGTCTTTGCCGGTGATTCCCAGCGACTACCGGGGAATGAACCTTACCCTTCACGCGATTCCCCTGCGCAAAGTGGAATTCTCGGCCATGTGGACCCGTTCGCGCGAGCACCTGGCCGGCATCCTGAACAACGATTTCCAGTTTCTGGATTCGAACGCGACCTATCACTTCCGCCGGATCCAATTGCAGGCCGGCTTCATTCGTTCTAATCAGGTCTTTTTATATTATCCCGATACGATTCGCACACGGTTCTATATCCGTATTGTGAGGGCGGTAAAACTCCTGTGAGGATCCGGCGAACCACGATTCGGTGCTTTCTCCTGGCGGCGGCATGGCGGTTTCCCGCCGGCGCGGTGACCCCCTCGCGGGGGACGGTGGAGTACCTGCGCACCACCCCGTCAGTCCGAGAGTTCACCAAGCCGCGCAGCTTTTTCGTCAAGCTATTCAACATCATCGCCGGCCCGCCTGAGGGCAAGCCGGAAATTGTGCGCCCGTTCTCGACCGCGCATGACAGCACCGGCCGGCTGCTGGTGGCCGATCCGGGGCAGCAGGGCGTGCACATCTTCGATTTCGAAAAGCGGAAATACCAGTTTTTGAAAGGGCCGAAGCGCCGGTTGTTGGTATCGCCCATCGACGTGGCGTGCGATACCGACGACAACATCTATGTCAGCGACTCGGTGCGTGCGCAGATCTACGTCTTCGATACGCGCGGCCGGTTTCTCAGGACCATCGGCGGGTCGAACCCCGACTCCGGCATGAAGCGGCCGACCGGAATGGCGCTCGACCGCGCTTCCCGGCGGTTGTACGTCACCGACACGCTGCGGCACCAAGTACTGGTGTTCGGGCTAGACGGGTCGCTGGTGCGGGCGATCGGCCGGCGCGGTTCGGGGCCGGGGGAATTTAACTTCCCCACGGCGTTGACCCTTTCCGGGGGAAAACTCTACGTGGTGGATGCCATGAACTTCCGCATCCAGGCGCTCACGCCGGAGGGCGCCTACGTTTCATCGTTCGGCACCCTGGGAATTCAGACCGGCACCCTGAACCGGCCCAAGGGCATCGCAGCCGATACCGATGGCGACCTGTACGTGGTCGACGCGCTTTTCGCGACAGTCCAGGTCTTCGCGCCCGACGGCCGCCTGCTGTACTATTTCGGCTCCGACGGAGTCAAGCCCGGCCAATTCAGCCTTCCCACCGGAATCTCCATCGACGACCGCAATATCATTTACGTTGCCGATTCGCTGAATCACCGGATCCAGGTGTTTCGCTACCGGAGGCTTGCGGAATGAACCGTCTGATCGCCGCCGCCGTTTTTGCCGCGCTGCCGCTCGCCGCCGCCAGTCTCAAAGAGGCCGTGGTTGGCAGCCAACACGATCTCTCGGTGACCGGAGGAGGTCCGGTGAAATCGGCGAATATGTCCGCCTGTGTGTTCTGCCATGCGCCGCACAACGTGGTCCCCAATATCCCGCCGCTTTGGGACCATGCCCTGTCCGCGCAGACCTACGTCGCCTACACCAGCAGCACGTACACCTCCGGATCCCAGAGTCCCGGCACGGACACGTCGCGGCTCTGTCTGAGTTGCCATGACGGCACGGTGGCGGCGGGCCTGACGGTGACGCAGGGTCTGATCGCCACCACCGGGGCCATGACGGCGCCGGACCTGCTGGGCAGCAATCTGGCCACCAGCCACCCGGTGGCCATGACGCCGGTCGACGACGGCTCTCTGGCTTCTTCGCTGTTCGCCACGCCGGCTTCCACCAAGGACACCTCGGTGAAGCTCGTCGGCGGCAAGGTCGAGTGCACCACGTGCCACGATCCGCACGTGCCGAACAACGATCCGTCGGTGCCCATGTTTCTGGTGCGAGGAAACGGGGGAGGACCGCTCTGTCTGGCCTGCCACGATCCGACGCGCGTGCAGCCGAATCCGCTGAACGGCTGGGCCGCGGGATCGCACGCCACGGCGATCAACTCGGTGCCCACGACGGCGGCCTTCGGGCCCTACGCAACGGTGGCCGCCGACGCCTGCTCCAGTTGTCACCAATCGCATAATAATCCCGTCGCCGCGCGGAACCTGAAGGCGGCGGAAGAAGCAGCCTGCACACCCTGCCACGCCGGCGCCAACGTCTCCCCGGCGCTGCTCAATACTACGGGTGAGTTCACCAAGACTTACGCACACCCCACCATGACGGTGACCGGAGCCCATGATCCGGCCGAATCCGTGCCGGTGAACAGCACGCGCCATGCGGAGTGCGCCGACTGCCACAATCCACATGCGGCGTATGCGCAGACCGGCACGCCGGCGGCACCGGCTGTGGAGGCCAGCCTCGCCGGCGTCAGCGGATTCGACACGACGGGTGTCCAGAGGCCCGCCGCCAGTGAGTATCAGGTCTGCTACAAATGCCACGCCGACAGCACCAATAAGCCCACTACCAGCACCTACGGCCGGACGTCGAGCCGTTATCCTCCGGGGCCGCTGCCCGCGGGATACCCCATTCCCCCGCCTCTGCCGGCCGACCAGTACAATCTGCGACTGAAGTTTCTCAGCCCGATCGGTCACAACGTCATGGGCAACAGCACGGTCACCACGAGCAACAGCAGCCTGCGATCTTTCATGCTGAATATCGACGGCACGAACAACACGAATCGTCCCCTGACCACTTCAACCATCCTCTATTGCAGCGACTGCCATAACAACGACCAGGCCCGGTCTTCCGGGGGCACCGGTCCGAACGGGCCGCACGCTTCGCTGTATCCGCACCTTCTCCAACTCAATCTGTTCCAGGACGCGCTCGGCGGGGCTGGCGGCGGAGGCGGTACCAGCGGGGCGGCCCTGTGCAACAAATGCCACAACCTGACGACCGTCAGCCTTGAGAACCCCCACCCTAACCACACCGATGTCGGGTGTACTACTTGCCACGATCCCCATGGCGTGATCGGGGGAAACCCGGGAGCCAACCGCGCTATGATTAACCTCGACACTGGCGTAGCCGCCAAGTCGACGTTGACCTCCTATTTCGGGTACTTTTACCTGGGTGCTGGGCCCGACCAGAAAGGGTGCTATACGCTCTGCCATGGCAGAGACCACAACCCGGAGACGTACTGAGGGGGCGTGCATGCGGATCGCCGGTGCCGTTTTGCTGGTGGCCGCGGCGGTGGCGTGCGGGCAGGATGACCTGCGGGTCGAGTTCCGTCACCTGTACACCTTCGGCTCGCGGCAGGGCATTCACCCGAATAACCTTCTCAGCCGCAGACCCCTCATCGCCGCTCTCGGAAGAGGCGAGCATCCTTGGGGCCTCGGGTATCCGGTGGCGGTGACGACGGATTTCCGGAACCGCCTTTGGATCACCGACAGTGCCACCTGCTCGGTGCACGTCTTCGATAAGAAAGCCGGCGCGTACCGAGAAATCCGGAAGGTGGGAGGCGTGCCCCTCGAGCGACCCTCGGGAATTGCCGCAGACGCCCAGGGCCGCGTCTACCTGGCCGATTCCGGCAACGGGGGTGTCTTCGTGTTTGACGAGAAGGGCGACTACGACCGCATGCTGGTCAAGCCTGGGAAAGGTGTCCTGGAGAAGCCGACGGCAGTCGCACTTTCCGAAGATGGCAGGACGGTCTATGTGGCCGATCCCCCACGAAACGTCGTGGTGGCGTTCAACCAGGAGGGCGAGGTCAACCTGACCATCCAACTGCCCCCTGAGCTGAGCGAGCCGTCGGCGATTTCCGTGGCCGACAACCAGATCTACGTCCTTGGCAACCGGCAGCACAAGGTGCTGGTCTTCAGTTCGGCAGGACTCCCGCGCGGGGAACGGCGTTGGGACGACATCCCGTTCCCCTCCGCCATCGCCTACGACGGGCGAAACCGCAGACTTCTGGTGGCAGATCCTCGGTGGGCGGTAGTCCAGGTTTTTGACGAGGCTGGACGCAACGTGGGCGTCTTCGGACAACTGGGAGAAGGCGTGGACCAGGTCGAGCGTGTCGATTCCCTGTACGCGGGCCGCAACGGGCTGATCTACCTTGTCGACTCGCACGACGGAAAGGTGCTGGTCTTCGGCGAATCCCGGTCTCGCTGACGGCGCCGGCAGGCGCGGCGATTTCTTACCGAAGCCTGGTCGTCTTGCCGAGCGCACCGCGCGGCGCGGGCCGCCACCCAGGCTGAGAGCGGTGAGTTGCGGCGGCGCGAAGTCCCTGGCCGGCGGATAAGCGCGAAAACCTGTGACAAGATGCACCGTTTGAAGGTCGAGTCCAACGTTTGCTATCGTGAGCGTCGAGCCGTCAGCATGTGCATCAAAAAGCCGATTGGAAATAACGTCAATGCGAGACCACCGCAGCAAAGATCGATGTAGTGACCGGCGCTATTCGCGCGCGCCCAACCCATCCAGGAAGCGCACCTAGTGCTTCGAACACGTGTGTCAAGACCACAATCACAATCGAGGCTGCACCTACGAGTTGCAGGAGCGGATAAAGCGTCCTCTCACGTCGAAACAGGACTATCGAACGTGCGAGCAGCATCGCGCCCGGCACCAACACGACCAACGCTTTGATCAAGGTGGCGTTCATCCGCGACCTTCCATGTTCCCGCAACATCGCGAGCACGGCAGCACCTTTGCCGGATGCTTGCGGCTACTTAAGCGACGTCACGACGTAATCCCTGAAATAACTCGTATTGGTGGTCTTCGCCCACAGCAAGAGGTTCAGTCCCCGGCGTGTGTTCGAGCGCAAGGTTTCCGTCAAGCCATGCCTTGAAGTCAGTACCGTTCACCCTCATTTTCAACTCGTGCAACGCATTTCGATCGAGCATAAAGGGTTTGGATCGGTCCCTGAATTTGACCCGGCTTGCAGATTCCATTGTGGAACTCCCAGAGCGCTATGTTATTTTTCCGTGTCATTGTAACGCACCGCCAGCCAATCGCCATTCGGCTTGACGGTGAACAGAATCCCCGAGCTGCGGCTCAGTACGCCCGCGGCCGCATAATATGATGATCCCCGGCCCGAAAAGGGTCGACTGCGGCCACAGGTGAAATGGATCCCGCGGAATGCCGATAAAATGGGTCTCTCAGAAGCAAAATCCATCCGTTTTTGGCAGGGCACGGCTTGGCGACGACTTCGATCCAGAAGCCTTTACGGCCGACGAGATCAACCGACGATTCGCGCCGCTCGAGCGGCTGCGGAATAAAGCCGCCGCTGCGAAGAAATCACCCAAGTGCCTTCCTCCGGAAAATAGGCACTCCGTTCCTCACGCAGGCTTGCCGAAACCTCACGCCTGTTGTTCTGCCTACTGCGGGCGCTCTAGCTTCGCTAGCAGCTAGAGACAACCCAATCTACGGGGTCTCAGCCTTATTGGGACGAGTTGAGCGGTAAGATCGCATTCCTTCAGAGAGGTGATGGGGCGCCCGACCCTCCGAAGACGGAGCGGCGGGAATGCCAGCTCGCCACCGTCATATGGCGATGGGAACTTGTAGCGTCAGAGTAGCGTTTTCCCGCATCATGCTCGGACTGAAGCACCCGGGACTCGACATCCTCCTCAGTTCAAGGCGGCGGAGGAGTCGCGACGCACCACGCTACCAAGGCCAACAATGCAGCAAACAACAGCAATCCAATAAAGGAAATAATAGAAAAACAGCTTTAGGATTGGCGGCCTGCGAGCAGTGGTCTGCCGCCGGTTGTTCCCGCCTCGCTCCCATTGGCTAGTTGCAGTAATACTTTCCATCCCACGCAGAGAGATTTCACGACTCTTTTCCATCCCACGCAGAGAGATTTCACGACTATTTTCGACGCCAGGCAAAGAGATTTCACGACTATTTTCCACGCCAGGCAAAGAGATTTCACGCCCTAACAGCGTCAGCACACGCTGGGCAGACTTCACGGTTCCGGCGAACCAACCGTGAGCCAGAAGCTGCCGCAACACGCGCATTTCAACCGCGGCTGCTTCGAATTGCGAGCTGTACACGTCCCGGTCGGTTCCCCTGTCGAGCCGCCGAATGGTTGCCCTCTCCTCCACCCATCGAATGGCCTCGTCGAGTTCGGGCAGCTCGACATTTGCCGGCGAAGAGGAGGCCTTTTCGAGGATGATCCTGACCGTTCCGTAGTCCATCCCGGAAACAATAACACAAAGGGCGAATCGGCGCGTGGCAAACAATGCAAGAAGTTTTACTTTTGCTCCCTAAAAGTAAACACAGCTACTGGCCCCACGGGCTAATACAGTCAGGCATTCACCTAAAATAAACAAACGAGGGATAGAATCGGACGGAGCATCAATATTTGGACACGGGTTCTGGCTCTGGATTTCGAGCGCTCTGGCTGTAATTCCGCCGGCACGCTGGCTCTTGTGGAAAGGGCCGTTAAACTGGCCCCCTCTCGGCCTGATGTGGTTCATGCTGTGGGTTGCGGTCGCTTCTGTAATACGGACCTCTAGGGCCAGCCCTTGGGAAGAGTTCCTGGCGATAGAGACTGCATTCCTTCGAAGGGGCTCGGTTCCCCTTGTCCAACCCTCCGAAGACGGAGCGGAGCGCAGACTCGCTCCCGTCACATGGCGTTCGAGGTCAAGAATTTAATTTCCTCTGCACCAGGTCCTCTTTGCCGAATCGCCTCGACCATTCCCTGCACGGATTGTCAGGCAACCGAAGTGGCTCTCCTTATTCCGCGAGGGAGTCTTTTGCGAATTCGAACCGGACGAGATTACCTTCGTAGGCTGGGAGCCGTTCGGGGATAACGATGTCTACCGGGTTGGCCTAGAACCAACACGTTGGGTACCGCCAGATCGATAGCGTTCGTGAAGCATTCAGTCGGACATGACGGCCGGACCTATTCATTTAGCGGCTGTGGAGTGCGTACCGTGGAAGGACATCGCAGTGCGCCGCGATTCGGCCCAAAGTAGGGCAAATCCTGAGGATCAAAAACTTTTATCGCGCGAGCCTCGCTCGACGGGTAGAGATTCGGTGTAGCATTGGGGTCACGCTTGCTCCGCGTGTTGAGCCCCTCCCCGTATCGGAGTGCTGCCCTGTAGCATTTCGTCTGTTGTCAAGGAGTCGCTTACGAGGAAAGGGGGGTTCTCGTGTTCAAACCGGTATTCGTGCTATTTTCGGTGGCCTGCTTTGCCGCCTTCGGCCAATCGACGAGTTCTTTGAGAGGCACCGTCAAAGACGCGTCGGGTGCCGTTATCGCTGACGCTGTAGTCACGCTGACCGATGCATCAAACGGCACCGCTCGGAAAGCCCTTTCCGACAGCACAGGTGTCTATCAGATTTTGCAGGTTTCACCAGGCAAATATGCGCTGAAGGTCGAAAAGTCTGGTTTCTCCACTTTGACAAAAGGCGATGTCACGCTGGAGGTAAACACTCCAGCGACGGTAGATTGCGTGCTGGAAGTGGGTACGGTTGGAACTTCGGTCAACGTGGAGGCTGAGGCAGTACAGGTTAATACCGTTGACGGCACGGTCGGTAACGCGTTCGAAGAGAAACAAGTGCAGGAGTTGCCTCTGCAAACCCGAAACGTCGTCGAACTATTGAGTATCCAACCCGGCGTAACGCAAACCGGTGAAGTGCTGGGGGCGCGCCGGGATCAGAACAACGTCACTCTAGACGGCGTGGACGTAAATAACAACCAGACATCGGGCATTCGATACGCGTTGGACAACGGTTCCCAGTCAGACAGCGGCGCGGCCGGCTTGCACGGAAACACGCCAGGCTTCAACGCGGCGCTGCCTGTGCCGCTCGATTCGATCGAAGAGTTTCGTGTCACAGTGGCAGGTCAGACGGCTGACGAGGGCCGCTCCTCCGGCGGCCAGGTTACGTTGATTACACGCAGCGGCACGAACAGCCTCCACGGATCCCTCTACGAGTACAACCGGAACACGCTGCTGGCCGCGAACGATTTCTTCAATAACCAAGCTGGGATTCCGCGGTCGCCGCTGGTGCGCAACCAATTTGGTGCGTCCCTGGGAGGACCGATCAAGAAGGACCGGTTGTTTCTTTTTGCGAACTGGGAACGGCGAATCGACGCCAGCTCGACGCCGGCAACTGCCACGGTCCCCAGTGCTACCCTGCGGCAAGGCATGCTGCTCGCGGCGTTGAGCAACGGGACGGTCGAAACCTTCACTCCGGCCAACGTGCAGGCCATCGATCCGCTGCATCTCGGTTTTAACCCCGCGATGAAAACCTATCTCAACTCGTTTCCCGCTGGCAACGATCCGTCGCTGGGCTTGGATCAAAACTTGAATTTCGACGGATTGCGCTTCAATGCGCCACTGGACCTGGATCAGTCGGCCTACGTGGCAAAACTGGATTACAACATCGACCAGGCGGGCAAACACAGGGTCTCTGTTCGCGGGACTCTGAACAGCTCATCACAGGACCTGGTAGCGGCGCCCTTGCCCGGTGGGCAGGCTGGCCAGGTTTTGCTGGATAACAGCAAAGGCTTGGCCGCGAACTACACCTGGATCATCGCGCCCAACCTGATCAACTCGGCGCGATACGGCCTCACGCGGCTTGGACTAAACCAATCGGGGACCCTGGGCACGGCGTTGTCCTTCGCCGGCATCACGTCGCCGCAACCAACCGTTAGCGGCAGCGTGATTCGCCCTTCGATTCAGATTATGCCCACCACGAATGTGGGAGACGACATTACCTGGACCAAGGGTAAACATACGATCACTACCGGCGTAAACTTTCGTTTCATACGCAACACCCACAACAGCTACGTCAACTCGTTCCCATCCTATTCGTTCAACCGGAATACGCTCGGCGGGTTGGGCGGCGATGCTACGACGTACGTCACCGACTACGTCAATCAGTTATTGGGAACGTCCGGTCTGAAACTGACACAGCCAACGGCCGTCCAGGAAGGGCTCGGGAACCTGCTGGGGCTCATCAATCAGTACGGGGCCACTTATCAGTACACGAAGACAGGATCGGTACTTCCTTTTGGCACGCCCGCATCTCGCGATTATGCAGTGAACGATTACGAGGCTTACGTAACGGATAGCTGGCGTGTCCGACGCAATCTGACCGTCACGGCCGGACTGCGGTACAGCAATTCCAGCACGCCGTGGGAAGTGAACGGAACTGAAGTCGTGACGACCGTTCCGCTCGAGACCTATTTCGCCGAGCGGGTAGCCGCGAATAGCGCCGGTATCCCGAACAATCAGATCAAGGACCCTGCCTTGACTTACACACTGGGCGGGCCGGCCAACGGGAAGCCGGGCTGGTACGAGCGCGCGAATCAGAACTTCGCGCCGCGCCTGGCGGTTGCTTACGCGCCGGACAATACCGACAACTGGTTCAACAAACTGCTGGGCAAGGGTAGCGTTCTGCGGGGCAGTTTCGCAGTACTCTACGACCAGTACGGGAACGACATGGTATTCAACATCGACCAGAGCGGATCGCCTGGCTTGGCCAGCAGCGTCACTCAGCCGATAAACACCAACTTCACCACGTCGGCCCGATATGGTGGTGCCCTACCCGCGTTGCCGGCGGCGGCTCAAGGCGGATTCCCGTTTACACCACCAACGATCACCGGTGGTTTTGACGAAGGCGTCGGTGTAGTTTCGAATCTCAAGGCGCCATACTCGTTGGTGTTCAACGCGAATTATGCCAAACCGATTCCTGGAAAGATGACGCTGGAAATCGGATATGCGGGGCGTCTCTATCGCCGCGGGCTCGTGCAGCAGGATTTCGACCAGCCTCTGACTAACTTCCTGGACAAACAATCCGGTACGACCTGGTCGCAGGCAGTCACCGTGCTTCACAACGATTACCTTGCAGCAGGCCAAAACTATGGCCCGATTGCCGCCGTGCCGTTCATCGAGAACCAGTTCCCAGGCGTGGCCAATGCCTTCGTGCCGGGCAGCGCGACCCAGAACTATTACTACGGCTGGGTGGTCATCAACGGTTTGAGCGATGAAGACAACCTCAATCTGATGGATCGTCAGCGCATCGCGGGGACGAACAAGTGTTACAGCATTACCGGCTGCAATACGTTCTATCCATACCAAGCCGCCGGCTTGCCTACCTGGACCAATGCGGCTTATGCGAGCTACAACGCCTTAACGGTTACGCTTCGGCATGCGCTTTCATCGGGTGTCGCTTTCGATTTCAATTACACGCTGTCACACTCTATCGATAATTCATCCGGCGCTGAGTCCGGCGCTGGCGACCATGGAGCTGTTCTGCAAGATGCCTTCAACGTGAACGCGTTCCGCGGCTCTTCGGATTTTGACGAGCGCCACAATATCACGGCTGACGCGCTTTACGAACTGCCCTTCGGCCGGAACAAGTCGATCGCTCGAAGCGCGAATAAGCTTGTCAACGCGGTCATTGGCGGCTGGCAGATTTCCTCCATCTTTCGGTATCATTCCGGACTGCCGTCGACAATCTCCGCGAACGGGGTTTATCCGACCAATTATGAGATCAGCGCGCTGGCGAATCTGCTGCCGGGCGCACCGAACCATTTTGGAAAGTTCATCGACGACAAGGGAGTCCCGAGCCTGTTCCCGAGCACGGCTGCCGCCAACAGTTACTTCCAGCAGGCCGGCGGCACGACTGGGACCAGGGCGATTGTAAGACTACCAGGCATCTCGAACATCGATATCTCGCTCATGAAAACTTTCGCTCTGCCCTGGGAAGGCCATCGGCTATCGTTGCGGGGCGAAGCGTTCAACGCCTTCAATCATGTGAATTTGTACAACCCGATTCTGGATATCAACAACACCGGGCAGTTTGGAGAATTCCAGGCGGCGATGCCTGCCCGCGTCATGCAGTTGAGCATGCGATACTCGTTCTGACTAGGCGTGGGGCAGCCCTTCCCAGCTGCAGACTGCTTTCAGCAGGCCCAAGGCAGGCGAAACTGCCTGCCCCCGCTTCTCTTAGACGAAATGGAGAAGCGCCGTAGCCCGGCTGGAAGCCGGCGATAGCGCGCCTTATTTAGTCCCACCCTCAAACACCGGTCGGGTCCGGCTTCGCCGAACGAATGGCCGAGCTCATTTTCCTGCCGGGTGTGTTTGATTTGATAGAATTGCCGTCGTAAGCGCGGGCACTTCATCGGTGCTCCCAAGCCGGTCGGCATCCATGACGATTCGATCGATCGCCCTGTTGGCGATGGCAGTTCCGTTCAGTGTGTGCGCTGATAACTCGTCGGCCGCGCCGCTGGCTGTCTACTACTCGTTCGACACGCCTCCTTCGGCACTTTTAGTCACGGAGATGCAATCAGAAGTGGGCCGAATTTTAGCAGCCGCCGGAGTGCGGGTGGCATGGCGCGCTGTAGGCTCGCCCAGGAACGGTGAAGATTTCCAGGGAATCGTAGTGTTCCGGTTTCGCGGAATTTGTTCCTTCGACCGGGATCCTGGGCCGAACCGGCATCCGGCGGAGTCATCTTGGCATCCCCTGGGCGCCACTGACGTCGCCGACGGCCAGGTGCTTCCGTTTGGCGCGGTGGATTGCGACAGACTCCGGCAATTTATCGCGCCGGCGATGAAGTCTCCGAGCCTGGAAGAGAGGAATGCAATTCTGGGACGAGCGATGGCTCGTGTGGGCGCGCACGAGATTTATCACATTCTGACTGGATCGGAAGAGCACGCGCATCGGGGAATCGCCCGCGCCTCGCATAGCCGCGCGGAGCTTACCGCTCCGATCTTTGCCTTTGCCCGGGCGGAGACCGACTGGCTCCGCGCTTGGGCTGCGGCGCCTTCCCCCCAGCCGGGCGTGGCCGCAGTGGGATCGGACGCGATTCCGCGAGAGACCGAAATTACTGCGCCCGAATCCGTCAGTTCAGCCGCACGCTAATCCCATTGCGGGAAACGGGCCAGATGGTGAAGTCGCGGAGAGCATACCGAACGGGGCGGGTTTGTTCCAATCGGATAACCTGACAACGGGGTTCCTTGATTCTTCGATGTGCCAGCCGAGAATGTGCGCCACCAGCTCGTCCTGCGTAGGATCCACAAGGCGCTGGATGATGGCGCCGAATGCTGGAAACTCATGTACATAAAGACGCCCGGGATACAAAGGTTGTCGCCATCGAAAAGGATCCCCGTGCGCCGACTTCGCGCAGGATGGAGAGGTCCGTGTTGTAAGCGCAGACCCGACCCTTTCGGGAGCTCGGCGGAGCCGGGGCCACCGGTGATCGATGGCGATGGAAAGGTTCCGCGTTCCAGGCCGGCGCCGTTGGGCTCGGAGCGGGCGCCTGCGCCCAGCTGGTACGGAAAGCGAGGGTGATCGCCGAGTATAAGCGTCAATTTCCGTGCGATCGGTTTCAAAACGCTCCTCCTATCCGCGTCTCAACGGGACGGAGGCTGACTGGACCTTCTAACGACCTACGGGGAAATTATGATTGGAGCCAATTGCCTGTTGATGCGGGCCTCGCGCCTATGCCATGATGCATAGTGCCACCACCGAGCTACTCTGCGCGCCTTATCATGTGCGGGGGGCTCGAAGGCCCGCATGTTCCGCCGGTCAACGTGACGCTGGCGTTTTGAGACGCACCTCGCCGTGCAACTTCTTAACTAGTCGATTTAGCCAAAGCGCGTACAACGATGCGTATCCTGATCAGCTTCACCGTTCTTCTCTCTCTTGCGGCGGCGGATAAGCCGCCCGAATCCGCGCACAAGAAGACGCTGGCGGTGGCCGGGAAGGTTGGGGTAAAAACGCCGGGTGTTCAGATCCCTTTCACGAGTCTGAAAGCCGAGGCTGAATTCGAAGCCCCACCGAAACCCGAGTGGCTCTTTTTCTCCGGTGTGGCGTTCGCACCGGGAGCCGACGCCATCGACAGAATCGATCCGAAGGTCAACAAGAAGGTAGAGCCCATCGCCGGCCTGGCGAAGGCCTGCGGGGGCATGGCCTCGGCCTTCGACAGTTTGTGGGTGCCGGTTTGCAGCAGCTCGTCACTGGCCCGTATCGACGCGAAGGCATTCAACGTGACGCACACGCTGGCAACGGGTGTGGCGGCTGTGCGCGGGGTCATCGCGGCTACCGCGGACAGCATCTGGCTACTGACGGACGACAAAACCACGGTCTCCCGGATCGACCCGGATCAGAACCTGGTGGTCGGTGAACTGCGAGTGCCGGCGGGATGCCGCAGCCTCACGTTTGCAGAGACGGCGCTATGGCTGGCGTGTCCGGCAGGGAACAAGGTTCTTCGCATCGATCCCGCGACGAATTTAGTTGATAAGTCCATCAATGTTTCGGAGCGACCGGAGTCGCTGGCGGCTGGGGGAGGCTCGATCTGGGTGCTGTGCCGTAAGGATGGCAAAATCGACCGCATCGACCCTAAGACGAACAAGGTTTCCAAGACCATCGATCTTGGAGTGCCCAACGCCGATGGCGCGATTGCGTTTGGTGAGGGATTCCTTTGGGTCACGGAGGCGGGCTTCCCACTCGCACGAATCGACATCACGTCCGAGAGCGTTGTGCAGCAGTTCCAGGGCGAAGGCGGCGGCGCCCTGGCGGTGTCGCCCGGAGCGATCTGGCTCGCAAACGTCAAGACTGGGACGATCTGGCGCATCGACCCCAAGCGGGTCATGGCCACTATCCCGGAATAGGATGCGCGCGAATGAGGCTTTCCAGGGTGGCCTGTATCGCGCTGTCCGCGCGATGTATGCTCGCCAGTCCGGCCGGCAACAGCCCGCCAAAGGCCTAAGAATCCCCCGCCCTGGCGTCGGCACGCCAGGCGTGAAGCGTGAACCGTCCCATTCGTCCGCTGGCGATCTTCAACGCTGCCAGCGGAACAAGGGATTGGCAGGTGCTCACCGAAGACGCGGTCTGCGTGACGAAGGGGCGCAATGGCCGCACGTCCACACCAACAAAATAGCGCCCACAATCAATCTGGGTAACCGTCCCTGCTCGGGTCTGGCGGCGGGGTTTGGAGCATACGGGAGCCCAATTGGGGGGGCCACGATCTGGTCGATCGATCCGGCGCAGCTCTGATGTGATATGATCCAAGAAGCAATTTTCGCCAGCCTCGCCGCGTGGGCTTGGCAACAACTGGCCCAAGTCCGGCCTGCTCCTCGCAACGTCTGCACTTTGTTTGCACTCCGACAATTCGAGGACCGGACTTATGCGTCTCAAACAGCTCGTTGTTCTGTGGTGGTTCCTGCCCGCCGCCTTTCAACCGGTCGCCGCACAAACGGTGGATGCCGGCACACCTGAGTTTTTCGAAAACAGGATACGACCGATTCTCGCCAACAACTGTTTCGGCTGCCACACGAACTCACAGCTGGGCGGCTTGCGTCTCGACGCCCTCGATGGAATGAAAAAAGGCGGAAAACGGGGCCCGGCGATCGTTCCAGGAGACGTCGAAAACAGCCTGTTGATCAAGGCGGTCCGGCAGACCGATCCTGCGTTGAAGATGCCCTACGGAGGCAAGCTCAAAGCCTCGGAGATTGCCGACCTGGAAGCTTGGGTCAAGGCCGGCGCGGCGTGGCCGGTGAGCACCGCATCCGCAGCACCGTCGAGGAGTGACGGCAAGTACCTCATCTCGCCCGAGCGGCGCAATTTCTGGGCGTTCCTGCCTCTGAAGACCCCCGAGGAGCCCGCCGTCAAAGATTCACGGTGGTCCAAGACGGTCATCGACCGTTTCGTGCTGGCGCGGCTGGAGAAAGAAGGGATGAAACCTGTAGGTCCCGCGAACAAGCACGACCTGTTGCGGCGCGCCTATCTGAATCTGACCGGGTTGCCACCCGCGCCCGAAGACCAGGCTAGATTCGAGAACGACAAATCGCCCGACGCCTTTGCGAACGTGGTGGATCGGCTACTGGCTTCGCCTCGTTACGGAGAACGCTGGGGCCGCCTCTGGCTGGACGTTGCCCGCTACGGAGAGGATGACTATCGCAGCTTAAATCCGAACCCTCGCGGCTATCGCCCGTACCCGAACGCCTGGGCTTATCGGGACTGGGTGATTCGCGCGTTTAACGATGACTTGCCGTACGACCAGTTTGTGAAGGCACAGTTGGCGGGTGATCTGATGGACCCGGCAGTTCGCCACAAGATGCTACCCGCAACGGGGTTTATTGGCCTCGGACCATGGTATTACGACAACGGTTCCAATGAAGTGACGCGGGCCGATGAGCGCCATGATCGTGTGGACGCTGTAACACGCGGCTTCCTCGGCTTGACGGTGCAATGCGCCCGCTGTCATGACCATAAGTATGATCCGATTCCGCAGACGGATTACTATGGCCTCGCCGGCGTCTTCTTCAACACTATCTACGAAGAGTATCCGCAGGCACCCAAGAAAGTCGTGGATCAGGTCAAGAAGATCGAAGACGAAATCGACGAGAAACAGAAAGCGTTCGAGGAGCTGCAAAAGAGTTTGACCAGCGGATTGGCGCGTGCCCTCTCGCTACAGGCGTCGAATTACCTGATGGGCGTATGGGAAGTGACCGGCAAGCATAAGAAAGATATGGCCCTGGTGGTGAACGACCGCCGGCTCGACTACGAACTGCTCGACCGCTGGATTAAATACATGGCGAAGCCCACCGTCAGGTACCACAACAAAGAGGAATGGCAGGCCCTGATGAAAAACGGCGGAGGAACACCGCAGGAAGCGGCGAAGCTTGCCGCCAGGTTTCAGCAGGAGATCGTGGACGTCACTGTCGCCAATGACGCCATTGACGAGGAGAATCGTGTCATTAGCGACAAGGACGTCGATGGGACAAAGCCTAAGAAGAGGACCGACAAACCCAGTAACTTCGTTTCCAACAAAGATTTCAATCCGGGCGCGTTGTTGCGCCTGAAGAGCCTGCCGGAAGATCAGACCGCCTTCTGGACGGAGATTTTTGTCCGCGAACTCAAGGATAATGAAGACCCCAACGACATGGTCGAGATGGACGCCCGGAAGATCACTCCCGGCGTGTTGATGTTCCGCGGCTGGGGTCTGGAAAGCCGGATTGGGCCGGAAGCGCAGGCACGGTTGAAATCGCTTCATGACGATCTTGAAGCGCTGAAGAAGAAAATCGACCCCTACTATCCCTTCGTTCACGGCGTGAAGGACTCCGAGAGCCCGGTGAACATCCAGCTCGCCCTTCGGGGAAACCCGGAGACTCTCGGCGCCGAGGTTCCGCGTCACTTTCTAAGCATCTTCTCAGAGGGCGATCCCGCGCCTCTCAATCAGGGCAGCGGCCGTTTGGAACTGGCGGATTTGATCGTGAAACAACCTATCGCGATGCGGGTCATCGTAAACCGCATCTGGAAGGCGGACTTTGGAACGGGTATTGTGGATACGCCGAGTAACCTCGGCTTCGGCGGCGAACGGCCGACCGATCCCGAGTTGCTCGAATATCTCGCCAGCGAATTCCGGAAAAACGGCATGTCGATCAAGAAACTGCAGCGCGAGATCATGCTGAGCGCGGTTTACCAACTTTCCACCGCAGACAACAAGGAAGCGTCAGAGAAAGATTCGGGCAACCGGCTCTATTGGCGCGCTAACCGCAAACGGATGGACGCCGAGCAGGTTCGGGACTCGATTCTCGAAGTCGCAGGCGACCTCGATGACTCCTTGGGTGGACCTTCCAAGGAACTGACCCCCGATTTTCACAGGCGCACCGTTTATGGCCACGTCAGCCGTTACAAGCTGGATGCCTATCTGCAACTCTTCGATTTTCCTCCGCCGAATATCAGCGCCGAAAAACGGTTTACAACCACCGTTCCCCTCCAACGGCTGTTTCTGATGAACAGCGACTTTATGCAACTAGAAGCCGAGGCACTATACAAGCGGGCCTCGGCGGAGGCCGATAATCGCGCTCGCATCCGCAAGCTCTATAGCCTGGTCTACGGCAGAGAGCCCAAGGAAACCGAAGTTCAGGCTGGGCTTGAGTACCTCCGGACAGAGCCGCTGAAAGAATACGAGGAAAGTAAGAACAAACAGAGGCCGAAGGAAGCCGAAAAAGACAAGGAAAACGGGAAAGCGGGGGAAACGGAAGACGCCGAACCAAAGCCGGCTGGGGAAGGCGCATTGGCCTCCGTGGCCGGCGCAAAGCCTGCCACTGCGAGAACCAGCATTGCGGAATCGGAGCCTGATACCGCCGCCGATGTGATCGCCCAGGAAGGCGCCGAAACGCCGGCCAATTCGAACGCCGAGATGGGCATGGGGATGATGGCGGGTATGCCCGGCGCGAGCCGCGGCGGCCCTGCGAGACCGGCTGAGATCAAGTACCAACCGACCGTGTGGGGCCGCTACGCGAAGTTACTGCTCAGCTCTACCGAATTTATCTTTATCAACTGACGGGGCTATCCATATGTCTAGTCACAAGTTACCGAATCCCCTCACCCGAAGAGAAGCCCTGCGTAGAGTCGGCAACGGCTTCGGCATGATGGCGTTTGCCGGAATGCTCGGGGAATCGCTTTTGAAGGCTGGAGCGGACTCCGGCGAGACCGGCTTAGGCGTCGCGAAACTCGATTATCCGCAGCGCGTGAAACGCGTGATTTTCCTCTTCATGAATGGCGGACTCTCGACCATCGACGCGTTTGACCCCAAGCCCATGCTCGCCAAGTTCGATGGCCAGCCGATGCCGGGCGGTTCTATAGCCACCGAGCGAAAGACCGGCGAACTGATGAAATCGCCGTTTGCGTTTAAGAAGTACGGGCAATGCGGGATGGATATCAGCGAACTTTGGCCTCACTTGGGTGAAGTGGCGGACGATATCTGCTGGGTGCGTTCTGTTTACACTGAGATTCCCAACCATGAGCCGTCCTGTCTGATGCTGAACACGGGCGCCAACCAAGCTGGGCGGCCATCCATGGGTGCGTGGCTGACCTATGGGCTCGGCACCGAGAACAAGAACCTCCCTGGTTTCGTCGTGCTATGTCCGGATATCCCCACTACCGTTGGGCCACCGCTGTGGAGCAATGGCTTCCTCCCGGCCATCAATCAGGGCACCTACATTTCGAACAAGCGCGTCATCAAGGGACCGGACGGGATGGATACCTCGCCGATGGATATGCCGTCGGACATTCCAGTCGAGAAGGACAAAGATGGCAAGGAGATGCCGAAGAAGGTTGTCATCGAGAAGACCTTCGACCCCAAGAAGATTTTGAACTTCGTTAATAACCCCAAATTCGCGCAATCCGAGCAGCGTCGCGAACTCGATTTGCTGAACAAGCTGGAGAAAATCCGGGCGCAGGATGCCGGTAGCGATCCCCAGGTAGAAGCGGTCATCAGTTCGATGGAAACAGCCTACCGCATGCAGACCGAGGCGCCGGAGGTTTTCGACATTCGCAAGGAGTCGCAGGCGACGCTGGATATGTATGGGTCAGGCGATGTCGCTCGCGGCGCACTGATGGCGGTGCGCCTGATTGAAAAGGGCGTGCGTATGGTCCAGCTTTACTATTCCAAGGGCGATCCTTGGGACGCGCACGCCGATATCTTTGCGCACAAGGTGAACGCCAGAAACTCCGACCAGGCGTTTGCCGCAGTGATTAAAGACCTGAAGGCGCGCGGTCTTTGGAATGACACGCTGGTGGTCTGCGGGTCCGAGTTCGGCCGCACGCCGGTTCGCGAAGTCGGCGGGATGGCCAATCAGGCCAAGCGCGGGCGCGATCACAATCCGTTCGGGTTCACCATGTGGCTGGCGGGCGGCAGTGTAAAAGGGGGAACGATCTACGGCGCGACCGACGACTTTGGCTTTAAGACCATCGACAAGCCGGTCCACGTGCACGACATCCATGCCACGATTCTGTATTTGCTGGGTATCGATCACACCAAGCTGACTTACCGCTATAGCGGCCGTGATTTCCGGCTGACGGACGTGGCCGGAAATGTGCTGCACGACCTCATTGCGTAGAATGCTATTCGGCCCGAATCCGGCGTTCGACTACTCTATTACAATTCGCTGACACCGCCTTGCCGATCGGCGGGGCCCCTCACTGGTACGGGTTGGAGCCTCTGGATTGTGGCGGGCTGCTCGATTGCAGATCGCATCGGGCACAAATCCAGGCTTGACACGCAAATCGCCGCGGGCGTATACTCGTAGCCGGATATTCGGTCGAGGATAATCGGACATGCCGCGGCAATTCTCCAATCCTCTCGCGCTCGCCGTCTTGGTGTTCTTGTTTGAGCGGCCCATGCATCCTTACGAAATGGCTGCAACTCTTCGAGAAAGGCACAAAGAGGAGAGCATCAAGCTGCGTTACGGGTCGCTTTACACGGTAATCGAACGATTGATGAGCGGAGGCCTTATACGCCCCAGGGAGACGAGGCGGGATGGAAACCGGCCAGAGCGCACCATCTATGAACTGACGCCCGCCGGGGCGGCGGAGATGCGGGAATGGATGCGCGAAATCTTGCGCACGCCGGTAAAGGAGTTTCCGCAATTTGAGGCGGGTCTTTCGCTTCTCCCGGCCCTGCCGCCGGAAGAAGCTGCCGGGCTTCTCGACCTACGCATCGATCTTCTTAACCAGGAAATTGAAAAGGTCAATGCCGGGCTTCGCGAGGCCAAGGCAATGAAGCTCGCGCCGCTGTTCACCATCGAAAGCGAATATCGCGCGGCAGGTCTAGAGATGGAGCGTGACTTTGTGCAAGATCTAGCAGCGCGGATACGAAAAGACGGCTGCGGTTTCCGCGAGGAATGGGGCAAGTCTTCCGCGCAAAAGGCGCAACGGGCAAAGCAAACGAGTCGACGGAATAGGAGGTCATGAAATGCCAGTGAGTTATGCCAAACCATACAAGGGAATCGGGATGGAAGGCGCTATCGCCTCCTGGTACGCGAGGAACACCCAGAGAGACCTCGCGGAGTTCCGAAGCCTTGCCGCGCGGCTCTCTAAGGAGATTTCGCCGGGCAGCCGCATTCTCGAGGTTGCTCCGGGACCCGGTTACCTCTCGATTGAGCTCGCCAAGCGAGGCCAGTACGAAGTCACCGGCCTCGACATCAGCAAATCCTTCGTCGAGATCGCCAGGAAAAATGCTGCGGGCGAATCCGTTTGCGTCGATTTTCGCCGTGGCAATGCGTCCGCAATGCCCTTTGAAGACAACGCCTTTGATTTCGTCGTTTGCCGTGCCGCATTCAAGAATTTCACGCAGCCACTCGAAGCGATCAACGAAATGTTTCGTGTTCTTAAGCCCGGCGGTCGAGCAATCATCATCGACCTCCGAAGAGATGCGCCGCGCAAGGTAATCGGCTCATATGTCGACCAGTTGGGGCTTGGATGGTTGGATTCGGTTTTCACGAAGCTGACGCTCCAGTTGCTTACTCGTCGCGCTCATACGATTGACGACTTCCAGAAGATGGCTACCGACTCACGGTTCGGGAGATGTGAGATCACGAAGACTCCGATGGGACTCGAGGTCGTCGTTCACAAATTACCTTATCTTCGCCCATTGGAGGTTGCCTTCTAATGCCTCTTTCGTTCACCCTCACGACCGCTGCTGCCTGCCTTGCGCTCATGTTGGTCGGAGGCGGTCTCTACGAATTTCTGGTTGTCGATCCCTTCTGGCCCAAACGTCTGGATCTCATTCAGCCGGAGCGAGGCGGGATCTCGCGCAGGCGATTCTGGATACCGATTCACACGCTTTTCGAGCTTTGCGTGATCTCCGCCCTCGTTGCAGCGTGGTCGGCTCCCGCCATTCGGTCGTGGTTGTGGGTGGCCCTGATTAGTCACGCCGTTGTGCGCATCTGGTCGGCCTTCGACTTCATTCCCAAAGCCCTCGCATTCGAACGGGCGGACCCCGGTTCCATCACCGAGGTAGCGGCCAGGAAGTGGACGCATCGAAGTATTTTTCGATTGCCCCTGGAAATACTGGCTTGTGGCGCTATGATGGCTGCCTTTGTTGGCTTGGCGCGAGCGTATTGATGTCATTGAAGAAGCGGGAA
>Ga0306925_10000992_pt1 | contig 22224 bp, 22 predicted proteins | sample flu12Cox44000176_FD_203755 | JGI IMG/M metagenome (GOLD analysis project Ga0306925, IMG submission 203755) | Lab enrichment of tropical soil microbial communities from Luquillo Experimental Forest, Puerto Rico - flux8day.12C.oxic.44.000.176 (v2)... | ecosystem: Environmental > Terrestrial >... | reverse complement strand
ATGCTGGATGCCGACGCGCTGGGCAAAGGCCCGGCCTTCCTGCGCCGCGCCAAGGCGGCGCAGCCGAAGACCGAGCGCGAGCGCGCGTTCATCGACGCGCTCGACGTCTATTGCCGCGATTACGGGCACGGCGGCCATGCGGCGCGCACGCAAGCCTACGAAGCGGCGATGGAGCGGCTCGCGCACGCCTATCCGGATGATCCGGAGGCGACCGCGTTCTACGCGCTCGCGATCCTCGAGGCGGTCGACCTGACCGACAAGACCTACGCGCGCCAACTCAAGGCCGCGAAGATCCTGGAAGATCTTTGGACCAGCCATCCCGATCATCCCGGCGCGCCGCACTATCTCATCCATGCCTATGCCTACGCGCCGCTTGCCGAGCGCGGCCTCGCTGCCGCGCGCCGCTACGCCGCGATCGCGCCGGCCTCTTTGCACTCGCGCCACATGCCCTCCCACATCTTCACGATGCTGGGTTTGTGGGAGGAGTCGATCGCCGCGAACGAGTCCGCCGCGCAGCTGGCGCCCGCAATGGCGCAAGCGGCCGCGGCAGGTCCCGCCGCACTCGACATCCGCAATCTGCATGGCTTCGATTTCATCGCCTATGCGCGGCTGCAGCTTGCCCAGGACAAGCGCGTCGCCGAGGGGCTCGAGCTTTTGCGGCACGCGCGCAAATCGTTCAGCCTGGTCGAGGCGCGCTACGCACTCGAGCGCGGCGACTGGAGCGCGGCGGCGACGCTCAAACGCGAGGCGGGCTGGCCCGTACTCAATGCCACCGCCCGCTTTACCCGTGCGCTCGGCCTTGCCCGCAGCGGCCAGGTCGCGGCGGCGAAGACCGAGCTAAGGGCCTTGCGCGCGCTGCGCGAGCCGATCCGCCGCAGCGAATCCGATTACTGGGCCGGGCTGGTCGACGTATACGCGCGCGCAGCCGACGCCGCGATCGCGCTGACCGAAGGACGCGCCGCGGAGGCACGCTCGCTGATGCGCGAGGCGGCCGAGCTCGACGACGCCCGCGAGAAGCACATCTATTTGGAGAACAAGCTCGTGCCGATTCGCGAGCTTTACGGCGAGCTTCTGCTGGAAGTGGGCCAGCCGGCCGAAGCCTTGGCGGCCTTCGAGGCCTCGCTCAAGGCATCGCCCAACCGATTTCGCAGCTATCTCGGCGCGGCGCGGGCTGCCAAGGCACTCGGGCAGGCCGATCAGGCACGGCAATGGTATTCAAAGCTCGAGCAACTCACCGCGAAGGCCGACACGATCCGGTTGGAGATTGCAGAAGCGCGAGCATTCCTGGCGGCAAGCGCAGCGGCCGAACACAGCGCCTCGCCGCCCGCGCCGCGATGATTCTGAGAGTCGCTTGCCGCCGTATTACTGCGCCGGAATGACGCGCGGCTTTCCCTTCTCGATGATGAACGCGTTGTAGGTGCGCGCCGGCCTGTCGCCGGTATTCTTGGTCTCGTGCACAACCCAGGCGGGGACGTAGTAGGACTGCCCGGCATTGACCGTCTTCCATTCGCCTCCCGCCTGCTGCGTGACGATGGTCCCTTCGACCACCGTTCCGTACTCGTCGCCGGGATGCATGTGGCGGCCGGTGGTGCCGCCGTTCGGCGCGAATTCGGCGGTGAGCAGGACGAACACCTTGTCCGCAACGCCGCTCACCTGGGCATCGGTCACCAGCGGGGTCACCTTGACGCCTGGCGGCGGCGTGATCGTCGGGAGCTGCGGCTGCTGCGCGTGCGAGGGCGCAAGTCCGAGGAAAAGAGCCAAGGCGATAAACCCAACCAACCGGCGCATGACTGCCTCCCTTGAGCGCGCACAATTTTCTCACGCGAGAATGCTACTTCCACGCTCTGCTGGCAATGTCGGCACAGACGGACGCGGCTTACGCCTGCGCTTTCATCCGCGGCGGGCCCATCAGCACTGGTTGAAACAACACCGCCGCCGCCATCGTGCAGAGGAGCGAGAGCGCCATCAACTTGCCCATGCTCGAGGTGCCGGGATGGCTCGACATCCAAAGGCTGCCGAACGCCGTCGCCGTGGTCATGCCACTGAACAGCACCGCGCGGGTGAGGCTCGATTGCAGCAGGTGGGTTTTGCCGGAGCGCCACGCCACGATGTAATAGATCTTGAACGCGACCCCGACCCCGAGCAGCAGCGGCAGCGCCAGAATGTTCGCGAAATTGAGCGCGAGATCAAACGCGACGCACAGCTCCATCGTCACGAGGCCGGCGACCAGCAGCGGCACCAGCGTCAGCAGCACATCACCGATCCGCCGCAGCGTGCTCAACAGCAGCACGAAAATCGCGGAAAGGGCGTAGACACCGGACAAAATAAAGGCGCGCACGACGGTCCGTCCCGCTTCGTAAAGCACGACCGCAGGACCTACCGCGTTCGGCTCGACCGCCAACACCGCGCGCACGAAATTCTGCAGGGTCTGCGTGTCTTCCGGGTCGCCTTTGGGCAGGACTTCGAGCCGAGCGCGTCCGTCCGGAGTGATCCACTCTCTGCGCAGGTCGGGCGGGATCGACTCGATCGAAACCGGCTGTGCCTTGAGTTCGCTTCTGAGCTGATCGAGCGAGAAATGCAACGGTTCGACGAGCACCGCCTGTAGCCGCTCGCGGATCGCCGGATCTGCTTCGGCGAGCTGCGAGAGGAGCCGCGAAAGCCGGCGCGCCGCGTCCGGCCCGGGCCCCTGCTCCTTGCCGGCAACCTTTGCCAGCGTTTCCGCGGTCATCGTGAGCGCGTCGATATTCTCCTGATCGGTCGGCGCCTTCTCCAGCTCGGTCGGATTCAAGGATTCGTCAATCGCGGCCGCCGCGTCGTGGATCAGCTTCAACTTTTCCTCCTGATCGCTCGGCACCAGGTTGCTGAGCGTGCGCGCCTGCGCGACCAGCGGCAACTTGGCAATCCACTGCGCGATTTGATCGGCGGCCGCCAAATCAGGCGCCAACATGTCGATTGCGTTGGCGCCGGTCTGCGGGTCGTTTCCCAGCTCGATATAGGTCTCGACCGATTCCACGTCCGCGCTGCGCAGATGCAGCGGGTTGAAATCGAAGCGCAGAAAGAAGAGAAGCGGCGAGGCGAGCACCACAACGACAAGCGTGGTCGCGATAATGGGAACGCGGTGGCGTTCCGTGAAATGATCGAGCGGCGCCAACACTTTGAATCCGACCGGATGCGGTTCGCCGGGAGGATTTAACACCGCGAGCAGTGCCGGCAGCAGCGTGATGCTGGTGAGAAACGCGATGATCATCCCGGCGCCCGCGATCTCGCCAAGCTCCGAGAGGCCGCGATACGAGGTCGGCAGGAATGAGGCAAAGCCCACTGCGGTGGCAATGGCCGCGAGCGCCAGCGGGCCGCCCGCTTTGAGCGCCGCGCTGTGCAGCGCTGCGTGCAGATCGGAATGATCATGGCGTTCGGCGCGGTAGCGCACGCTGAATTGGATGCCGAAATCGACGCCGAGACCGATAAACAGGACGAAGAATGCCACCGAAATCAGATTCAGCGCGCCGACCAGGAATAGGCCGACCGCGCTGGAAATAGCGAGGCCGACGAACAGACTGACGACTGCAGCCAATATGATGCGAAACGAATGCAGCGCCAGCCAAAGGATGATCAGCACCGCGAGCAGGGTCATGGCGACATTGAGCTCGGCGTTCTGCTTGATCGTTCCGAATTCGTCGTCGTTGATCGGAATGATGCCGGTTTGCCGCACCCGCACCTGGTATTGGCCGGCGAGATCGAGCTGCGAGGCGATCTGCGCGATTGCCTCGGTGGCGGCGTGCCCGGGCTGCAGCGCCGTGAAGTCGAGCACCGGCTGGACCTGGAGAAAGCGCCGCAGATCTTCCGGGTTGGTCGTGCTGCCGCTCGCCAAAGCGCGCCAGGAGAAGCTCGCGGGCCGGCCGGCGAGCACGGCTTCGGCAGTGTCGGCCGCCGCGATCATCGGCCGGGCGGCGTCGTCCAGCTTGATCTCGCCACGCTCGACCCCGAGCAGCACGAGCGACAGCGCGTCGAGCGCGCCTCGCAGGCTCGGATCTGATGCCAAAGTCCCGAGCAACGCGTCTGCGCGGCTCAATCCGTCCGCGATCCGTTTGACCTCGTCAATCGAGAGGAACAAGAGTCCGTTCTGCTCGAAGAAGCTGCCGCTGCCGGGATGGCTGACTACACGAAACCGGTCGGTTCGCGCGGTGAGCGCATCGGCGAACTCGGTCGCGGCCTGCTCGACCCCTTCCGCGGTCGGGCCATCGAGCACGACAATAATGTCCCGTTGCGGGAATTCATTCTGATACTGCTGGGATCGTTGCGACCAGGGCAAGTTGGGCGAGATGAGATCCCGAACATCGGTGTGAATCGCGAAATGCTTCGCGGCATAGATGGCCGCGCCGATCGCCAGCGCGAGCGCAAGCACGATGGTCCACCACGCATGCCTGACGCAGAGATCGACCAGACGAACGAAGGGCGACGTCGGGATGTGTATCGGCGCCTGGCTTGCAATCCGATTCATCTTCGGTGTCATCGACTCCGCCGAGCGCGGCCCGCTCGATCAGCCTCTTCCCGTTGCGGGAGGGGGCGGAGGCGCACGCGCGTGCATGCTTTCGCGTGGGAAATGCTCCGCGAGCGAACTGGGTTCGCAGCGATGGTGCGCCCGGGAACGATTATTGTGCAGGCTTAGCGACCGCCGAAAACACGACGGCAAGCGGCTGACAACCGCGGCATATTCGCCTGCAGACAACTCGAGATCGCATAATCATCCTGAATGCCGCGGCAATATCGGACCACATCGGGCCGGCACGCTCGCTGCTGTTCCCGGGTGCCCTGGTGACCCCCGAACTGGGCAAAAGCAGGCGTCGACAAGACGCTCAGCGACAGTAACAGAACGGACAAATACGGTTTCATGCTGTCCTCGGCCCTTAGTTTGTGTCCCCCATGATGGCCGATAATTCCTGCCGGGATCAATGGCTCCGGCGGCGATTGCGAACGAAAGATCGGAACGTCGTTAAGCGCGTGCACCGCTGAGAACTGCCGCCGAAATCGTGCCGCGCGCCGGCGGCATCGATGCGCGCTTTCGCGGGCATGACAGCACCTAGTTTGAGATCTGATTCCATTTCTCGCAAAAACCGTCTAAAGCTGCCCTTCGTCCTGCTGCCCCCTCCCCCACCTTCTCACCGCAAGGCCTGCCATGCCCATCGATGTGCATGCCCATTATGTTCCGCAGCGGATCATCGCGACGCTGGAAGAGCGCGCAAAAGATTTCGGCGTGTCGCTCGTCAAAACGCCGCCGCAATGCGCGCTGCATTTCGACTATGGCCTCAAGGTGCGGCCGTTTTTCCCAAAACTGATCGAGCCGGTGAATGCGCGGCTCGACGGCATGGCCGGGCAAGGCGTCACCTGTCAGGTCCTCTCCGTCTGGCCCGATATTTTTGCCTATGGCCTGCCGAGCGCGCTCGCTTCGCGTTGGCATCGGCTGCTGAACGAGTCGCTGTCCGAACTTTGCCAGCAGCATCCGAAAGCGTTCGCGCTGTTTGCGTCGGTGCCGTTGTCCGACCCGGCCGCTGCCGCGCGCGAGGCGGAATTCGCCATGAAGCAGTTGGGCGCCGCCGGCCTGGTCATCGCCGCGAACGTGGAGGGCATCAATCTGGGCGAGCTCAACCTCGACGAGTTCTGGCACGCGTCGGTAGCGCTGCGCGCGCCGATTTTCATTCATCCGGTGCAGGCGGTGCCCACGCCGCGCACCGGCAAATTCGCGCTCGTGCAGATCGCGCAATACACCTTCGACACCACGCTGTGCGTGGGCTCGCTGATCTTTTCCGGCGTGCTCGACCGGTTTCCCGATCTGCAGCTCATTCTCGCCCACGGCGGCGGCACGTTTCCCTATCTCATCGGGCGCTTCGATTGCCTGCACGCCCGTATGGATCGCGCAGCGCAGGGCGACGTCGCCGCCGCGGCGCCGTCCGCCTATGCGCAGCGTTTCCATTACGACACGATCCTGCACAACCCTATGCAACTGCGCTGGTTGGCCGAAGCTGTTAGCGTCGAGCGCATCGTGCTTGGCAGCGATTATTCCTTTCCGCCGGCCGACCTCGATCCGATCGGCACGGTGCGCAGGGCCGGTTTCTCCGACGTGGAGACCGCAAAAATCCTGGACTACAATGCGCGCGCGCTGATGCCGCGGCTGCAAGTTTCGTAAGAAGGGGAGATATTCATGGACCTGGCGATGACGGGCAAGAAGGCCATTGTCACGGGGGCGAGCGCGGGCATCGGCAAGGCAGTGACCCGCGCGTTCGCGCGCGAAGGCGTGGACGTCGCGATCTGTGCGCGGCGCAAAGAACCGCTCGAACAGGCCGCAGCGGAAATCGCCAAGGAGACCGGCCGCAGGATCACGCCCATCGTTGCCGATCTCACCAAGTCGGCAGACGCGGAAAAGTTCGTCAAGCAGGCGCACGCCGCGCTCGGTCGCATCGATATCCTCGTCAACAATGCCGGCTCGGCGCCGGGCGGCGTCATCGAGCACCTCGGCGAGGAGGAATGGGCGAGCGCGCTTCAGCTCAAGTTCATGGGCTACGTGCGCTGCATGAAGCATGTGCTGCCGATCATGCAAAAGCAGCGCAAGGGCCGCGTGGTCAACGTGATCGGCAATGACGGCGTAAAGGTCTCTTACTGGGAAATTGCGCCGGGCGCCGCCAATGCGGCGGGACAGAATTTGACGCTTTCGCTTGCCAGCCAGTACGGGCGCGACAATATTAGCTTCGTCTGCGTCAATCCGGGGCCGGTGCGCACGGAGCGCTGGACCGGCCTGGTGCACGCGATGGCACGCGACATGAATCTCTCATTCGAAGAAGCGGACAAGCTCGCGCCCGCCAGCATCCCGCTCGGGCGCATCGCCGAATCCGAGGAGGTCGCCAATCTCGTGACCTTCCTCGCCTCTGATCTCGCCTTCTTCGTTAACGGCACGATGATCGAGATCGACGGCGGCCAGGAGAAGTCCCTGATGGATCGCCTGCGCGACCGGTGAGCCCCCGACCACGAAGGAGCATGTCAGCGCGTCGCCGTCACGCGTCCCGTATCCGCAGAGCTTTGCCAGACGATGCCGCACGCCTCGGCGCAATCGCGCGTGCCGCCTACACCAAATATATACCGCGAATGGGCCGCGAGCCCGCGCCGATGCTCGCCGATTTTGCTGCCGAGATCGCCGCCGACCATACTGTGGTAATCGAGACTGCCGGTGCGGTCGACGGCTATATGATTGCTTGGGCCGAAGGCGACGCTTACTTCATCGACAACATTGCCATCGACCCGGCGTGCCAAGGCAAAGGCCTCGGGCGCCAACTGATCGATCATGCGATCGGCGAGGCCAAACGCCTGCGCCTGCCTGCCATCCGCCTCTACACGAACGTGGCGATGACGGAGAATTTGTCGATGTACGCCCATTTCGGCTTCGTGGAAACGCATCGTGCAATAGAGCAGGGATTTCATCGCGTTTACTTGCGTTTGAGTGTGCCACGCCGCGGATAGTAGTAAGTAGGAGCGACGATCTTCAGGCGAAAATTCGGTCGCCCTGCAGGTCGATGATCTGCTTCGCCTTGGAGATGGTGAACGCAATCGCATCCTCGCGGCTGTGGTGCATGTCGGCGCGCACGAAGCGATGCGATTTCATGCCGTCGGGAGCATCCTTCTCGATGATGCCTGCAGTCTGATACTGGCCGTTGGTCCGGTAGGGCGCGGGCCGGATGCGATATCCCTTGTATTCGATCGGCGGCTCGGCCGCCTCCTCGGAGGCGCCGACGCGACCGCCGATCAGCCGCTCCCACGCTGCTTTGAGGTTGGCGAACATGGAATGCTGCCCATCGCTCGGTCCTTGCCGATTATTGCGCCAACACCCGAACCTGTCGACCGCCGCGAGAGCCGCCTCGGGGCAAATCGACGGCGCCGGTGCGCTCGGCTAACATCCCGCCATTCGGCCGCCACACCGTGACTGTGGCGACCTAACCGCAGAGGATCAATCCGTGCCGGCAAAGACATTGATGCGAGCAGGCATTGCCGCTTGGGCAGTGACGATCGTGGCAGTGGCGGCGACCAGCGCAGCTATGGGGCAGGGCCCGAGCGTGTTTCAGGCGACCCTGGGCGAAGCGAATGCGAAGACGCCGGAGGTCGGCACCGAGGAGCTGCGGCGCATTCTGGCGGACGGTAGCGCGGTCGTGCTCGACTCCCGCAAGCGCTCGGAATATGTGGCCGGCCATATCGCGGGCGCACGCAACGTGGCGCCGCAATCCGATGCGCCAGCGGAATACGTTGCTGCAGTCGAGCGTCTGCTCGAAGGGGATAAAACCAAGCCGCTCGTGCTCTACTGCAACGGGCAGTTCTGCCAGGCGAGCCGGCGGCTGAGCGAGCACCTGCTTGCCGCCGGTTTCACCAATGTGCGCCGTTATCAGCTCGGCATCCCGATCTGGCGCGCACTCAACGGGCCAGTCGAGATCGAGCTGGAAGGCATTTTGCGCATCTTCAACGTTGACGGCACCGCGGTGTTCTTCGACGCGCGCGATGCCGAGGAATTTTCCCGGGGAAGCCTCTCCGGCGCGCACAACGTGCCCATCGACAAGCTGGGTAACGGCGCGCTGGAAATTGCGCCGCTGCCGCGCGACGACTTCAACACGCGCGTCATACTATTCGGACGCGACGGCGCCCAGGCGCGCCGGCTGGCGGACCTAATCGGGAAGACGCCATACCAAAATGTCTCGTACTATCCCGGCGCATTCGAGACCCTGGCAGCGGCAATCAGATCCAAATAGCAGAGGAAAGCGGGGAGGATGTCATGCGAGCGGCAGCAAAGCTGGCAATCTCGGGCTTCATCGCGGTGCTGGCGATGATGAAGCCGGACGCGACCCAAGCGGCCGAGATCGTCGTTCTCACCAACCAAGGAGTGGTCTCGGCGGTGCGGGAGCTCGCGCCCGCCTACGAGCGCGCAAGTGGAAACAAGGTCGTGGTGAATTACGAAGTCGGCCCCGCGTTCACGGCCAAGATCAACTCCGATGCGTCGGGCGACCTCGTCACGCAGGCCCGCGACGGCATGGATGACCTCGTCAAGCGTGGAAAGGTGGTGGCCGGCACGCGTGCCGATTTCGCCCGCGCCGGCATCGGCGTCGCGGTCAAGGCCGGCGCGGCGAAGCCCGACATCAGCACGGCCGACGCGTTCAAACGAACGATGCTGGCGGCGACATCCATCGCCTATTCGCGCGCCGGCGCGAGCGGCCTCTACATGGCGAAGCTCATGGAGCGGCTCGGCATCGCCGACGCGGTGAAGGCCAAGACCAAGCTCGTGGACGGCGTGCCGGTGGCCGAGGTCGTCGCCAAGGGCGAAGCCGAAATCGGCATGCAGCAGATCAACGTCATTCTGCCGATCGGCGGCATCGACTATGTCGGCCCGCTGCCGCGGGAGTTGCAGGATTACGTGGTGTTCGCCGCCGCTGTTCTCACTGTCTCCAAGCAGCCCGAAGCGGCAACCGCGATGATCCGGTTCATGGCCGAACCCGCGGCGGCTCCGCTGATCCGCAGGGGCAACATGGAGCCGCCGGTGCCGTGAGGCGCAAGCCGAGGCCTGCTGAAACTACTCTTTCCGGAGCGACGCCCGCAGCGCCCAGCCCGGGTGCCGGCGGAGGTGCTGACCTCAAAGCTCACTCGCGTCGGCGCGAGATCACGTAGGACTCATCGTAAAACCAGAGTCCGCCGCGCTCGCACAACACTTCGCGCGTGGCTTCGAGATAGCGGCCGTCGGCGACCACCTCGCCGAGGCGGTCATCCTCGATCTGCGCCACGTAAATCGCCCCGTTCCACGCCGCGAACAAGGTCGAGGTGCCGATCGACTGCTCGGAAATTTCCGATGGCAGCGTGTGCATGTCGTAGCGGAACAGCGAGCGGTTGTCGGCATAGGCATTGAAGTTGAGGTCGCGACCAGCGGGGCCGAGCTCCTGTTTGACAGCCCTGAGGATCTGATGCCGGTCGTGAATGAACGGATTATCGCCCGGCCACACCTTGTGGATGATCTCCATGCCGGGATCATGGCCGTGCGAATGGATGGCGATGAGCCGTCCGCTCGGTCCCAGCGCCTTGGCGAGCGGTGCGATCACGCGCTTGGCCTTGAAGTCGAGGGATGCGCGCGCGCGGTAAGGCTGCGAGGCGATCACCAAGTCGTAATTGGCCATGGTGCCGCCGGGCCGCGGAATGATCGGATCGAGCAGGAATTTGTGGTCCGCGCGATAGATCACCAGCACCACGGGCCGCTCGTAGACCGGGTTGCCGGTTTTCGCTGACACGCCCGCCTTCCAGTTCTGGGAGAGAAACGGCACCAGATCGGTGATCTGCTGCTCGAAGCGGTAGGCGGAATCGCCGGCGAGCGGCACTTCGTGCCAGACTAGGCTCGAAGCGGCGGAAACCGATTTGACCGCGAGCCAGGGCGCGTCGGCATAGGCAAGGTTGGTGAGAACCAGCACGGTCGCCGGATGTTCGAAGAAGCGGTCCGACATCTTTTGCAGCGCGAGGCGCACGTCCTCGAGGCTGATCTCCTTGCCGACCAGATAGAACGGCGTGTGCGGAAATCGATCGTGCATCGCGCGCGCCACGCGCAACAGGACCGTGCCGTCGCCGACACCGGCGTCGAACACACGCAGCGCCGGCGGTCGCGGGTGCACATTGGCGAGCTCGAGTGCGACGCGGCCGGCAATCACCCACTTTTCGCTGCAGGTGTTGACGAACAGGAGATATTTCTGCCGGTTGTCGAAGAAACGGAAATTGCGCTGCGGGTCGCGCTGTCCGGGAGGCGCGGGCGGCGCGGCTGGCGGCGGCGCGACCGAGCGCGGCTCGCGTGCGCGTTCGGTTGTAGTCGGATGCGCGGCGGCAGCGGTGCGCTCGTTATCCAGGAAGGCACGGATGCGATCGAGCGTCTCGGTGGTTATGCGACCGCCGTTGCGCAGCCGTGACGTCAGTTTGCCGTCGTTGACGGCGCGGCGGCCGAAGGTGGATTCGGCAAGCCCGGTCTGGCGACAATAGGCGGCGATTTCCTGCAGCAGTTGCTGGGCATTCATGGCGAACGATGCGTTGCTCGCTCTTGCGCGCGGCCCACCTTGTTTCAGAGCCTGAAAGTGCGCGCGGCATTAGGCAACCAATATTGCCCGTTGTCGTCAACCGAAATGCGTCCCACTCCCGCGGTGGGACGAGATGTGGAATGCCGCCCACCTGTGACTAAACGGGTGGGCCGTCGAGCGCCCCCAGCACCGCGGCCGCGACGGCCGCCGTTCCTTCGCTGCCCCCAAACTCGCATGGTCTGAGACCATGGGCATAAGCGCGATCCACCGCCGCTTCGATGCGGCGGCCAGCCTCGACCGCGCCGGGATGCTCGTGGCGCTCACCGAGCCAGTCGAGCATCATGGCAGCCGAGAGGATCATGGCGGTGGGATTGGCGAGGCCCTTGCCCATGATGTCGGGCGCGGTGCCGTGACTGGGCTGGAACACCGCGTGGGCATCACCGATGTCCGCGGACGGCGCCATCCCCATGCCGCCGATCAGCCCGGCCGTGAGATCGGAGATGATGTCGCCGAACATGTTCTCCATCACCATGACATCGAAGTCCCAGGGGCGGCGCACCAGCATGGCCGAGCAGGCATCGACGTAGAGGCGCTCTGTCGCCACGCCGGGATGGCGCGCGGCGCATTCGTCGAACAGCCGACGGAAAAAGGCGTAGGCCTTGAACGCGTTCGCCTTGTCGACGCAGGTGAGCACGCCGCGGCCACCGCGCGCCTTGCGCCGCTCGGACAGGCGGAACGAAAATTCGAACAGGCGCTCCGAGGTTTTGCGCGTGATCAGCAACGTCTCGCGCGCTTCGGTCTCCGTGACCACGCCCTTGCCCATAGAGGCGAACAGGCCTTCCGTTGATTCGCGGATCACGACCAGATCGATGCCGCGCTCGGCGGCGCCGACGATCGGGCTCGGGATGCCGGGGATCAGCCGACAGGGCCGCACGCCGGCGTAGAGGTCGAAGATGAAGCGCAGCTCCACCTGCGGCATGATCTCGGTATTGTCGGGATAGCGGATGTGCGGCAGCCCGCAGGCGCCCAGCAGGATGGCGTCGGCCTGCTCACACACCTTTATGGTGGATTGGGGCAAGGAGGTTCCGGCATCGCGATAATGTCCGGCGCCGGCGGGCGCCTCGGTGAAGCGCAAATCCAGGCCCGGGGTCGAGGCGGCGACCTTTTGCAGGATTTCCAGCGCCGGAGCCATGACCTCCGGCCCGATGCCGTCGCCGGGCAGCACGGCAATATGGAAGCTGTCATTCGCGCGCATGCGGTGGTTTCATTTAGGAGGTAGAATTACGCCAGAAACTCAAACTTACCCATGCCCCGCTTTGCCGCCAATCTCGCTTATCTCTTCACCGAGCGGCCGCTGATCGAGCGGTTCGCTGCGGCAGCGGCCGCAGGCTTCACGGCGGTCGAACTGCAAGTACCCTATGATCATTCGCCCGCGGCAGTGAAAGCCGAACTCGAGCGGCACAGTCTCGCGATGCTCGGCATCAATACTGCGCTGGGGCAACCGGCGGCGGGAGGGTCAGGCGTTGCCGCTGTTCCCGGTCACGAGCAGGAATTCGCTACGCTGTTCAAGCAGGCGCTTGACTACGTCACCGCGATCGGCGGCAGTCAGATTCACTGCCTCGCCGGCAAAATCCCACCCGAGCAGCGTCCCGCGGCCGAGAAGACCATGATCAAGAATCTCACTCACGCGGCCGATGCCGCCGCCGAGCGGCACGTCACTCTGCTCATCGAGCCGATCAATCCGCGCGATCGCCCGGACTATTTTCTTACCCGCGCCGAGCAGGCGGCCGACATCATCGCCAAGGCGGAACGGCCGAACGTGCGCATCCAGTTCGACTTTTATCATGCGCAGATCGTCGGCGGCGATCTCATCAGGCGTTTCGAAAAACATCTGCCGCTGGTCGGGCACGTGCAGATCGCCGCGGTGCCGTCGCGCCACGAGCCCGACGAAGGCGAGATCAACTATCGCGAAATTTTCGCGATGCTCGATCGCTGCTACACCGGTTGGGTCGGCTGCGAATACCGGCCGCGCGGCAAGACCGAAGATGGGCTGGGCTGGGCGCGAGGGTACGGGGTTGTGCCGAAAAGTGGTTGAGCCATTAATCCGGCTCTCGGGCATGCGCTCTTGCGCTGCTCTCGTTGATTGCTAGGTTGCACGACATGTGGCGCCGCAAACGTCGACACGCCGAAGCCGACCGGACGAGCGAGCCGGTGACGCGCCTCAAGGATGCCTTGCGCAAGGCGCGTCTCGACCAGGCCGAGCACACCGGCACCGTCATCGATTTACGTGACGCGGAGTTGGCCCGGCTCGAACTTCTCGACGAGGCGCTCGATCCCGTGTTCGCGGAGATTCCGAGCGAGGTCGACCTGTTCGAGCGCGGCATCAGTCGCGGCGAGAGCCCGCGCCTGTGGATCGACGCCGTCTCCCACGTCGCCATGGGCCGTGACAAACGCACGTACCGCTTCCTCCAGGACACGCGCTACGGCCGCAAGGTGCTGGCCGAATCGGTACATGTCGCCGAGATGGTCCATGCCGTGACCAAATATCTGGCGCAGCGGCTCATCGAGCGCGAGCGGGCGCTGGCCGACGGCACGCTGCCGGTGCGAGGCGATCGTAAGCACGCGCTCGCGCTGCCCGGAGGCGGGCGGCGGCGGCGCGTTATCATGCCATTTCTGTTTGGCTTGCTCGTGGGCGCCGCGGTCCTGATCGTCGCCGCGCTGCTGTTCGGCTCCTGACGAGAAACTGCGCTCAATCTGTCAGAGCCATCCGCTTGAGCTCGGAGACTGCATCGGTGTTGGGTGCAAGTCCGCGCGCCACGACTTCGCAACGCCAGGCGCCGGCGCGGCCGTCGATCCAATAAAGATTATAGCCGGCCGCCTGCGTGCCGCGCGGCGTCTGCGACGCGGACGGCACGCCCAGCACCGGGACGCGGCGTTGCGGTCCGGCGAAATAGACCAGCGAATGCACGTGATCGTGTCCGTGAATGACCAGTTCGGCGCCGTGGCTTGCCAGCACCGCACGCAAGGCGGCGCCGTCGACGAGCCGTTTTAGATAGCGCGCAGCGCGGCTGGTCGGCGGATGATGGATCATCACCACCCGGAACAACCCCTCGTCGCGGCAGCGATCGAGCAGCTCGGCAAGCCGCGCGAGCTGCACCGCGCCGAGCCGCCCAGTGGAAAGAAGCGGCGCCGTCGGCACTGCGCTGGACAAGCCGATCAGTGCCAGCGGGCCGCGCCGCCGCAGGAACGGAAAGCTCGACTCGGCGCCATCGTCGCGGCGCATGTAATCAGCCCAGTGCAGCTGCGGGTGCGCCGAGGCGCTGCGCACATAGGTATCGTGATTGCCCGGGACCAAACTCACATTCCGTGCATCGCCGAGCGATTGCAGCCACGCGCGCGCTGGCGGGTACTCACCTGCGAGCGAGATGTTGACGAGGTCGCCGGTCACGGCAATGTGGTCGGGCCTCTGCGCCTTCACGTCGGCAACGATGCGCGCCAGCAGATCGCCGCGATGAATGAGCCGGCGCGTGCGTTGCCAATGCAGAAACCCGGTCGCGCGCTTGCCGGCAAGCTCGCTGAGCCGCGGTTTTGGCAGCGGTCCGAGATGGGGGTCCGACAAGTGTGCCAGTACGAACATCAGTTCATCATGCCCGCCCTTGTGCCGAGCATCCCCGTCTTCATTGCCTTATGCCGCAAAGACGTGGATGGCCGGGACAAGCCCGGCCATGACGGCGGACCGATTGCGGGTGCATGCGTCAGGAACTGCCGATCAAGATTCCGGCGAGAAATACCAGCGCCCCGCCAACCACGACCTGGAACGCCGCCGCCAGGAACGGCGTGTCCATGAAGCGGTAGCGGATGTAGGAAATTGCGGCGAGCTCGACGGCGACGACGATCGCCGCAATGACGGTCGCGGTCCAGAAATTCGGGATGAGATACGGTAAAGCGTGACCGAGCCCGCCCACGGCGGTCATGACCCCGCAAACCGCACCGCGCACGACCGGCGCGCCGCGTCCGGTGAGCGAACCGTCGTCCGAGAGCGCCTCGGCGAAGCCCATCGAGATACCCGCACCGACCGCCGCGGCGAGTCCGACCAGAAACGTGTTCCAGGTATCGTGCGTGGCAAATGCCGCGGCAAACAACGGCGCCAGGGTCGACACCGAGCCGTCCATCAATCCGGCAAGGCCCGGCTGCACATATTGCAGAATGAACATGCGCCGCGCGGTCTCGTCTTCTTTGGCGCGGGCGCTCGCGGTCAGGATTTGCTGGCCGAGCTTGTGGGCGAGACCCTCGTGCTCGGCCTCGATCTCGGCAAGCTCCACCAGCAGCTGGCGCACCGAGGCATCGCGGGTCGTATCCGCGCTCTTGCGATAGAAGCGGGCCGCCTCGAATTCCATGTTCTCCGCGAACTTGCGCACCTCGTCGAGGTTGAGCGGCTGCATCAGCCATAGCGGCTTCTTCTGAATGAAGCCCTTAACGTCCTGGCGGCGGATCAATGGAAGGTATTCGCCGAACTTCGACCGGTAGAGGTCGAACAGCATCGTGCGGTGCCGGACTTCCTCCTCGGCCATCTCGTCGAAGACCTTAGCCGAGGAGGGATACGTCCCGCGCAGTCCCTCGGCAAAGCCGCGATAGATACGGCTGTCCTCGTCCTCGTTGGTGATGGCCAGGGCGAGGATTTCCTGTTCGGTGAGTTCGGCAAAGCGTTTCACGTGCGCCCTCGAAATGCGACGATCCCCACGTTAGAAATAGTCTAAACAAGAAACGTGCGGTTTTGACAAGCCGAAAACCCATCGCGTCCTTTGGGCGCTGCTTAAGTGCAGTCGGGCAACGACGGGCATGAAACGAGCCAATGCATCCAGCCTGCGCATGGCGATCGAGCGTGCGGTGCGACGTGTGCTGCACGTCTATTGGCGCTTCGCCCGCGCGATGACGCTCGGCGTGCGTGCGCTGGTGATCGATGAAAGCGAGCGCATCTTCCTGGTCAAGCACAGCTACGTGAGCGGCTGGCATTTGCCCGGGGGCGGCGTCGAGCCCGGCGAGACTTTGCTCCAGGCACTCGCGCGCGAGCTGCGCGAGGAGGGCAATATCGCGATCACCGAGCCGCCGCAGTTGCACAGCATGTTCTTCAACGATCGCGCCTCCCGGCGCGACCACGTGGCTCTATTCGTCGTGCGCGCGTTCCGGCAAACCGACATTGCGATCCATGATCGCGAGATCATCGCGTCGGGCTTCTTCGCCCTCGATGAGCTGCCCAACGACACCACGGCGGCTACCCGCGCGCGCATCATCGAGGTGCTCGGCGGCGCGCCGGTGAGCCAGCGATGGTGACAGCGTGGTCGCGCAAACCCGCTTGCAGGCGATTTACCAAATGCGCAGCGACGCCCAGTCAATCGAAGCGCGAGCGCGCACCATCGCGGTCGAGCAAAGCGTCGAGATGCCGGTCGCGGCCGTCAGCGATGATTTCGTCCGAGACCAAATCGTCGGCCGGGTAGAGACGATTGCCGAGAAACAGCCGGGCATCTTCGAAGTCCGCATTGCGCTTGCGATCGAAACCGTTGGGAACGACGCGGGGCAGCTCATCAACATGCTGTTCGGCAACACGTCCCTGCACGAGGACGTGATGTTGCACGACGTCGAACTGCCGTCTGAACTTCGCGAATCGTTTGGCGGACCACGCCACGGAGCCGACGAATTGCGAAGACGGGTCGGCGCATCGGCGCGGGCTTTGACCTGCTCGGCGCTCAAGCCGCAAGGCCTGGCGCCGAAAGCGCTTGCGGACCTCGCCCGACGCTTCGCGCAAGGCGGGATCGATTACATCAAGGACGATCACGGACTGGCCGACCAGGCCTATGCGCCGTTTGCCGAGCGGGTGGAAGCGATCACCGCGGCGCTGCGCGGCGTCGGTCCGACTGATGGGCAGGCCGCGCTTTACGTGCCCAGCTTGTCCGGCGATCTCGACACGATGCGCCGTCAAATCGCAATCGCGACGCAAGCGGGCGTCGACACCGTGATGGTCGCGCCGATGATCGTGGGTCTCGCCAATTTCCATCGATTGGTGCGGGACAATCCGACGCTCGCCTTCATCGCCCATCCCAGCATGGCAGGGGCGGCTCGCATTGCCCCGCCGCTGCTCATTGGCAAGCTGTTTCGCATGCTCGGCGCCGACGCCGTCGTATTCCCGAACCATGGCGGGCGGTTCGGTTACTCCGCGGATACCTGCCGTGCCCTCGCGCGCGAAGCCCGCGACAAGCGCGACGGGCTGCGCCCGGCGCTGCCGGTGCCGGCCGGCGGTATGACGGTTGCCCGCGTGGGCGAGATGCTTGATTTCTACGGGACCGACGTCATGTTGCTGATCGGCGGCGCGCTGCTCGAAGCGGGTGAGCGTTTGCTCGAGGCGACGGCGGCGTTCACGGCCGAGGTGAGGCGATATCGATCCGGATAGGGGCATGACGAGCGGCAATAAGATCCACCGCAAGGCGAGGGATTACCGTTGGGAGGACGTGGACGAGCTTCCCTACAAGGAAGACGACCGCGCGCTGTTCAAGTCTGTAACGCGCCAGGTGCTGTTTGCCGATCCGCAAATGCAGGCCGAGTTGCGCTATTTCGAAGTGGCGCCGGGCGGGTTCTCCTCGTTGGAGCGGCACCGGCACCTGCATGCCGTGCTGATCCTGCGTGGCCGCGGCCACTGCCTGGTCGGCGATGAGGTCAGAGCAATCGACACCCGCGATCTCATCACGGTGCCGCCGATGACGTGGCATCAATTTCGCGCCAGCAAGAGCGAGCCGCTCGGCTTCCTCTGCATGGTCGACGCTACTCGGGACAAACCGCAACTGCCGTCAGCGCAGGACCTGGCCAAGCTCAAGGCGGACGCAAAGATCGCGGCATTCCTGCGCGGCGAGCTACGTTAGCCGGCGTTCGCCAGCCGATAGACCTTGCGCGTGCCAAATGCTAAGCGCGCTCGCGGGCACTATGAGCGATCTCTCTGTCACCATCCTGCCGGAGGCCGAAGCCGACGCACTTGCGATCGAGCGCCTGCACGAGCGCACCTTCGGCCCGGGCCGCTATGCGAAGTCGGCCTATCGACTGCGCGAGGGTGTCGCGCACAAGCTCGATCTGTCTTTCACCGCACGCATCGGCACGCTGCTGGTCGGATCGGTGCGGCTCTCGCCCATTCGTATCGGTGAAACCAAGGCGCTGCTGCTCGGCCCGCTCACGGTCGAGCCACCGTTCCGCGAGCGCGGCATCGGCCATGCTTTGATCGCGCGGGCCCTCGCCGAAGCGAAGGCGCGGGGGCATCGGCTCGTGGTGCTGGTGGGTGACGAACCGTATTACCAGAAAGCCGGCTTCAGGCGCATTCCCAAGGGGCGCGCCAGCATGCCCGGCCCGGTCGATCCAGCACGGCTTCTTGTATGCGAGCTCGTTGCGGGGGCGTTCGAAGATGTGTCCGGTCCAATTCGGCCGGATTGGAACGCAGATTAAGGCTGTCGCGAAGGAGCCGCGCCGATTGTGGTCTCTTCATCATCCGAATGGCCGCAAACGATTTTCTCCGGCCAAATGAGCTCCTCGTGCGAGGCAAAAACCTCTCGGCTGGTGGAAACGATGATCCAGAGCGCGATCGCGCCGGCGATGAGCGGATCGAACAGCGAGGAGCCGGTCAAGCTCACGAGCAGGCCGGCCGCAACCGGCGCGAGCGACACGTAGGCGTCGCCGATATTGTGAATATAGGCCAAGCGCACCGCCGCATTGTTGCGGCTCGGGGCTAGCAGCAGCTGGGCTACCCCCCAATTGGCTGCGGCCGCCGCCAGTCCGACCACGATGGCTGCCCAGCCGACCACCGGGGCAGGTGAAAGGATGCGCTCGACCGCTTGCCACAACAGCAACGCGCTGATCAGCACCAGCCCGACCGAGTTGAAGATATTAGCCGAGCGTAGCAGGTGGCGCGAGACGCCGTGAGACAGGACGAAGGCGAGGTACAGGAGCACGAGCGCCAGCTCGTCCGAGAGATTGTGTACCGCGTCCATAATGAGGCTGAGGCTGTCCGCCTCGTAGCCGGCAATCGCCTCAACTACAAAGATTGCGCTGTTGAGAGCAGCCGCCGCCGCGAGCGGCCTGCGGTGATGAGCCATTGGGCACCCTTGTTGATCGCAACCGGATCAATACTGCCCCAAGCCATTAGCACCAGTGCAGGATTGGGCAATCCGGACCTCGCCGCTGGAGCCGGCTCGGCGACAGCCCTGCACGCGACCCTATTGGCTTGCCGGCGGCGCATGTAATGATATAACATAACAAATTGACGACCCGCCCAACAGGGGAGAAGGTCATGATGGGATGGCGCGCGATTGCCGCGGCGGTGTTCGCCGCTTCGTTCATTGCCTCTCCCGCCGGCGCGCAGGAGAAGCTCAAGGTCACCGCGAGCTTTTCCATCCTCGGCGATTTCGTGAAGAACGTCGGCGGCGGGCGAACGGCAGTAACCACCCTGGTTGGTCCCGACGGCAATGCGCATGCCTATGCGCCTTCCCCGGCCGATGCGAAGAAGCTCGCCGACTCTGACATCGTGTTCGTCAATGGGCTGGGTTTCGAAGGCTGGCTCGAGCGGTTGGTCAAGGCTTCGGCGACCAAGGCGCCGATCGTTGTCGCAACGAAAGGCGTCAAGCCGCTGGAGCGCAACGGGGATGGCGACCATGGCCACGATCACGGCCGGGCAGATCCCCATGCGTGGCAATCGGTGGCGAATGTGAAAACCTATGTTGCCAATATCCGGGACGCGTTGATCGCCGCCGATCCGGCCGGCGCGGCCAGCTACCAGGCGAACGCAACGGCCTACCTCGCCAAACTCGACGCGCTCGAGCGCGAAGTGAAGGACGTCATTGCCAAGATTCCGCCCGACCGGCGCCGGGTGCTCACTAGCCACAATGCGTTCGGCTATTTCGATGCCGCCTACGGCATTCACTTCGTTGCGCCCCAGGGACTGTCGACCGACGCCGAGGCATCGGCCAAGGACGTTGCGGCGATCGTTTCGGAAATCAAGAAGCAGAAGGTCGGGGGTGTGTTTCTGGAAAACATCACCGATCCGCGGCTGGTGCAGCAAATCGCGCGGGAAAGCGGCGCGAAGGTGGGCGGGGTGCTCTATTCCGATGCGCTAACCGGCGAGAAGGGAGACGCCCTGACTTACATCGATCTCATGCGCCACAACCTCAGGCAGCTCGCGGCGGTGCTGACGAGTTGAATGCACGGCTGAGCGCCGGCATTTACCGACGGTGCGCTTCGCCAGCGAATCGTCCCGCTTCGCTATTCAGGGCACGATTGTTGGCTCTTCGAGAGGCACCCAGCGCGCGTCGCACGATGACTAGCGCTCCTTGTCATCGGTCCGTCGGTCGTCTGCGACGGCGCCGCGGCCGTTGAGCGCCCTGCGCAATTTCGTCGCCACCGCGACACGGTCATAAGGCTTGCTCACCTGATCGATGCTGGGGTCAAGCGCGGGAAGGATCTCCGCGTATTCGAAAAAGCCCGATGTGAAGAGAAACTTCAGTTCCGGCCGCAGCCGACGCGCCGCGTTCACAAGTTGCGGGCCATGCAATCCGCCGGGCATGAAGATGTCGGTGAACAGAAGATCGATCGACGTGTCCTGGCGCAGGATCTCCAGAGCCTCGGGGCCGCTGCGGGCGGAGAGCACCCGATAGCCCAGGCTCGCGATCAGGATGACCGCGGATTTGCGCACCAGTTCGTCGTCATCGACGAACAGGATCGTCTCGGTGCGTTCGGGACGAACTTCCATAGCCTTGCAAGAGAGTACAGCCTTGCAGGAGAGGACAGCAAGTAGCGCGGGGGCGCATTGATCCAAATCAATGGTTCGGAGACGGGGACCGAGTGGGAGTGCTTGCGTAGAAATCCCCACGCGCACAGCCGAGGCGCGGTCTGCGAGATTTCGAGCCAACTCATGACGGCTGCAGGGTCGGGTCTAATTGTCAGCTATCGGGCATGGGCTCAAAAATTCAGTACGATCAGGCGCTTGGGGCTCCCAATCCCGCCACTGCTTGTTGCACTTCTCGGGCGGTTTGGAAACACAGGGCGTCGCCAGCTAAACGGTCTGCCCCTCATTGCGGCAGCAGTGCGTATGACTGCGCTCAGCGCTGCATGTGCGTGCCTTTGATCGCGTCGCCGTCCAATTTATTGAGTGGCACGAACGGCACCAACCGGCCGTTGTAGATGTCCGAGCGCTTGACCGCGATCTGTCCGCCTGCGCCGGCCTCCTTCACGATCTTGAGGATATGCTGCGCACCCGGCGGGCCGACCGGGATCACCATGATGCCGCCGGGCTTGAGCTGCTGCAGCAGCGGCGGCGGAATGTGATCGATTCCGCAGGTGACTATGATCTTGTCGAACGGCGCCGCCTCTTCCCAGCCGTAATAGCCGTCCGCGCGCTTCGTATTGATGGCTTGGTATTCGCTGTAACCGCGCTGGATGAGTCTGTCGTAGACACCGCGCGTGCGCTCGGCCAATGGCTTGATGATTTCAATCGTCCACACCTTGTCGGTCAGGTTCGCGAGATAGGCGGACTGGTACCCGGAGCCGGTGCCGATCTCGAGCACCTTATCGCCCAGCTTGAGGTCGAGCGAACTCGTCATCCGTCCCACCACGCGCGGGCCCGTAATGGTCACGCCGAAGCCGATGTCGTGGTAGTTGACGTCGTAGATCACGGCGCGGCTCTCGGGCAGGCAGAACTCCTCGCGTGGCGACATCAGGAACGCGCGCTTGTTGCGCGCTTCCCAGAAGTCGACGTGGTGAACCATGTTCTGGAAGCGCTCGAACCGGGCGCGCAGATAGCGCGGATCCTCGCCGCGATACTCTTCCATCCAGCGCACGAACGCCCCGGTGTCGTTCATCGGCGGCGTTGCGTCGAAGCTGTAGGGCTTCGACATCGCCACGCGCGCATTGAACGGAACGGCCGCATTCGCCGCCACGGCCGCCGACAACGTCAAGAACGTGCGTCGCTGCACGGCTCCCCTCCCAACACAAGCGTCCGCCGCGCCCCAATGCTAATCCGGACATTCGCCCGAAATTGCGGCGGCCGGACGCGCGACGGATTTGCCGAGGAAGGAACGCCGGTCTGCAGCTGATCGGACCGAAAAATGGTGGGCGCTGTAGGGATTGA
>Ga0306925_10000990_pt1 | contig 22243 bp, 18 predicted proteins | sample flu12Cox44000176_FD_203755 | JGI IMG/M metagenome (GOLD analysis project Ga0306925, IMG submission 203755) | Lab enrichment of tropical soil microbial communities from Luquillo Experimental Forest, Puerto Rico - flux8day.12C.oxic.44.000.176 (v2)... | ecosystem: Environmental > Terrestrial >... | reverse complement strand
ACGTGAAGACCTCCTGGAGCCGGTGAGCGGAATCGAACCGCTGACCTGCCGCTTACAAAGGCGCATTCGTACGGTCGCTGGATCTTCGCTAGGCGTAGCCTGACACGCCATCTAGCTGCATCAATCGTCGCGCGCTTGCCGCTTCCTTCAACGCTCTGTGGTTGCCATGACGGTGGTTCCCTGCCCGGCTGCCGAGCGGATCTGAAGCGTCCCGCCGATGATCTGCATCCGCTCGCGCATCCCTACCAGCCCCAGGTGACCCTGATCGGCCTGCGAATCCGCCCGCTTGACGTCGAAGCCGATCCCGTCATCCTGGATCTGGAGCGTGATCGCGTCTGGTTTGAGCGACAGGTGCAGCGTCACGTGGCTTGCGTGGCCGTGATGCTCGGCATTTGTCAGCGCCTCCTGGGCTACCCGGTAGAACGCTAGCGCCGCGGCCGGGGAAAGCGGCGTCGTGTCTTTGTCAACGTGAAGCTCGACAGCGGTACCGTGCCGGCCAGCTTCGGCGACGAGTCGTTCCAGGGAAGCCACCAGGCCGAGGTCGTCCAGATCGGGTGGTCGGAGCCGGAATGCCACGGTGCGAAGCTCGCCGATCAGCGCGTCGGCCAGATCCCGGGCATCGTGGAGCTGCTCTTCAGCGCTAGGCGCGGACCGCGCGGCGCGTTCGACCTGGCGACGCAGCTCCACTACCAGCTGAAGCGCCTCGTCGTGCAGCTCGTGCGCGATCCGTCGACGCTCGTCTTCCTGGGCGGCGAGGACGGCAAGTGCCCAGGCGCGGGCCCGGCGGTGCCCGCTGGCCTCTTCGGTGACGTCCTGGAACAGGACCTGGGTTAGGCGGTGCCCTTCGCTGTTTTCGGCGCGCGAAACGACCGGCCGGAGCTCAACGCCCTGCGCCACGTGAAGCCGGGTAGGCGGGTCCGGGCCGAGCAGGCCATCGGCCGCCTGCTGGCCAAGCACATCGGCCAGGACCCGGCCCTCGAGCGTGCCCTCCAGCAGCGAGCGGGCCGCGGGGTTCGCCTCCTGGATGCGGCCGGCCTCGTCGAGCACGACGGCCGGCACGCCGCTGCCCTCGAACAGTTCCCGGTAGCGGCGCTCGGCGGCCTCGTGCGCCCGGCGGGCCGACCGTTCACCCTGGACCACATAGCCGACCACGGGAGTCATGATGACCAGGATGGCGAGCGTCAGCACATGCCCGGCGAAGTCGACGCGCCCCTCTCCGCCGGTCGCGTCCTCCGCTATGTACGGCAGCAGCAGGATGATGACGAGCACCGTCGTCGCCACCGCGCCGCGGAAGCCGAACACCAGCGCCGCGTAGAGCATCGGCAGCGCGTAAGCGACGCCGATGAACGCGTCTGGGATAAGCGCGTTCGGGGAACTGCTGTCGGTGGTGGCATGGAGAACGACGTGGGCCGCGAATACCGCGAGCACCAGCGCCTGAGTGACCCAGAACCGCGGGTCACGCAGTGGCGGCAGGTAAGCGACGGCTTTCTGCAGGACCCGGCCCGCCAGCTGACGAACCGGCCTCATTGCTCGATCATTCCATGACGGGCCGCCCATGCCACGAGCTCGGCGCGCGATGACACGCCGAGCTTGGTGAACAGGTGGGCCAGATGCGCGTCGACGGTGCGCTTGCTGACGGTGAGCGAATGAGCTATCGCCTTGTTCGGCAGGCCCTTGGCCACCAGCCCGACGATCTCGCGCTCGCGGTGGGTGAGCGCCTGCGGCGACCGCGCGCCACCTGAGAACAGGTCCGCCGACACGGCCGCGTCGACGATCGTGGCGCCCAGGGCCGCCGAGCGGACAGCCGAGATCAGCTCCTCGTCAGAGGCAGTCTTGAGCATGTAGCCGGCCGCCCCTGCTTCCAGGGCGGCCCGCACGTAGCCGGGGTCGCCGTAGGAGGACAGGACCAGCACCCTGGTCTCGGGGCGGTGCCGCCGCAGCTCGGTGATGAGCTCGATGCCGCTCATCCCGGGGAGCCGGACGTCGGCGAGCACCACATCGGAGGCGGCATGGTCGATGATCTCCAGCGCTTGTTCGGCAGTGGCCGCCTCGCCGGTGACCTCTATCCCGGCCTCCTCAAGGATCCTGCGCGTCCCCCGGCGAACGACAGAGTGGTCGTCCACCACCAGCACCCGAAGCGCTTCTGGTCGCATGGCATCAGCATGCCTTATGGCGTCATAGGCCGAAATGCCTAGGTAAACGTTCTTAGGTCGCACGACCGCCGACTTCCGGTCATATCACCGATGCGGGCGACTGACCTGAGTTGTGACACTTAGTGTCAGAACTTAGATGTGACGAGGATCGGGAGGTCACGATGTCACCAGTACAAGGAGCCAGCCGGGGATGTGCCCCGTGGCCGAAGGACGCGCTGCGGGTCGCCTTCGGGATCATCTGGCTGATCGACGCGACGCTGAAGTGGCTGCCCGGGTTCAGGGCCGGCTACATGGACACCATCATGGGGATCCGGGACGGCCAGCCCGGCTGGACGCGCTGGTGGTTCGACTTCTGGATCAACCTCCAGCACCCGGCGATCACCTTCTTCTGGGCCCTGGTCGCCACCGCCGAGACCCTCATCGCGCTGGCGCTGATCGCCGGGTTCGCCCGCAAGGTCACCTACCTCGCCGCGATCGTGTTCAGCGTGCTGATCTGGATGACCGCCGAGGGGTTCGGCGGCCCGTACACCTCCGGCGCCGCCGACATCGGCACCGCCATCATCTACGCCGTCGTGTTCGCCGCGCTGCTCGCGCTGTCGTACTACGCCGGCCCGTCACGCTACAGCGCCGACTACTACCTGGAGCAGAAGATCAGCTGGTGGTGGCGGATCGCCGAGATGCGCCGCCCGGTCCCGGCAGCCGCAGCCCCCGCCACCGTGGTGGTCCCGGCACCCGCGCTCCCGGCGGATGACACGGCCGCGGGACAGCCGCGCCCCATCGCCTAACAACAGCTGACTGCGATCCCGGAACGGGATATCCACGCAGGAACGGAGAACGATGATGACACGCAAGCGGGCTGGCGTCCTAGCCGGAATCGCAGTGATCGCAGCGGCTGGCGTGGGGGCCGGGGCGGCTGTCGCCGCCACGAGTTCCCCCGCCCAGCCGGCCGGCGCATCTCAAGCCGCCTCAGCCGGCCCCGGCTACTCGTGGTACCGGTCGATGATGACTGGCTACTACGGCAGCGGCAGCGGCTCCGGGATGATGGAAAACTCGTCCTACGGCTGGATGATGAGCCAGGCCGGGTACCGGTGGATGACAGGCGGGACCGGCTCGCCCGGCTGGATGACCGGCGCTCTCCCGCCGGCCATGATGGGCACCGGAATGATGGGCGGCGGCACCGATCCCGGCAAGATCATGGGCCGCCTGTTCGCCAGCGCCCCCGGCCCCCGGGTCAGCGCCGCCCAGGCCGCCGCGCTGGGCAGCCAGGTCCCCGCGGGCGCCCAGGTCAGCAAGGCAGACAACACCATCACCTTCACCACCACGACGGTCCGGCTGACCATCCTGGCCAGCCCTGCCGGCGGACCCGATGAGAGCTTCCGCGCCGCCGGCCTGATCAACCCGCGCGTCATCGTCCCCGCCGGTGCGCACGTTGCCATCAACCTGATCAACGCCGACCCCGACACCGCGCACGGCCTGGTCGTCACGGCCAGCGATGCGACCGGATCGTGGATGCCGATGATGACCGCCCGGCCCGCCTTCCCCGGCTCGGCCCTGTGGTTCCTCGGCAACCCCACCACCGCCGGAATGCATCAGGGCACCCTGGCCTTCACCGCCGGTACCCCCGGCACCTACCACTACCTGTGCCCGGTCCCCGGCCACGCCCAGAAAGGCATGACCGGCACCCTCACCATCCAGTTACCGATCGCGTACCCCATGTCCCTGAACCGGGCCCGGTCCAGGGACATGATCACTCCTGCACGAACCTGACGCCAGGTTCACCTTCGCCAATGAGCGGACCTGCCTGGCATGGAACCGCACCGCGCTTGCCCTCGCCGCCGCCAGCGCCGGGCCCGGCACCGGCGCCTCCTTCACCATCACCCTTCCCGCTTGACCGATGGGTGGCGTCTCAGCCGAGGTAACACCACACAGCGACTCCCAGCGGAGCGGAGCCGGGACCTTCGTCATGGCGGCAACTACCGCGCGTAGGGAGAGAGTCCCCGGTCCCAGGGCCGTCCGGCCCTGCGCGCGATTTACCCCTGCGGGGTACCCCTATGAACCAGATACCCCTCGGGGGTATATGGCGAAGAGGCCCAGAGGGAAGGGGATGAGCGCCATGGAAACGGCGATCCGGGCCGAGGGCCTGTCCAAGCGCTTCGGTGACCTGCAGGCACTGGCCGGCCTCGATCTGGAGGTCCAGGCGGGTGAAGTATTCGGGTACCTGGGGCCGAACGGGGCGGGCAAGACCACGACCATCCGGCTGCTGCTCGGGCTGCTGCGCCCGACGTCCGGCAGGGCGGAGATCTTCGGCCTTGACACGCAGACGGAAACAGTAGCCGCGCACCGCCGGCTGGCCTACGTCGGCGGGGAGACGAGCCTGTGGCCGGCGCTGACCGGCGCGGAAACCTTGCACCTGCTGGGCCGGGTGCAGGGTCGCGCCGATCCGGCATACCGGGACGAGCTGACCGAGCGGTTCGCGTTCGACCCGTCGAAGAAGGTGCGCAGCTACTCCAAGGGCAACCGGCAGAAGCTCGCCCTGATCGCGGGGCTGGCCAGCCGCGCGGACCTGCTGCTGCTGGACGAGCCGACCAGCGGCCTTGACCCGATCATGGAACGGGAGTTCCGGCGCTGTGTAACCGAGGCGAAAGCCGCCGGCCAGGCCGTGCTCTTGTCCTCGCACATCCTGTCCGAGGTCGAGGCGCTGTGCGACCGGGTCGCGATCCTGCGCGCCGGGCGGCTCGTTGAGGCCGGCACGCTCGCCGACCTCCGCCACCTGTCCGCCCTGTCAGTAGAGGCGACGTTCACCTCAGCGCCGCCCGACCTGACCCTTGTGCCGGGCGTCACCGATATCGAGGTCGAGGGCAACCGGGTGCGGCTGCAGGTGCACGGCTCCGTAGAGCCGCTGCTGGAGCGGCTCGCGGCCGCGCGGGTTACCCAGCTGCTGAGCCGCGAGCCCTCACTCGAAGAACTGTTCCTCGCTCAGTACGGTGCAGGGCAGTCACGGCAGACCCAGGAGGTGATCGGCGATGTCCGCTGAGACGACAAGCACCCGCCGCCTGGTGCGGGCCAGCCGGTTTCCGGGGCTGGCCTCCGCCCGAGTCGTCACACGTGGGGCGCTGCGCGGTGCCCTGATCTGGGGCGGCGTGTTCGGGCTGATGGTGTGGGAGCTCGTCAGCCAGTTCAGCAGCCAGTACCCGACTGTGGCCGCCCGCGCGATGCTGGTGTCGACCATGGGCTCCAACGCAGGTCTGCAGGCGATCTTCGGCATGGCCCACCATATCGACACAATCGGCGGGTACACCGCCTACCACGCCATCGGTGTGCTCGGTCTTATCGGCGCGGTGTGGGGGCTGCTGGCCGCCACCCGGCTGACGCGCGGTGAGGAAGAAGCCGGCCGCTGGGAGGTCCTGCTGGCCGGGCAGACTACCCGGCGGCGCGCCACGGCGGGCGCGCTGGCCGGCCTGGGCGTGGGGCTGCTGACACTGTGGGCGGTCACCGCGGCTGTCACCGTTACCGTCGGCCGGAGCTACGGCGCCCATTTCTCCGTGACCGCGAGCCTGTTCATGGCGGTCGCGGCGGTCGCGGCGACGTGGATGTTCATGGCTGTCGGGGTGCTGTCCGGCCAGCTCGCCGGCACCCGCCGTCAGGCCGCCGCGATGGCGGCGGCAGTCTTCGGGATTGCGTACCTGATCCGGCTCATCGCCTACGCCGACATGAAGCTGATGTGGCTGCGCTGGGCCAGCCCGCTGGGCTGGGTCGACGAGCTGCAGCCGCTGACCGGCAGCCGACCGTTGTTGCTGCTGCCGGTCACCGCCTTCACCGTGGTCCTAGCCGTGGCGGCGGTCATCCTCGCCGGGCGGCGTGACCTGGGGGCCAGCGTGCTGCCCGCCAGTGACACCGCCGTCCCCAGGACGCGGCTGCTGACCGGCCCGTTCGGGCTTGCCTGCCGGCTCGCCCGGCGCGGCGCGTTCGGCTGGTTCGCGGGCCTAGCCGGCGGCGGCCTGATCCTGGGGCTGACCGCGAAGGGAACCGAGACCGTGTTCTCAAGCCAGTCCGGCGGCGTCATCGCCAAGCTTGGCGGCACCACGGGAGGCGCTTCCTACCTCGGCATCGCCTTCCTCATCATCGCGCTGGTGATCGCGATGGCCGCCGCCGGGCAGGTGGCCGCCACCCGAGACGAGGAAGCAGAGGGTTACCTCGACCACCTGCTCGCCCGCCCGGTAGCCCGGCTGCCCTGGCTGGCCGGCCGGTTCGCCGTGTCCGCCACGGTACTCGCGGTCGACGGCCTGGTCGCGGGACTGTTCACCTGGGCAGGGGCGGCCGCTACCGGCGCGGGCCTGAGCTTCCCCGCCCTGCTCGCCGCCGGCGTCAACGCCGTCCCGGCCGCGGTCTTCGTGCTCGGCACCGGGACGCTCATCTACGGGCTGGCACCCCGGTTCGCCGCAGTCGCCGCCTACGGCATCGTTGCCTGGTCGTTCCTGGTCGAGATCATCGGGGCCGACATCGGCGCGAGCCGCTGGCTGCTGGACACTTCGCTCCTGCACCACATCACCCGCGCCCCGGCCGCCCCGGTTAACTGGGACAGCGTCGCCATCCTGGCAGCCATCGGAATCGCCGCCGCCATCGCGGGAACGGTAGCGTTCACCCGCCGCGACCTGGCCGGCGCATAACACGGCCGACGGGTCGCGGAGGTTCTTGTCCCTTGCGTGCCGGGGTGCAGCGCTCCCCATGGGGCTTCACCTAGGCGTCTTAGGTGTTAGGGTGCCGGCAACGGCGCAGTCCGTGAGCAGATGGAACGCGACGGGAGGAAGGCCGAACGGCCGTGGTGGCAGGCTGCGCGGCCGCCAGTCCAAGGCGAGAGCGGGGACGGTGATGACCAGCCCTCCCAAGGAACGCAGTACCGCGGTACTGGATGTGCGGGGCATGCAGTTCGAGTCAGAGCAGAACGTGGTGGCAGCCGTGCTGGGCCGCCGGCCTGGGGTGCTGGAGGTGGAGGTCAACCCCGTGGCGCAGACGGCCACGGTGGTGTTCGACCTGCGGCGGACGTCGCTGGCGGAGCTGCGCGAGTGGGTGATCGCGTGCGGCTACCACTGCGCCGGCCAGTCGGTGCCCGCCCACATTTGCGATCCGATGGCCGAGCCGGACCCCGAGGCGCCGGGAGCCGTGGCGGTTCCGGCGGTCGGGCACCGCATGCATCACCCGGCGGCCCCTGTGGCTCATGACGCGCACGGGTCTTTGACCGCCGGGGCCCAGGAAGGCCAAGAGTCGGAGCAGGCGCCGTCCCCGCATGAGGTCATGGGGCACGGCGGGCACGGCGAGATGTCGATGGCCTCCATGGTCGCCGATATGCGCAACCGGTTCGTGGTCGCGGCGGTGTTCGCGCTCGCGGTGCTGGTGTGGTCGCCGATCGGCCGGGATGTGCTGGGCGTGGACGTGCCGGTCCCGTTCGGGCTGCGGGTGGATGTGTGGGAGCTGCTGCTGAGCTTGCCGGTGATCTTCTACTCGGCGTGGATCTTCTTCGACGGCGCCTGGCGGGCGCTGCGGGCCCGCACCCTGGACATGATGGTGCTGGTCGCGGTGGCTGTCGGGTCGGGCTGGCTGTATTCGGTGTATGTCACCGCCACCGGCGGCGGTGATGTGTTCTACGAGGCGGCGACGGTGCTGGCCGCGTTCGTGCTGCTGGGGCACTGGTTCGAGATGCGCGCCCGGGGCGGGGCCAATGACGCGATCCGCACCCTGCTGGACCTCGCCCCGCCGAAGGCGGTGGTCATCCGCGGCGGGCAGGAGACCGAGATCCTCACGGCCGAGGTGAAGGAGGGGGACCTGCTGCTGGTCCGGCCCGGCACCAAGATCGCCGTGGACGGCGTGGTGGAGGACGGTGACTCCGAGGTGGATGAGTCGATGGTCACCGGGGAGAGCCTGCCGGTCCACAAGGCTCCCGGCTCTCAGGTGGTGGGGGCGACCATAAACGTCAACGGCACCTTGCGGGTACGGGCCACTAAGGTGGGCGCCGACACCGCACTGGCGCAGATCGTCAGGCTGGTGCAGGAGGCGCAGAACTCGAAGGCGCCGGGGCAGCGGCTGGCCGACCGCGCGGCATTCTGGCTGGTGCTGGTGGCGCTGATAGGCGGGGCCCTGACGTTCGCGGTGTGGCTGCTGGCCAGCGACCGGCTGGTGAGCGCGGCGGTGCTGTTCGCCATCACCGTGGTGGTGATCACCTGCCCGGACGCGCTGGGCCTGGCTACCCCGACCGCGATTATGGTCGGCAGCGGCCTAGGCGCGAAACGGGGCGTGCTGTTCAAGAACGCGATGGCACTGGAAACCGCCGCCCGCGTCCAGGCGGTGGTCATGGACAAGACCGGCACCCTCACCAAGGGCGAGCCCGAAGTCACCGACGTCATCGCCGACACCAGCTTCACCAAAGAACAAGTGCTGGGGCTGGCGGCCGCCGTCGAACGCGAGTCCGAGCACCCGCTCGCCCAGGCTATCGTCCGCCATGCCGACGGGCGCGGGCTGGACGCGGCGACCGCCAGCGGGTTCGAGAACTTCCCCGGCCACGGGGCAGTCGCTCAGGTGGCCGGCCGGCGGGTCATCGTCGGCAACCGCCGTCTCATGGAGACCGAGGACGTCGGTCTTGGTGCGCTGGCCGCCCGCCGCGACGAGCTGGCGGCCAGCGGCCGCACCGCCGTGATCGTCACCGTTGACGGCCAGGCCGCCGGACTGATCGGGATCGCCGATGCTCCCAGGGAAACCTCCGCGGCGGCGGTCGCCGCGCTGCACGAGGCCGGCGTGCAGGTGGTCATGCTCACCGGGGACAACGAGGCCACAGCACGGCGCATCGCCGACCGGCTCGGCATCGACACCGTCATCGCCGAGGTGCTGCCTGGCGACAAGGCCGCCACGATCGCCGGGCTCCAGCAGGGCGGCCGCAAGGTCGCCATGGTCGGCGACGGGGTCAACGACGCCCCCGCGCTCGCCCAGGCCGACCTCGGCATCGCCATCGGCGCTGGCACCGACGTAGCCATCGAGACCGCCGACGTCGTCCTCATGCGGTCCGACCCGCTGGACGTGCCGACCGCGCTGGCCATCGGCCGCGGCACATTGCGCAAGATGCGCCAGAACCTCGGCTGGGCAATCGGCTACAACACCATCGCCCTGCCCATCGCCGCCGGGGTCTTCGCACCCGCCTTCGGGCTCGTGCTCCGGCCCGAGATCGCCGCCCTGTCCATGTCTGGATCCAGCCTGATCGTCGCCCTGAACGCGCTGGCCCTGAAGCGGCTGCGGCTGCCCGCCGCCCCCGCACGCGCCGCCCCGTCTGCCGCCTGACAGGCAGATCCGATCACGGCACCGGCTGCCCCGGCCGGGTCAGTCTTCTAGCTCGACCTTGCCCTGCAGGTATTCCTCCCGGCTGATCTCACCATTCGCGTACCGCAGCCGCAGGGCGTCTTTGGCTTCCCGCACGGCGGGCGAGTCGCCAGCATGGATCTGGGGCGGCTCAGCGCTGTGCCGGGTGGCCAGAACCCGGGCTGCTAGGACGCCACCGGCCACGAGGACAAGAGCCAGCAAGGTCCACAGGAGAACCCAGCCGCCCGTCGCCCCCATCATTCCGCCCATAGCAACCTCCAGTGAGCACAGGCCATAGCCTGGTCATGCTCAGCGTCGCCGGCCAACGTCACGCCGCGCAAGGTCGCAGGTCCCGAACCGCCATGACTAACGACTGCTCGGGCAGCGTGCGGTCGTTGCCGCGCCCTTGCGTTTCCCCGGGGCCCCGTCCGGCCCCGGCTGGTCTCCACGGTGCGCCACCGATGCCCCTAGGGGGCAGGGCCTTGCGGCCGCGAGGCCCGGGACCGAGGTCACTACCCCTGGGGGGCATGGGAAGGCAGGCTGCGAACAGCGGCCCGGTAACGGCACCGGGCCCGGAGGAGATGATCACGATGATGTTCTGGGGCGGCGGCGGCTGGGCCTGGTGGCAGGCCGGGCTGATGTGGATCGTCATGATCGCGTTCTGGGCGCTGCTGATCTGGGCCATCTACGCCCTGATCACTAACGTCACCCGGCGGCCGGGTCAGCCAGGATCCGGCGGGCAGCCTCAGCCCGGCGACGCGCGCCGGATCCTGGACGAGCGGCTGGCCCGCGGCGAGATCGACCCCGACGAGTACCGGCGGCTGCGCGAAGTGCTCGAGGGCGGTCCCGGCCGTACCGCCGGAAGCGGGAGCGCGCGGTGACCGCCATGCCCGCGGACCGGCTGGCGGTAGAGCACCGGCCGCCTGGTCCGCGGCCGGTCCGGGGGTACGCCTCCGGGAAGGACGATTACCTGCGGCGGCTGCGCAAGATCGAGGGCCAGGTCCGCGGCCTGCAGAAGATGATCGAGGCCGACACCTGGTGCCCGGACGTGGTCATCCAGATCGGCTCCGCCACCCGGGCGCTGCAGGAAGTAGCGGTCGGCCTGCTCAACGACCACATCGCGCACTGCGTGACCGGCGCGGCGGCCAGCTCGCCCGAGGAGGGTGAGGCGCGGCTCGCCGAGGTAACCGCCACCATCCGCCAGGTCATCCAGCTCTAGAGATGGCCGACGACAGGAAAGCGGCGATCATAGGGAAAGGCGAGGACGCGAACGAGCGCACTCGCAGGCTCTGGGACCGGTACGCGCCCCGGTATGACCGGCAGATCGCGCTGTCTGAGCGGCTGCTGTTCCCCGACGGCCGGGCCTGGGCCTGCTCCCAGGCATCCGGTGACGTGCTGGAAGTCGCCGTCGGCACGGGCCTGAACCTGCCCCATTACCCTGAGGGGACAGCGTTCACCGGGATTGATCTCAGCGCGGCCATGCTGGCCATCGCCCGGGACCGCGCCAGGTCGCTCGGCATCGACGCCGACCTGCGGGAAGCCAGCGCCGACGCGCTGCCATTCGATGACGCCCGCTTCGACACCGTGGTCTGCACCGTCTCGCTGTGCAATATCCCCGGCGACCGGGCCGCGATCGCCGAGATGTACCGGGTGCTCCGGCCCGGCGGGCGGCTTATCCTCCTGGACCACGTGGCCAGCGACCGACCCTGGGTACTGGCCATCGAGCGGTTGCTGGAACCGCTCACTCTCCGCCTGAACGGGGACTACCTGACCCGGCGCCCGCTGCCGCTCGTCGAAGCCGCCGGGTTCACTATCATCGGCAGCCAGCGGCTCAAGCTCGGCATCATCGAGCGCCTCACCGCGGTCAAGCCCTGAAAGCGGTGATCGCCGCAGGCCGTCTGCGCTCAGCCGCCTTTGCCGTAACTGGATCTCGCCGATGCTCCCTAACTGATAATTGATCCGAACGGCCGGCGGTGACTGCGGAGGTGGAGTGCGCGGCTTCGGTGACCTGGAAGGCGCCATCATGGAGCGGGTCTGGTCGGAGGGCCGACCACTGCTAGTGCGCGAGATCCAGCAAGCGCTGGAGCCCGGGCGGGCCTATAACACGGTCCAGACGGTGACCGAGATCCTGTACCGAAAGGGCTGGCTGACCCGGGAGAAGGACGGCCGCGCCTACCGGTACCAGGCCACCCGTACCCGGGACGAGTACACCGGGGACCTGATGGGCGAGGCGCTGGCGGCCAGCAGCGACCACGCCGCCGCGTTCCGCCGGTTCGCTGAGCGGATCAGCCCGGCCGAGGCCGAGCAGCTGCGCGAGGCGCTGGAGCAGGCCCGCCGAGCCGGGGACCAGCGGTGATCGCGGCAGCCGGGCTGCTGGCGTACGCGGCGCTGCTGCTGGCCGCCGGAGCGCCGACGCTGGCCCGGTCGGCCTGGCCGGACCGGGCGCCGCGGCTGGGGATCGCCGCCTGGCTCGTGCTGGCCGCCTCGGCGATCGCCTCCCTGGTGCTGGCCGGGGTGGCGCTGATGGTGCCGACCGAGCGGGTGAGCGGCGGCATCGCCTGGCTGCTCGCGGCCTGCCAGATGGCGCTGCGCGCGCAGTACGCCCAGCCGGGCGGGACCGCGCTGGCCGTGGCAGGCGGCGTGCTCGCTGTCACGCTGACCGCGCGAATTGCCTGGTGCACCGTGGCGACGCTGGGCGCCGCGGCGCGGGCGGGCCAAAGGCACTGCCATCGGCTGCGGCTCGCCGGCCGCCACGACACCCGGCTGGGCGCCCTCGTCATCGATCACGGAGACCCGGCCGCCTACTGCGTGCCCGGCACGCGGCGCCCGGTCGTGCTCACCACTGGTGCCCTCCGGGTCCTGGACGATACACAGCTCGCAGCGGTGCTGGCCCACGAGCGGGCTCATCAATCCGGCCGCCACCATCTGCTCGTGGGCTTGGCCGCGGTCCCCGCAGCCGCGTTCCCGCGAGTGCCCGCCTTCCGGGCCGCCCGCGACCAGGTCGCCCGGCTGACGGAGCTGGCCGCCGACGACGCCGCGGCGGCCCGGTCGCCCCGGCTCGCTGTGGCCGAGGCGCTGCTCACGCTGGGCGGCGCCCCGGCGGGCGCGGGAGCGCTCGGCGCCGGCGGCTCGACGGCCGCCGCCCGCGTCCGGCGGCTGATCGCCGCGCCGAACCCGCTCGGCCGGGCAGCCAGCGCGGGCGGCATGCTCGCCGTCGCCGCGCTGATCGCCTTCCCGCTCGTCCTGCTGGCGGCCCCGGCCGCCGACGCCTTCAGCATGGGGTACTGCCCGGAAGCAGCCGTTGCAGCGCAGCCCGGGCCGGCGACGGCTCACTGCGCCGGCATGGAATGCTGAATCGCCAGGTCAGTTACCGTGAGCCTGGTGCCCGCTGCCATCGCCGTCGGCGGGGCACAGCGGGCCAGATCCGGACAGGTGACCTATGCCACCGTCGATGACCTCTCCGTCGACGCGTTACGCCTGTAACTTGTACACCTAGGGTTCTTAGGAGATACGACGGGAGCCCCTCCGTGGCAAACTCGAAAAAGCGCAGTCAGGCCGGCCGCAAGCAGGCCGCCCGAGAACGGGTCGCCGCCATGCGCGCCGAGCAGAAGCGCGCCGAACGGCGCCGGAACCTGATCACGGTCGGCGCCATAGGCGCGGCGGTCGTAATCGTAGGCGGCGGGATCGGCTGGTACGCGGCCAGCCGCGGCGGCGGCGGCAGCAGCGCCGAAGTCGTCCCCGCGACGCCAAGTGGGGCACCGCAGTCCCAGCCTGCCGCGCTGGTCGTCCCGAACACCTCCGGGATCAGCGGTGTCGTGGCCTACGACACCGCCGGCTGGCCGGCCGCGAGCAAGAACGGCCCGGCGGACCGGGCCCTCGGGCACGACCACGTCACTGTGCCGGTGACATATTCGGTCACGCCGCCGGTCGGCGGGAACCACAACCCGGTCTGGCTGAATTGCGGCGTCTATGAAAACCCGGTGCCGAGCGAGTACGCCGTACACGACATCGAGCACGGGGCGATCTGGATCACCTACCAGCCGTCGCTGCCGCAGGCCGAGGTCAGCCAACTGCGGTCGTTCGTCGGTCGGCAGAGCGTGCTCTCCCCCGGCGGCGGGGCGGCGGGCTCGCGGTACATGGACCTGACCCCCTACCCTGGGCTGCCGGCCCCGATCGTGGTGTCCTCCTGGGGGTTCCAGCTGCGGCTCACCTCGCCGACCGACCCCCGGCTACAGCAATTCGTCGACAAGTTCCGCTTCTCACCGCAATACTCCCCCGAATACCCCGGCGAGTGCACCGGAGGCACCGGCACCCCGGCGGCGACCTAAGGACTCAGGGGCGGACGGCACCGTCGAAGGTCTGCGCGTACCAGTCGGTGTTCATCGGGATCTTCTGAACGTCCAGACCGGTCGACGGGGCGTCGATGATGTAGCCGTCGCCGACGTACATCGAGACGTGGCCCTCGCCGTCGTAGTACAGCAGGTCCCCGGGCTGGAGCGACGATACGGAGATGTGCGGGAGGGCGGCCCACTGGTCGTAGGTGACCCGGGGGATGGATACCCCGGCGGACGCCCACGCGGCCTGGACCAGCCCCGAGCAATCGTAGCTGCCCGGACCGGTCGCGCCCCACTGGTACGGCTTGCCGAGCTGGGCGTAGACGAAGGCGACCGCCTTTTCCGCCTGGGTGTTTGTCGGCCCCGTGTAGACAGCGGTAGTGGTCCCGCCGGCGCCGACGGCGTTGGCGGCCACCTGGCCCTGCTGCGCGGTGGTGAGGCTGTCCAGGGTGGCCTGCCTGGCGGTGAGCAGCTTGCCGAGCTTTGTTTTCTGCGCGGCCAGCTGCGCATGCAGGGCCGCGATGCCATCCTCGGTGCGCTGCAGTTCCTGCTGCACCTGCGTCACTTGCCGCGCGCCGGCAAGCAGTTGCACGGCCTGCGCCCGCTGGGTGCTGGCCAGCTGCTGCAGCAGGGACGCCTGGCCGAGCACCACAGCGGGGTCGGCGGAGGTGAGCAGCCCGGCGGCCGAGGTCTGTGCGGAATTCTCGTAGGCGGCCACGACGACCTGCGCGAGCTTGGTCCTGGCGGCGTTGAACTGGGCCTGTTCCCGGGCGGCTTCCCGGCGCACGGTAGCGAGCCGCCCGCGGGCGGCCGATAGCTGCCCGGTGACCTGGTCGTATTGCTCGCCGATCTTGTCGATCTTCGCCTGCAGGCCGTTCACTTGGGCCTGGACCTGGCTGATGGTCGGCTGGGGCGCGGCGCCGGCGGCCCCGCCGTAGACGGCGAGCCCGGCGGCCACAGCGACCGCCGCCGCCAGCGTGATACCCCGCCTGCCCCTGCGTCCCGGCAGTCGTCCGCTCATCCGCGTCACGCTCCTTTTTCCGGCTCTCCGCCAGTTCCGGGGTGGCACGCCACCTCAGGTCGCCATCACCGTAGTGACTTAGGAGATAACGGTTCAACCACTTCACTCAAACCTCACGAATTTATTACAGGTTCTCCAGTCATCCAGATGGGGCACCGAGACCGCGAGAGGCACGCCGGGCCGCCCGGCAGACATCCCCTCCTCCCTCTTGCCTTATACCCCCCTAGGGTATATACCCTAGGGGGGTATAAGTTCAGAGTTCAGCACCCGGAGCAGAGAGCGCCATGACGCAGGCTGGACTCGGCAGCCCGCAGGGACCTAGGTCCTGACTGCCAACCAGCAGAAGCCCCTACCCCGTAGAGGTATGTGACAAGGACGCTGCGGAAGAGAAGAGTTCCGCGCGGGAGTCTGCTCCGGGCGGAGAAGGCGAGGAGGATTCACCATGGACGCGTCAGCCATTGTGGTCGCGCTCGCGGCAGCGGCGGCCATCGCTGGATTGGGCTGGTTCTTCTTCGGCCCCCGGAAGGCACATACAGCGCAGTTGGCCGGCGGGGTGCAGCGGCTGGAGGTCACGGTCCGGGGCGGCTACAGCCCGGAGGTGATCCGGCTGCGCCAGGGCGTCCCGGCCGAGCTGACCTTCGACCGGCAGGAGTCCGGCGACTGCACCTCCCGCGTCGTGTTCCCGGACCTGCAAGTCAGCGCCGCACTACCCGCCTACCAGCGCACCACCGTGCGGCTGGACCCGGCGCGGCCCGGCACCTTCGGGTTCGCCTGCGGCATGAACATGATCCACGGCACCCTGATCATCGAGCCGGCCGAGGCCGGCCCCGATGACGGCAGCGCCGGCGAAGATCCGGATCGCCCGGGGGGCGTGACCGGATCCGCCGCCGCCGCGGCGGCAAGCGGCGCGCCGCCCGGGGCGGCAGGCGGCGCGGCGGGCACGGCCCGGGATGCCGAGGCGGCGCAGGCAGCCGAGCGGCAGGCGGAGATCGCCGACCTAGCCCGCCGGGTGATCGCCGGGGCGGTGCTGACGCTGCCGGTGCTGTACGCGGTCATGGCCCACGAGGTGTTCAAGGCGTGGGTGCCGGCGGTGCTGCTGAACCACTGGGTGCAGCTGGCGCTGATCACCCCGGTCATGTTCTACACCGGCTGGCCGATCCACCGCACCGGCTGGCTGGCCCTGGCCCACCGCAGCGCGGACATGAACAGCCTGATCACCATCGGCACGGCCGCCGCCTACGGATACAGCGTGGTCGTCACCATCGCGCCGTCGCTGCTGCCGGCCGATGTGCGCGGGGTGTACTTCGAGACCACCGGGGTGATCCTGACCCTGATCATGCTCGGCCGGCTGATCGAGACCCGGGCCAAGGCCGGTACCGGGCAGGCCATCCGCGAGCTGCTCGGCCTGCAGGCGCGCACCGCCCGGGTGGTCCGCGGCGGCACCGAGGCTGAGATCCCCGTCGAGCAGGTCGTGGTCGGCGATGAGCTGGTGATCCGGCCCGGGGAGAAGATCCCGGTCGACTCCGTCGTGCTGTCCGGGTCCTCGGCGGTGGATGAGTCGATGGTGACCGGCGAGCCGATGCCAGTCAGCAAGCGCGCCGGGGACAGCGTCATCGGCGCGACCATCAATACCACCGGGTCGCTGCGCGTGCGCGCCGCCAGGGTCGGGTCGGACACCATGCTGGCGCAGATCATCAAGATGGTGCAGCAGGCGCAGGCGTCCCGGGCGCCGGTCCAGCGGCTGGCCGACGCGGTCTCCGGCTACTTCGTGCCCGCGGTCATCGCCATCGCGATCGCCACATTCGCGATCTGGTTCATCGCCGGGCCCGCGCCCGCGTTCACCCTGGCGCTGGTCTCGGCGATCGCGGTGCTGATCATCGCCTGCCCGTGCGCGCTCGGCCTGGCCACTCCCCTGTCGATCCAGGTGGGCACCGGCAAGGGCGCCCGCGCCGGGATCCTGATCCGGTCGGCGGAGGCGTTGGAGACCGCGCACAAGCTCAACACGGTCGTGCTCGACAAGACCGGGACCGTCACCGCCGGGCGTCCGGCCCTCACCGACATCCGGCCCGGCGGGCGATGGAGTGAAGACGACCTGCTGGCCCTGGCGGCCGCCGCCGAGGCCGACAGCGAACACCCGCTCGCGGCCGCGATCGTGGCCGGTGCCCGCGACCGCGGCGTGCACGTCCCGGCGGCGTCCGGGTTCGAGTCGGTCACCGGGAAGGGCGTGCGGGCCATCGTGACCGGGCACGAGGTCCTCGTCGGCAGCGCCCGGCTGCTCGCCGGCACTGGCATAGATAGCAGCGCGCTGGAGGATGTCGCGGCGGCGCTGTCCGCCGACGCGAAGACGCCGGTTCTCGCCGCCGTTGACGGCGAGCCGGCCGGGGTGCTCGCGGTCGCCGACCCGGTCAAGGACGACTCCGCGGCCGCCGTGGAGGCGCTGCGCCGCCTCGGCATCGACGTGGTCATGCTGACCGGCGACAACGCGCGGACCGCCGCCGCGATCGCCCGCCAGACAGGGATACGCCGGGTGCTGGCCGAGGTGCTGCCCGAGCACAAGGCCGACGAGATCCGCCGCTTGCAAGCGGAGGGCCGCACGGTCGGCATGACCGGCGACGGGATCAACGACGCACCCGCGCTCGCCGCTGCCGATGTCGGCCTGGCCATCGGCACCGGCACCGACGTGGCGATCGAAGCCGCCGACATCACCCTGGTCTCCGGCTCCCTGGCCGGAGTGGTCACCGCCATCAGCCTGTCCCGGGCCACCATGCGCAACATCCGGCAGAACCTGTTCTTCGCGCTGGCCTACAACGGCATCGGCATCCCCGTCGCCGCCGGGATCCTGTACCCCGCGTTCGGCATCCGGCTGTCCCCGATCATCGCCGCCGCGGCCATGGCCCTCTCGTCCTTGTCGGTGGTCGGCAACGCCAACCGGCTGCGCCGCTACCACCCCGCGCCGCTGCCTCACGCCGAGCCGACCAGCGTCGACCCCCTGGTACAGACCGGCGTCCTGCACGATACCGCCGCCAGCTCTGGCGAGCACGCGGAGCACGGTCACCACAACGGGCACGGTCACGAGGACCCGCGCGGTCACGCCGGCGACGGGCGGGAGGCCGGTCCAGCGGCGACGGACCCGGTGTGCGGGATGCGCGTAGACCCGGCAACCGCCGCCGAGCGCCGTGCCACGCCAGCTGGCACCGCCTATTTCTGCTCCCCCGGGTGCGCCGCCGCCTTCGACGCCGCGCCGCAACGCTACGGGACCGCGGTGCAGCCACGGTAGCCAGCGAGAACATCCCGTAACCAGACCGGCGCCGGCGCCGGGCTCGGAAGTCGCCTACGAACTAAAGCGCTGCGGGCTGCCCTTGACCCCGGAGACGTCTGCGGCCCCTGGCGGCAGGAAGAGCGGGGCAGGCTACTGGCGCACCGGGGAACCGTGACAGCACTTCGCTCCGTCTTAGCGGTGACGGCAAACCCAAGGTAATGGCCGGGAGGGTGTTCGATGCAACGCGCGCTCGTAACCACGGCTGCCACTATCGTCCTGACCGCCCTGGCCGTGAGCACAGCGGGCTGCGGCGGCTCTCCTGCGGCCGGTGCCCCGCCCACCGTGCACGCGCCGGCCAGTGAGAGGCAGCCGGCTGTCACGGAGGCCGGAGCCAAGGAGGCCGAAGTCTACGTACAGGTCTTGCGGAGGTATCTCAGCACGCCAGGGGAGAACTCCTTCCCCCAGGCCTTCAAGACGGTCTACGTGCTTAACCAGACGTATGCGGATGCCGCAAACCCTAGCGGGACGCACGGGCGAGGAGTGCCGATCGCCCCGCAGACCCAGCGCCAGGTGACGGCCGCACTGGCAGGAATGGCTCACGTCATCTTCATCGCGGACCGGGGATCCGTGATTGAGGCCAACTCTGCCGGCTGCTGGCAAGTCAGGAACGGCGGAATCTTGATCACTCTCGGCATGCCGGTCGGCCACGGCAATCAAGTGCATGTCGGTATCAATGGCTTCGTCGCCTGCCTCGGTGCAACATGGCTTACCTATGTTCTGCAGGATCAGCCTGGCACCGGCTGGCGAGTGACAGGCACAACTGGGTCGATGGCGATCTCCTAGCGTCCCCGCGCAGTCCGAGCCAGCAGGCATGATCATGCCATGCGATCCTAGGGCGAGCCTCCGTTGTGCCCGGAGACGGCGAGGCGGCCCAACGGCTACCGGACCGGTTCAAGTCACTCAGGCACCGCTTCGGCCGGCCCGCGGCCGAGGCGGCGGGACACGATCCAGAAGGTAGCGAGGGCGGTGGCTCCCAGGGCCGCGATGAGCAGCGTGCCCCCGATCGCTCCGCGCGGCAGCTCGAGCGCGTAGAACGTGCGCACAGCAGGCACAGGGAATAGCAGCACGAACCCGGCGAACGCGGCGATCAGCAGCGCGATCCTGCGCCACGTCAGCGGCATCGCCAGCAGGGCGAGCACGCACAAGCTGAGAATGAGCGCGACCAGGGTAGCGGCCGTACGCTGCTCGGCCAGGGGAAGACCGCGCGCCCGCGCGAGAGCATACGCCGAGAAGGTCGCCGCGGCGATGATGAGCCCGGCCGGAATGGTGAACCGCAGCACCCGGCCGACGAACCCGGGCACGTAGCGGCGGCGGTTCGGCGCGAGCGCGAGGAAGAAGGCGGGGACGCCGATGGCCAGGGTGTCGATGATGGTGAGATGCCGGGGCAGGAACGGGTACGGCACGAGGGCGACGCCCGCGGCGACCGCCAGGAGCGTCGCCCACACCGTCTTGGTGATGAACAGGTTGGCGACGCGTTCGATGTTCGCCGTCACCCGCCTGCCTTCGGCCACCACGCCGGGCAGCGTGCCGAACCGGTCGTCGAGCAGCACCAGCTCGGCGACCGCCTTGGTCGCGGGCGCGCCGGTGCCCATGGCCACGCCGATGTCGGCGAGCTTGAGCGCCAGCACGTCGTTGACCCCGTCACCGGTCATGGCCACCGTGTGCCCGCGCGCCTGCAGCGCCTGGACCATCGACTCTTTCTGGTGCGGGGTCACCCGGCCGAAGACCGAGCGTTCCTCGAGGACGGCGCCGAGCGCGGCGGGGTCCTCCGGCAGGTCCCGCGCGTCGACGGGGTCGCCGGCCCGGGGCACGCCCGCGCGCGCCGCGACGGCGCTCACGGTGCGCGGGCTGTCCCCGGAGATCACCTTGAGCGCCACGCCCTGCGCGGCGAAGAAGCCGATCGTCTGGGGGGCGTCGGATCTGAGCCGCTCGGTGAGCACGATGAAGGCCACCCCGTGCAGGCCCTGCGGGAGCGCCTGGCCGTCCAGGGGCCCGGAGGCGTGCGCGAGCGCGAGGACCCGCCGTCCGCCTTCGGCCAGGTCCGCGGCTCGCGACAGCAGCCTGTCCTGGCTGCCCGCCAGCACGATTTCCGGCGCTCCTAGCACCCAGGTGCCGTGCCCGGCGAAGCTGGCCGCGCTCCACTTGCGCGCGGAGGAGAAGGGCACAGCGTCCTGGCGCGCCCACCCCTGCGGCGGCGGAAAGGCTTGCCCGATGGCGGCCAGCGTCGCGTTGCGGGCCTCGTCGTCGGCCAGCGCGCCCAGCGCCGCCTCGGCCGGCGCCTGGTCATCGAGCCGGATCAAGCTGTCGAACGCGACGGTCCCGTCGGTCAGGGTGCCGGTCTTGTCGAAGCACAGTACATCCACCCGGGCCAGGCCCTCGACCGCGGGAAGCTGCTGCACCAGAACCTGGCGCCGGGCGAGCGTGAGCGCGGCCGCGCCGAAGGCGACGCTGGTCAGCAGCACCAGCCCCTGCGGCACCATGCCAACCAGCGCGGCGACGGTCGAGGTGGCCGCCTCCTGCCGGGTTTCGTGGGTGTGGAGCTGGCTGAGGACCAGGAGCACCGCCACCGGCGGGAGCGCCCAAGTGACGTAGCGCAGGATCTGGTTAATCCCCGCGACCAGCTCCGAGCGCACCAGCGTGAAGCGCCGCGCCTGCGCCGCCAGCTTCCGCGCGTACGCCTCGGCGCCCACCCCGGTCGCCTGGTAGTCGCCCGACCCGGCCACCACGAAGCTGCCCGACAGCAGCCGATCGCCCGCCCGCTTGTCCACTGGCTCGGACTCCCCCGTCAGCAGCGACTCGTCGGCCTCCAGGCCCTCGCTGGCGCGCACCACCCCGTCCGCCACCAGCTGGTCGCCGGCGCGCAGGTCGACCAGGTCATCGGCGACCACCTCATCTACAGCGATCTCATGCGGCGCGCCGTCGCGGATCACCCGCACGCGGGGGGCGCTGAGCACGGCGAGACGGTCGAGCGTCCGCTTGGCGCGCAGCTCCTGCCCGATGCCGATCAGCGCGTTTGTGACCAGCACGATGCCGAACAGCGCGTCCTGTGGCTGGCCGAAGGCCACGATCACGGCCAGCAGCACGCCCAGGATCAGGTTGAACCGGGTCAGGATGTTCGCGCGCAAGATGTGGCCGACCGAGCGGCTGGTAGTCTCTCCGCCCGCGTTCGTCAGCCCCCGCGCGCGCCGCTCGCCAACCTGCACGGCGCTCAACCCGACCGGCGGCGTCTGCGCGGCCGGCGCAACTGGCGGCGGCGGTGTAGAGGCGGCCGCATCAGCCATGCCTGATCACCCCATCGCGAAGGCCGTTAACGGGCCGCCCCCGGGCGCGCCACCATCACCTGGCAGGCCCGCCGGAGCCGGCGCACTCGGCGCCTGAGCCACCACAGCCCAGCCGCCAGCGCGATCGTCCCCGACGCCCGCACGACGGCGAGCAGCTCAGCGGCCCGGACCGCGACTGATGCCAGCATGCCAGGATCCCTCCGGTATGCCCTGCAGGAATGTAACGGCTGCTACTCTGTGAAGAGTAACCCGGCCGTGCGGGCCTCGGTGCGCGGCCGGGTCGCTTCTTCTACTACAACAATGTAGATAATAGGCGTGCCCGGACGGCGCTGCGGCGCTGCCTCACATCTGATGGATGGCGCGGAAGACCCGGTCGGTGTAGTCGGCCAGCCGCTCGGCGCAGTGCTTGAGCTGCTGGCCAGCCTCGGCCGCGCCAGACGCGGCGAACACGTCCCGGGTCGCCAGCTCCCGGTGCCAGCGGCGCAGCCGCGGTCTCTGGTCATCGTACTGACCCCGACCGAGGCGCAGCGGTCGTCGATGGTAGCGTGGCGCATCTCCCCCGGCTGACCATGTCCCACCGCGTCTCGTGCACAAAATCCGTCCACAGCCGGCTGTTGATGGCCCGTCCGGGGCATCTCGCGGGCCCGCGGCCGCTTTCAGGCTGGCGCTGCTCGTGTCGTCCAGGTGAAGCTGCCTGCTTCGGGGAGCTGGCGTGAGATCTGGTCGGCGACCAGGCGGCCCATTGCGTCGGCGTCTTTTGCGGGTAGCTCGGGGTGGACCCAGCCTTCGATTTC
>Ga0306925_10000988_pt1 | contig 22267 bp, 21 predicted proteins | sample flu12Cox44000176_FD_203755 | JGI IMG/M metagenome (GOLD analysis project Ga0306925, IMG submission 203755) | Lab enrichment of tropical soil microbial communities from Luquillo Experimental Forest, Puerto Rico - flux8day.12C.oxic.44.000.176 (v2)... | ecosystem: Environmental > Terrestrial >... | reverse complement strand
CACCGCATGAGTCTGCTATTGGCACAAAGCAGACGTCCGGACACGCTCAGCCAATGTCCGCTTTCGGGGGAAAGGCGGACATCAGTCGCACCTTCCCCGATGTCTGCTTTTGACCCAAAGCGGACATAGGTGGCTCAGGATTGCTGCCGTGCAAACTGACTCCCGAACCCCATTTATCTGGGCGCAAATCCCTGATGTAATCGCACTTTGAAAATCGGCGTAGTCCTGAGCCTAGGGATGGGCGATGCGACGGCGCTCCCGAGCAAGCAGCAAACTGGCTAAAGCGCAAAGCCGCAAGGTGAAAACCCTAAAGCGCACCACCCTAGCTGTGCGCCACAGCGGTTCCTCCGATTACGGCCAAGAAACAAACGGGTGGCTTCGTCGCGAGCTGGACGATGCACGGGAACAGCAGGCTGCCACGGCTGACCTGCTCAAAGTCATTAGCCGGTCAACTTTCGATCTGCAAACCGTCCTTGACACATTGCTCAAGTCAGCGGCTCGACTTTGCCAAGCTGATCACTCGTTTATCTTTCTAAGACAGGGTGACGGTTATCGTTGTGCTTCCGGCAGCGGCGACATACCGGAATGGATAGAATATCTGAAGCAGCAAACGATCAGACCGGGTCGTGGTACGATTGCAGCGCGTGCGGTGCTCGAGAGGCGCACCGTCCACATTCCCGATGTTCTCGCTGATCTAGAATACACATTCCTTGAGGCTCAGAGACGGGGCGGTTACCGGACAGCGCTCGGAGTTCCGCTGTTGAGAGAAGGGGATCCCGTTGGTGTGATAGTGCTGACGCGCCCGACAGTCAGGCCGTTTGATGCCAATCAAATCGAGTTGGTTACTACCTTCGCCGCCCAAGCCGTCATCGCCATCGAGAACACGCGACTGCTCAACGAGCTACGCGAAAGCCTCGACCGTCAAACCGCGACAGCCGACATCCTACGGGTAATTGCCAGTACTCCCGAGGACAGCACGCGCGCGCTCGACACCATCGCCGAAACGGCCGTGCGGATGTTCAATGCAGCCAGCGTCAGCCTTAGGCGCGTTGAGGGCAATGTCCTTCGCGTCATCGGTGCGGCGGGTCCCAGCGCAGCCAAAGTTCGAGAAATTTTGCCTGACTTCCCACTTGAATCGCCGGATCCAGCGGCGCGCTCTGTCTTTGACAATCGCCAAATCCATATTGAGGGCCGCCGCGCCGTCCTGCCGAATGAAGGCGGAGAAATCGCCCGTGTGTTGCCCGCCCTGCCACTCGGCTCGCAGGCATTCACGCCGCTGTCCAGGCAGGGCGAGGCGATTGGCGTGATGGTCGTCACTCGGAGCGAGGTGCGTCCATTCCAACAAATCGAACTCGACCTAATGAGGGGTTTTGCTGACCAGGCGGTGATTGCGATTGAGAATGCGCGACTCCTGTCCGAACTGAGGCAGTCGCTGGAGCAGCAAACGGCGACATCTGAAGTGTTGACGATCATTTCACGCTCGCCGGCCGGACTGGAGCCAGTGTTTCAAGCCATTCTGGCAAACGCAACTCGCCTGTGCGGCGCCAAGTTCGGTACTCTGAATCTTTACGATGGCGAAGTAGTCCATAGGTCTGCATCTTACAATGTTCCACCCGAATACGCAGAGATGCGTCTGCGAATGGGACGGTGGCGACCTCATCCTGGCAGCGCCACTGCCCAGGTGGTACGGACCAAAGAGTTAATACACTTTGACGACCTGCGTACCTCGCCCGCGTACCTCGAAGGCGATTCGTCCACTAGGGCCATCGTTGACACGGGCGGCGCTCGCACCCTTCTCATGGTGCCAATGCTCAAAGACGATCAACTGATCGGCACTATTGCGATCTATCGCCAAGAAGTTCGGTCCTTTACCGACAAACAGACTGAGTTGGTGGAGAATTTCGCCGCCCAAGCCGTCATAGCCATCGAGAACGCGCGGCTGCTCAACGAATTGCGTGAATCTCTCGAGCAGAAGACCGCAACGTCGGAGGTGCTAAGTGTCATTTCGAGTTCGCCAGATAATATTCAGCCTGTGCTGGAAATCATTGGCGAACGAGCAGAGAAACTTTGCGATGCCGACGTGAGCGTCACATCCATCGTCGACGGCGACCTAATCCGTCTGTCGTCGGTTCATGGCGTGACAGAGGCTGGGGTGAAAGCTGTTCGGCATGCATTTCCAATGCGGCTCACTGACGAGACAGTCACGGCGCGCGCGATCCGCACTCGTAGCGTTTGTCATGTCGCGGATGTGCTGAGCGATCTTAAATATCCACCAAAAGACGCTGTGCATGCCGCGCAGGTGGGCGGTTATCACGGTTGCTTGGGTGTGCCGATGGTCCGCGATGAGCAGGTTGTCGGAGCGATCTTTGTTGCGAAGAAACAGCCGGGATTATTCTCAGACGCACAGGTTCAACTCCTCAAAACCTTCGCCGATCAGGCGGTGATTGCGATCGAAAATGTGCGGTTGTTCAACGAAACTAAGAATTCCTTGGAGCAGCAGACTGCTACCGCCGACGTTCTCAAGATCATCAGCCGCTCGACCTTCGATCTGCAAACAGTGTTGCAAACTCTCGTTGAATCAGCTGCCCGGTTCTGCGCTGCCGACAACGCCACCGTTGTCCGCGAGAAAGATGGGCTCTTCTACACAGCCGAGGCCTACGGCTATTCCCGCGAATTTCTAAACTATCTTAGGAATATTCCAATCAAGGCCGAGCGGGGATCGGCGTCGGGGCGCGCGCTGGTCGAAGGTCGCGTCGTTCATATCCCCGACGTAAAGGCTGACCCGGAATACACATTCGTTGAAGCGCCGAGATTGGGCGATTTCCGCACGGCTCTCTGCGTCCCCATGCTGCGCGAGGGCATCCCGATCGGCGTGCTCACCTTGACGCGCTCGGAAGTACAGCCATTCACCGACAAGCAGATCGAACTGGTCACGACCTTTTCCGATCAGGCCGCGATCGCCATTGGGAATGTGCGGCTGTTCGATGAAATCCAGGATAAGAGCCGCCAGCTTGAAGTGGCAAGCCAGCACAAATCGCAATTCCTGGCCAATATGAGCCACGAACTGCGCACGCCGCTCAATGCCATCTTGGGTTATACCGAATTGATGGCGGACGGCGCTTATGGCGAGCCATCCGAGAAAATGCTTGGCATACTAAAGCGTCTTGAGGCCAACGGCCGGCACCTGCTCGGACTCATCAATGACGTGCTCGATCTGTCCAAGATCGAGGCCGGCCAACTGGTCCTCGAACTCTCCGATTACTCTGTTCAGGACATCGCCCAGACGGTCCGCAGCACGCTTGAGCCGCTGGCGGCCGACAAGAAGCTCGCATTCAGGGTCGAGATGGCTCCTGAACTGCCACCCGGTCGTGGCGACGGCCGGCGCTTGACGCAGGTCCTGATCAATCTCGTTGGCAACGCCATTAAGTTCACCGATGCGGGCGAAGTCGCGATTAAGGCTGAAGCTAATAATGGCTCATTCCATGTATCCGTTCGCGACACCGGACCCGGGATCTCCGCTGCCGATCAAACGAGGCTGTTTCAGGAATTCCAGCAGGCCGACAATGCCATCACCAAGAAGAAGGGCGGCACTGGCTTGGGGCTGGCCATATCGAAGCGCATCATCGAGATGCATGGCGGTCGGATTTGGGTCGAATCACAACCTGGCCAAGGCTCAACGTTTGCTTTCACGCTTCCCGTCATCGTCGAGCGACAGGTGGAGCCGGCATGAGCAAGCGTATACTGGTGGTGGAGGACCAGCCGGATGGTCGCCAGATCATTCGCGACATGCTTGCCCCTACCGACTATGAGATCACCGAGGCTGAAAACGGCGAGGAGGCGCTCGCGGCTATTACAAAGCAGCGGCCCGATCTCATCCTAATGGATGTTCAAATGCCGATCATGGATGGTTACACCGCTACGCGCCGGATCAAAGGCGATGCGACGCTGCGATCGATTCCAATCATCGCCGTCACCTCTTATGCGCTCACTGACGAAGAGAAGAAGGCGCGAGCGGCGGGTTGTGATGACTACGTGTCAAAGCCTTTCAGCCCACGCCAACTGCTGGCGAAAATTCGTCAGTACCTCTCCCAGTAGATCGCAATTGCTGCACTGCATATGTCCGCTTTTGGCACAAAGCGGACATCCCGACATGCTCAACTAATGTCCGCTTTTGGAGGTAAAGCGGACATTGGTCGGACTTAGTGAAATGTCCGCTTATGACACAACGCGGACGTTCTAATGAGCGGATTCTGATGAGCCACGGCGGAGATTACGGGAGCGCATCGACACGCACCCGCTCGATAGGGAGCGCGGACCAACCTGATGGTGCAGCGACATCGACGCCCAGCGGCGCGATGAGAGCAAACTCCTTACCCGGACCGAGTACCATCTGCCGCCGCCATAATGTCGTTTGCGGGAATTGCTGACGAATCGTGTCGAGGACCGGGCGCCACTGAAAGCCGCGCGGCCGCGTCAGCCAAACTGCGGTCGAACGCTCCGGCAAAACGGGTTCGCCCCAGACCAAAGCGTAAAGTCCGCCATACCCCTCTTCCATCTGGGTCGCAGCGGCATCGTGCGCACTCACCACCGGGCCAGCAACAGCGAAAGAGTTGAGTGGATCGAGCGCCCAGGAGCCATCTAGTAGGCACCAGTCCTCGTATCCGGGCAGATTGCCGAGCCAGGGCAAATCCGCGACGCGGAATGAGGCACTGCCGCGGAAGCCCGGCGGGTCCTGTTGCCCAAGATGCTGCTGGAAGCGCAGCAGCGCTTCCTCATATTGCTTTATGGTGGTCGTCGAGTGTGGGCGGTGCCAGAATAAATAAGCGAGCATGACGGTTCTACTGTGGTTTGGGACTTGAACCGGTTCCCGGCGTGCTCGAGAAATTCAGGTTATCTGTATGAACAATGCATACAAGACGATCCGCCTGGAGCGATCGGGACCTGTGGCAATTCTAACATTGTCGCGCCCAGATCGCATGAATGCTATCGACAAGCAAATGCTGCGCGAACTGCAGTACGCGCTCGATGATGTCGAGCGTGACGATGCGCTTCGTGTGCTAATCGTTCAGGGTGCTGGCGGTAACTTCTCCTCGGGTTTTGATCTGAAAGAGCAGATGGAGACGCGGCCGAGCGGGTTCGCCGCATGGCGCGAAATCTTAGACAGGGATTTTTCGACCGTTACGCGATTTTGGCACCTCAAAAAGCCGACTATCGCGGCAGTGCGGGGCTATTGTTTAGCTAGCGCCTGTGAACTCGCATTGATCTGCGATATCACCATCGCGGCCGAGGATGCGATTTTCGGTGAACCGGAACTTAAATTCGGAGCTGGCATCGTTGTTATGATTTTGCCGTGGCTCATCGGCCCCAAGAGAGCCAAAGAAATTATTCTGACTGGCTTGGATCGTATCCCAGCAGTTGAAGCGGCGCGGATCGGGCTGATCAATCGAGTGGTTCCGGGAAATCAGCTTGAGTCCGCAGCTGTAGCTCTGGCGCGTCACATCGCGGTCATCGATCCTAATTTGGTGCAGAGGACCAAGCAGGCGATCAATCAATGTTTTGAAACAATGGGTTTGGTGGAGGCGCTGAATAGGGCGCTTGAAATCGATCTCGCGATCGAGGGAGCCGGCAGCGATGACAAGCGGCAATTCATGGAAATTGCTCGCAGGGAGGGACTGCGCAAGGCGATTGAATGGCGAGATGCTCGGTTTATTGGCAGCTACGATGGATAATCTTGGACAGCTTCTCCTTGAGCGGTTCGAGAATTGCTCCGACGCTCCGGCTTTGAATGATGCCGGCGGGATGCTGTCATATCGAGTGCTTGCGGGTAACGCACTCAGAGTAGCCAGCGCTTTGCGCCTTCTCGGAATAAGTGAATACGAGCCTGTGCTCGTACCGGTCGCCAACGAAACGCGAGACATAGCCGCTTTGATCGGGGTTTGGGTGGCCGGCGGAGTTGTTGTGCCGATCGGACGTCATTCGCCTCATGCGGTAATTGAAAGCCTGCGTCAGGCAACAGGCGCAAGGCTTTTCATAGCGAACGATAACGCCGTGCTCGTAACACGCGTCTCCCCGCAAGAGCCCCCCATTCGCCCACTCCTCAAAGGAGCGGCTCTCATCATTTTCACGTCGGGAACGACGGGACGACCAAAGGGTGTTGTCCTGAGCCATCACGCCTTCATCGGAAAACTGCATGCGATCGATGAGATGCTCAATTTCCCGCCAGAGACCCAGACATTACTAGTTTTACAAATCACCTTTGTGTTCGGTCTATGGGTGACACTGCTAACCCTGCTGAAGGGTGGCACCGTCTGGATGTATCGGCGTTTCGACCCAGCCGAAGTTCTTGCTGTGCTCAACGAGAAACGCATTTCAGAAGTAGCATTCGTTCCCACAATGATCCGCAAAATCCTGACCGCCAACGAGTCGCTGGCACCATCCTCAGCCGCGAACATCAAATCTAGAATATTGACGGGTGGCGAACCATTTGGTCGTGAGTTGAGTCGCCGGCTACAAATGTTCGCTCGCAATGGCATTGTCGATATATATGGACTGACTGAAACATGCAGTTCGGACTTTTTCCTTCGGGAGAAGGATCAGGCGGCGTTCGCCGGAACTATCGGTCGTCCGGGACCGCGAGTGCAATTTCGTATCGCCGACGATCAAAGTCGTGAACTGCCAATGCAGCATATTGGCGAGCTGCAGATTTGCACGCCCTTTATCATGAACGGCTACCTTGACGAACCTGACCTTACCCGCTCCTCCTTCGTCGACGGATTCTTTCGAACCGGAGATCTCGCACAAGTGCGTGAGGACGGTCAGGTCGAGCTTGCCGGCCGGATCAAGGATCTCATTATGCGTGGCGGTACAAAAATCTCGCCTCTCGAGCTTGACCATATCTTGCTCGAGCACCCTGCCGTTGCTGGGGCACTGACAACCGGAATTCCCGACGAAATAATTGGGGAGCGAATTCACGCACTTGTCGTGCCGCGCGCGGGTGCAGGCGTTGATGAAGCTGAGCTGCGAGCCTTTGTCGCCAGCAGAATTGAAAGATTCAAGTGCCCCGACGTGTATCACTTCGCCCAGGAGCTTCCGACCGGGCGGACCGGAAAAGTCGACCGAAATGCGCTTCGCGATCTATTGTTACGAAAAAACTGAATATTGGCGTCTCTCGGGACAAGAGCACTTGCGCCTTCGTGCCAAGGACTGCGTTGTTGGATTCCGCGATATAGCGATCGATCACGGCTGAGAGTGTCGGACCTGCGTTCCTTTCGAGATCGCCAGGACCTTTGCGCTCGGCCGAACGTTTCACAATCCAGGTGCTGACCACCGGGTTGCGGTCTAAGGTTTTTTGCCTCGCGATGGATGATAACCGGCTTTCTTCATGACGATCTGGGCGGTAAAGGTCTTGAAGCCGTCTTTGCGGGACCCATTGTTTGTCGTACCTGTCGTGCCGATGTCAGTCGGGCTAGTCAGTGAAAAGGGTTCGAAATGGGGCCGAAAATGGTACGACATGAGACGAGATGAAATTGACCAAGTAACTGATAGGACAAAAATAACTTGGCAAGGTTGGTCGCACCGATTCTGTATCGCTCCTATGATGGAGTGGACCGACCGGCATTGCCGGTTCTTCCACCGCCTGCTGACGCGACGCGCTCTCCTCTATACCGAGATGTTAACCACCGGCGCTGTGCTGCACGGCGATCGCGGGCGGCTGTTGCACTACAACGCGAGCGAACATCCTTTGGCATTGCAGCTCGGCGGAGCCGATCCGCCGGCGCTTGCGCAATGCGCGCGGATCGCGGCAGATCTGGGTTTTGATGAGATCAATCTAAATGCCGGCTGTCCGTCGGATCGTGTCCAGGACGGCCGCTTTGGCGCGTGCCTGATGGCGGAGCCGGCGCTGGTGGGCGAGTGCGTTGCCGCCATGAAAGCTGCTGTGGCGATTCCAGTCACGGTCAAATGCCGTATCGGCATCGACGATCAAGATCCGGAAGTGGCACTCGGAATTTTCGCCGAAATGGTGGAGCGGGCTGGCGCCGACGCGCTGATCGTGCATGCCCGCAAAGCCTGGCTCAAAGGATTGTTGCCGAAAGAGAACCGCGAAGTCCCGCCGCTCGATTATGAGCGGGTCTATCGGCTCAAAACGGCGCACCCTCGGCTGCCGATCGTGATCAATGGCGGTATTGCGAGCCTTGAGCAGGCGCGCGCGCATCTTGACCGCGTCGACGGTGTGATGATGGGCCGCGCCGCTTACCAGAAGCCGCGGCGGTTGCTCGCTGTCGATGCTCTTTTGTTCGCAGATGCGTCGCCGTTTTCGTCGCCGCGCGCAGCCGCGATGGCGCTCGTACCCTATATCGAGCGCGAACTTGCCGAGGGCGGCAGGCTTCACGCCATCACCCGCCATCTGCACGGACTGTTTGCTGGCGTGCCTGGCGCGCGGGCCTTTCGTCGGCAGCTTGCCGGTGCTGCGGCATCCCCGCAAGCCGGCGCTGAACTTCTGATCGCCGCGCTCAGCCTCGTTTCGGACGCGGTGCCCGACAGCCCCCGGATTGCCGCTTAGCGGAAGGTCGGGATGATATTCACGGACGCAGTGAAAGAACAAAACTGAAATGTTACTCGGCGTCCCGCTTACTGAGCTTCTCTGGCTTGCGCTCGCTGTTATCGTTGCCGGCATCGTTACCGGAGTGCTCGCCGGCCTGTTCGGCATCGGCGGCGGGGCGGTCATCGTGCCGGCGCTTTATGAAGTATTTCGTCTGCTTGGCGTACCCGAAGAGGTGCGCATCCAGCTCTGTGTCGGCACCTCCATCGCCATCATCGTGCCGACAACGATCCGCTCCTATCTGGCGCATCGGGAAAAAGATCTTGTGATCCCGCAAGTGATCCGGGTCTGGGCGGCGCCTGCGGTGCTTGGCGTCATCTGTGGCGCCGTCATCGCGGCCTTCGCACCGGCGGCGGTATTCAAGATTGCCTTCGTTGTGATCGCAACCCTTATCGCGGTCAAATTCTTCTTCGCGGGGGATCGCTGGAATCTGGGCACCGACTTGCCCGGCACCGCGGCAATGAGTGTCTATGGTTTCGGCATCGGCCTTTGCGGCTCGTTGATGGGCGTGAGCGGCGGCTCATTGTCCAATATCGTTCTCACGCTGTACGGCAAGCCGATCCACAATGCCGTGGCGACATCGGCTGGCCTCGGCGTGCCGATCACGATCGTCGGTACGCTCGGCTATATCGCTGCCGGCTTGCCGCACGAGGTGTTGTTGCCGCCGCTCTCGCTCGGTTTCGTGTCGCTGATCGGCTTGGCGGTGATTGCGCCTTTGTCGAGCCTCACTGCACCTTATGGCGCCCGCCTGGCGCACCGGCTGTCGCGCCGTACACTCGAAATTACCTTTGCGACCTATCTGCTGCTGGTGTCGCTGCGGTTTCTCGTCAGCTTGTATTGAAATTACCGATAGCCGCGCATCATCAGCCTGTCGCCGCTGACTTGCCAGCTTTGCAGGCGGTTGAGAAAGCTCATCCCGAGAAGGCTGGTGCGCAACTGCCCGGGCTGGACGACCAGCGCCTCGACGGAACGTTCTTCGAGTTCGCCGAGCGCGATACGGTCGAGCGTGACCGGCGCTGCGCGGGCGCGGCCGTTCGCCGTCTCGATGCTGACGGTGTAATTGAGCAAAGCGAGCGGCAGCCCCGCTACTTTGGCGTCGTCGGGCGTCAACACGACCGAACTGGCCCCGGTATCGACGACCATGTGCACCCGCGCGCCGTTGATCTGGGCAGAAACGGCGAAATCTCCCGCGCCGGTGCGCGCCACCTCCGCGGTGCGGCCGTGCGAGATGACGTGGCCGGGCATCAATTCGGCCATGACCCGATCGGCAACCTGATGCACTTCGTAGCGATAGGAATAGCCGACCACCAGGACGACGCCGATGACCGCCCATAGCAGGGCGCCCATGATCGCCTCAGTGAAGCGGTCGCGGAAAATGGCGAACAACGCGCCGCCGAGGAACACCAGGATTGCAAGCTTGTATGCCAGCGAGCCGAACTCGTCCGTCGAGAACGGTCCTACCGTGCCCGCACTGTGGCGCGAGACTAGCACCAGGATTGCAACGACTATTCCGAGAAGGAGAAGCCACAACAAGCCCTGGCGCACGGCGGTCACCTCCTCGCTGAGGCAGTGTAGCCGCTTGCAACCGTCGGCGCCGGTGTGGCGCAGTCTCGGCCACCGCAGTTATCATTCCCTGTCGGAAACATCGGCATGCGGAATCAGGAAGGCAGGACACCATAGACGGGCGAGAGCGGAACGCAATCCCTTCTTGGAACGGCCAAGCAATGGAGTGACCGCATAGTGCAGCGTTGACGATTTCTCAAACGACTCGCGGCCAATGTGATCAGCTTCAGCGCTTTGGGAGCATGCACGCCGGGCAGGGTCCCGTGATGCCGGCAGCCTTCTGGCGACCCAAGACGCGGCGCGCTAGGCTCGCCGCCCATTCAATCAATCAAGGCAAACGGCCATGAAGCTATATGACGGCGGTCGCGCTCCCAATCCGCGGCGCGTGCGCATTTTTCTCGCCGAGAAAGGCATCGATGTTCCGACCGAACAGATCGATCTCGGCGCGTTGCAGCAGCGCAGCGACGCCTATACCGCGATCAATCCAATGCAGCGTGTACCGGCGCTCGTGCTCGACGATGGAACCGTGATCGCCGAATCGATCGCGATCTGTCGCTATTTCGAGTCCCTTCAACCGGAGCCGATACTGTTCGGCACCGGTCCACTCGACAGCGCGCTTGTCGAAATGTGGAATCGCCGGACCGAGCTTCATCTCTTTTTTCCGGTCGCCAGCATCTTTCAGCATCTGCATCCGGCGATGCGCCGTATGGTCGACCCGCAGGTGCCGGCCTGGGGCGAGGCCAACAAGCCGCGTGTCATGCAATTTCTGGAATTTCTCGATGGCGAGCTTAAGGATCGGCCCTATGTCGCGGGCGACCGCTACACTGTCGCCGATATCACAGCCTTGGTGGCGGTCGATTTCATGCGCGTGTCGAAACTGGTGGTGCCTGAAAACCTCGCCAACCTACAGCGCTGGCATCAAGCGGTGGCCAAGCGGCCGAGCGCGGCGGCGTAGCATTCAACGAAGTGTCGGCGGCGGCGCGATGGCTACGCCGTCGCTGGAGGTTGCCGTGCTGGGCCGGCTGGCCAGAAAGAAAATCCCTATAAGGCCAACGGCGGCGTAGAGCGTCGTGCAGGTCCAGAGGCCGGGGGAAAAATTATTCATTGCGTCACCCTCGTCAGCGTAACGCCGAGGGCGCCTCCAAGTCCGCTACCCGCCCCAAAACCGTTCGATGCACTATCGCGCTTGCAATGGCGGGCGGTGCCGCAGCGCGCAGTGCGTGTCATTCCCGCTCGCAACCCTTGGCCGCCCGCAACATGAAATGATAGGTCCCGTCGAAGACCGTGTCGGGCACTTGGTCCGCCGTGGCGCGAGGGTTGGGGTTCACCAGCAGGAATTTGACCTCTTGCATAAGGCGATAGCCTGCTTCTCGCCAAATGCGGCTCCGCCGCGGCCCAGGCAGGAAAATCCGCAAGTTGGTAAGAGTTCCAGCGCATATACAGGACCGTCGCCTCAGAGGTTGCAGCGTCGACGTTCCTGGTCGGCTTGCCGCCCATGCGCCGATTGGCGCTCTGTCCTAGCAGGCCTGAAAGCTGCTATCAGTTGGCGATTCCTCGCGCCTTATTCTCGAATGCGCGCGCATGCGTGACGCCCGAGCCTAAAGGCGCGGCCCTGTTAAGGTCCTGGCAAAACTTGCTGTACAAATTGCGGGAGATTCCGGTGTTATCACTTCGTCTATTCGCCGGCGCCTTATGCGCCGCGTTCCTCTTCGCCAGTTCGGCCGCTTGGACCGACGATTGGCCGACGCGGCCGATCAGAGTCATCAGTCCGTTTCCGGCTGGAAGCGCCTCCGACACCACAGCCCGGGTTGTCCTCGATAGCGTCTCCCAGTTCGTGGGTCAGCCAATGGTGATCGAGACCAAGCCGGGCGCCGGCGGCATCGTCGGTTTCGCCGACGTCGCTAAAGCCGATCCCGACGGCTACACGTTTGTGACCAGCTCAACCTCACTAGGCACCGGCTCTGTTTTGCATAGTCACCTGCCGTACGATCCATTGAAGGATTTCGTGCCGGTGGTGATGTTTGGCGTTCAGCCGAATGTACTGGTCGCCTCCAAAGACAGCGGGTTCAAGACCGTCGCCGATTTGATTGCTGCAGCCAAGGCGAAGCCCGGCGCGCTGACCTTTGCCTCGGCGGGTATCGGCTCGTCGTCACATATGGCCGGGGAACGGCTGCGGCTTGCCGCCAGTATCGATGTGCGCCATGTGCCGTTTCGCGATGGTGGGCTCACCGAGGTGATGGCCGGTCGCATCGATTTCTATTTTATCCCGCTGGCAGCCGCCGCGTCGGCGCTCGGCAGCGGCAAGCTCACCGTGCTTGCGGTTAGTTCGCCTAAACGCGTTGCATTGTTGCCCGACGCGCCATCGATTGTCGAAGCCGGTTATCCGAATGCCACCTTCCGCTTCTGGGTAGGACTGTCGGCGCCGGCGAAAACGCCGACGACAATCGTCGGTAAATTACATGATGCGGCCGAAAAAGCGTTACAGGATCCCGGCTTGAAAGAACGGCTGGCGAAGCTCGGCGTTACGACTGAGCCAATGAGCGTCGAGGCCTTCGGCCAGTTTGTAAAGGACGATATCGCGGGGACCGCGCAGCTTGCCAAAGAAGCGCATATCGAGCCGCTGGATTAGCCAAAGTCGTTGGGCGGAGCGAAGCGACGAAGCAATCCAGTTGCGGCGCGGCTGCGCTGTATGGCTTCGTAAGGTTTGTCATCGGGCCGGCCACTTCGGGCCGGACCCGTTGGCTCGCAATGACGATTACCGGTTGAGTAGCGCGATCAGGCTCGACGTATCCCAGCGTTTGCCGCCCATCGCCTGAATCTGCGAATAGAACTGGTCGATGAGCGCGGCGACCGGCAGATGCGCACCATTGCGGCGCGCTTCCGACATGCAGATACCGAGGTCTTTACGCATCCAATCAACGGCGAAGCCAAAATCGAATTTGCCGGCCACCATGGTCTTGTAGCGGTTCTCCATCTGCCAGGACTGCGCAGCGCCTTTGGAGATCGTGGCAATCAGTTTCTCGACGTCGAGGCCAGCCTTCATGGCGAAGTGCAGGCCCTCGGCCAATCCCTGCACAAGGCCGGCGATGCAAATCTGGTTCACCATTTTGGCAAGCTGGCCCGAACCGGAAGCGCCCATCAGGTTGCAGGCGCGTGCATAAGCGGCCATCACCTTTTCAGCGCGTGCGAACGGGCCGTCGTCGCCGCCGCACATGACGGTGAGCACGCCGTTCTCCGCGCCCGCCTGACCGCCGGAAACCGGCGCATCGACGAAATCGACACCGCGATTCTGCGCCTCCTTATAAAGCTCGCGCGCGATTTCGGCCGAGGCGGTGGTGTGATCGACTAGGACTGCGCCTTTGCCGACGCCGGCGAAAACGCCGTCCTTGCCGAGCATGACTTCGCGCAAATCGTTGTCATTGCCGACGCAGGCCATGACAAAATCCTGACCTTCGGCGGCCTGCCGCGGCGTCGGCGCGCTCTTGCCGCCGTGCTGCTTGACCCATTTTTCGGCTTTGGCGGCGGTGCGGTTATAAACGGTAACCTCGTGGCCGCCCTTCGCCTTGAGATGACCCGCCATCGGGTATCCCATGACCCCGAGCCCGACGAATGCGACCTTTGTCATTGTCTCCTCCACGCTAGAGCATGATCCCGAACAGCAGGTGCCGGTTCGGGCATGGTCATGGCCCGTCCGACCGCAGTGCGTCAACGGGCTTGGACGCTCAAGGCGGTCGGCCTATGTAGGGCAGATCGAAACCGCAGCCTCCAAGCTTGCCTGGTCATTCAGATGAGTGTCTCCAAGGACAATGTCGTTGCCGCACTTGGCAAAATCGCCAGCCCGGATGGCGCACCCCTGCCGGCAACCGGCAAGCTTTCGGACATCGTCGTTGCTGACGACAAGGTCTTCTTCTCGATCACCGTCGATGCTGGTGCGGTGCGCGACTGGGAAGCCGTCCGCGAGCGCGCTCAAGACGCCGTTCGTGCGCTACCCGGCGTGCAGTCGGTGATGGTGGCGTTGACTGCCGAACGCGCAGGTGGCGGCACAGTGGCGCGCGGCGCGCCGTCGCGCCCGCAAGGCGCGCCGCCTCGCCCCGGTGGTCCGTCTGGTGGTCCGCCAGGGCCGGCACCCGCCGGGATTCCCGGCGTGGCCGGGATCATTGCCGTCGCCTCGGGAAAAGGCGGCGTCGGCAAATCGACGACGGCTGTCAATCTTGCGCTCGCGCTGCGCGATCTCGGGTTGAAGACCGGCATTCTCGATGCCGACATCTACGGCCCGTCGATGCCCAAGCTCCTTGCCATTCGCGAACGGCCGCAGACCGTTGGCGGCAAGCGACTTCGCCCGATCGAACGCTTCGGCATGCCGGTCATGTCGATCGGTTTTCTCATCGAGGAGGAGACCCCGATGATTTGGCGCGGCCCGATGGTGATGTCGGCGCTCACGCAGATGCTGCGTGAAGTCGAATGGGGTGCGCTCGACGTGATGGTCGTCGATATGCCGCCCGGCACCGGCGACGCCCAGCTCACCATGGCGCAGCAGGTGCCGCTCAAAGGTGCGGTGATCGTTTCGACACCGCAGGATCTCGCTTTGATCGACGCGCGGCGCGGTATCGCCATGTTTCGCCGCGTCAACGTGCCGGTGCTCGGCATTGTCGAGAACATGAGCACGTTTATCTGCCCGCAATGCGGCACACGCTCGGATATTTTCGGTCATGGCGGTGCACGCCGCGAAGCCGAGCGACTGGGCGTGCCGTTCCTGGGCGAAGTGCCGCTCGATATCGCAATCCGCGAAAAATCCGATTCCGGTTCGCCGGTCGTGGCGACGGTCCCCGACGGCGTGCATGCGGAATATTATCGGGCGATCGCCAAGCGCGTACGCCATGAGCTTGCCGCGGCAGGCCGGCCGACGCCAAAGATCGTCATCGAGGCTTAAGCACCGCGCTCCAACCGGAAAAAAGGCTTGGTATTTTCGTGCACGCGGTCCGATGCCAGTTCGGCGATGGGCCACCAGCGCAGCTCGCTGTGTTGGTCGTCGGGCTTCGGCGCCATTCAAGTTGATAGCCGAGCACGACATAATGCGTGCCGTAGCCAGCCTTCCCCGATCGATTATTGTCATAGAAGTGCTCGAACACGCCGAGCAGCCGCGCGTCTTCGAACTTGGCCGCGCGGCCGGTTTCGTTCTTCACGATCCGGGCGGAGGCTTCCGCAAGCCGCTCGTTTTTTGTGATCATTCTGCCGGGAACGAAGTAACGGTCTTTGGCCGGCTCGTTGGTGCGCAGGCCGAGCAGCACTTCGCTACGCCGAGCCGAATGACGGCATCTAGCTCGGCATGGCTCAGGAAATTCGGCGGCATAGCTGGGTAAGTGATTATAATAGCGTCACGGTTGGGCGACGCTCCACGGGCCGCGCGCGGTCATGCAAAAAGCCCCGGCCTTTGGGAAGCCGAGGCTTTGCCGCCCGCGCTAAGGGGTTGCATTTCGGGACAGCCGAGCGGCGGACATGGTCCCGACATATCGCCCCTGGGAACGAGCTATCGTTGCTCGTCACTTGTTCCGGTGGCGTTGGTGCGCGTGAGCAATTCCGTCGATTCGAGATAAGTGAGCTGACCGCGCCGGACTACCGATTCGGCCTGTTGCGTCGATTACCGGACGCTATCGAGTAACAAATTGGGACAATTCGTTACGTAAATGAGGGCAGCGGGGCCGGAAAAACGGCTATTACCCTCAACCCCAACGAGAACATATTGCGAACGGAGAACAGATCGTGTACGCTCCTTCTACTGTCAATTGCCATCGGCCGGCGGGGGAGGCCGCACCTTTCGTGCCCTCCGAATCCCGGCCATAAGGAGCGCGAGAAATGAGTGCAGCACTTCGTCTCGTCGAAGGATCGTCCATGGACAAATCGAAAGCCCTTGATGCCGCGCTGTCGCAGATTGAGCGCAGCTTCGGCAAGGGCTCAATCATGCGGCTTGGCAAGAACATGCAGTCGATGGACATAGAGACGGTGTCCACCGGCTCGCTCGGGCTCGACATCGCGCTCGGCATCGGCGGCCTGCCGCGCGGTCGCGTCGTCGAAATCTACGGTCCGGAATCCTCCGGCAAGACCACGCTGGCGCTGCATTGCCTTGCGGAAGCGCAGAAGAAGGGTGGAATTTGCGCCTTTATCGATGCCGAACATGCGCTCGATCCGGTCTATGCACGCAAGCTCGGCGTCAATGTCGATGATCTTTTGATCTCGCAGCCGGACGCCGGCGAACAGGCGCTGGAAATCGCCGACACGCTGGTGCGCTCCGGCGCGGTCGACGTTCTGGTCATCGATTCGGTCGCCGCCTTGGTTCCGCGCGCCGAACTTGAAGGCGAGATGGGCGACAATCAACCCGGATTGCAGGCGCGGCTGATGAGCCAGGCGCTGCGCAAGCTCACCGCCTCGATCAATCGCTCCAACACGATGGTGATCTTCATCAACCAGATCCGTATGAAGATCGGCGTCATGTACGGTTCGCCGGAAACCACGACCGGCGGCCATGCGCTCAAGTTCTACGCCTCGGTCCGTCTCGATATTCGCCGCATCGGGGCGATCAAGGAGCGCGACGAGGTGGTCGGCAATCAGACGCGGGTGAAAGTGGTCAAGAACAAGCTCGCGCCGCCGTTCAAGCAGGTCGAGTTCGACATCATGTATGGCGAAGGCGTTTCCAAAACCGGCGAGCTGATCGACCTCGGCGTCAAGGCCGGGGTCGTGGAAAAATCCGGCGCTTGGTTCTCGTTCGACAGCCAGCGCATCGGCCAGGGCCGCGAGAATGCCAAGGCTTTTCTCAAAGCCAACCCCGATATCGCCGGCAAGATCGACGCCGCGATTCGGCAGAATGCCGGTCTCATTGGCGAAAAGATCCTAGCCGGTGAGGAAGGCGAGGGAGCTGCCGCCGAAGACGCCGCGGAGGGGTGATACTCTAACGTGCCATTGCGGATTGGCGCCAACGGCTCCGGCCCGATGACGGGCGCCGCGACAAGTCCGGAATCCATATCTACAGACAGTGATTATGGGTTCCGGGCTCCTCGGTTTGCTCGGCCCCGAAATGACGAACTACGATCCGCGCCGCTCCGCGCTCCAGGAACCGGAGCAGGAGCCGCCGCTCCACGAGCCCATGCCGACTTTGCCGGCAAGCCGGCCGGAGCCGGTGGCGCTTCGTCCGCCGGCGCTCACAGTGACTGTGATCGCGCCGCTTCCGGCCACTTTGCCGGTAATCGTGATGGCCGTGTCGCCGGCACTGGCCAGCGTGCCGTTTAAAATGCGAACCGGATAGCGATAGCCGCGGTCGCAATCGCCTTTTTCGGTGATGATCGAGACGCTCCACAGGCCATCGTAGCTTGGCACAGCAATCGCGGCGGTGCTGGCGAGGATCGCACTTGCCATGATGGTCGACGCAATTGTGGTGACGGCTACCGTGGCGCCAGTGTTGGCACCAGGGGTGCCAAGGGCGGTTTCCTTCAGCTCGATCATAGCAACGCCCGCTCTCTTCGCGTCTTGTTCCTGCCCGTCACGTGAACCCGCTGCGTCCTGGCAGCCCGCGCTCGATTCAGCCTACGGATTTGTGAGTGAGAAACGTTCAAAACTCGTTGACGCAGACGCCAAAAGCGACAGCCGGGCCAACCCGTGCCCAGCAAGCGGATCGAAGCCCAAGATGCCTATTTCGTCGGCGCCTGCGCCAAAAGGGTTATCCGCCAAGTCGGCGTTTACCATAATCCAAAAACCAGGTTCCAAACCGCCGATCATGCAAAAACAGGCGCGCGTTGCACCTATGCTGCCGCAATTGCGTGGCTAATGTCTTATGGCCCGCGACGGCAAGGCTTCACCATCTTCATCTTGCCAGCGCGGGTAGTGCCCCTGGCGACTCCCCGCCAGGGGCAACCTTTTTGTGGTGAACGCTACTTGGTGCGGACCACCTCGGCATAGTCCGGCGCCTTTTCGAGAAAGCCGCGCTCCAGCATCCAGTCGACCTTCTCCTTGAATTCGTCGGCGCGATAAGTCTTGACCCCGACGAGCTCCGGCATCATGCCGCCGGCGCGCTGGCCGGGGGCGAGATCGCGCAAGATCTCATCGCGCGAACGCGCTTCGTTCTCATTGAGCCAGGCAATGGCACGATTGAGCGCACGGCGCAGCTTGGCTGCCGTCTCTTCATCGACATCTTCGCCGGCAACGATGCCACCGCGCCAGCGCAGGTCACAAAGTTTGCGGGCGCCTGCCGCGAGCGCGCGGCTGACCAGCGGTTCCATCAGGGCCGCGGCTTCCGTCTTTCCGCTCAACAAAGCCTCGAGCCGGTCATTGGCATGCACGAGCTTGATCTCGGCAAACGGAACCCCGGTGGCTTCGAGCGCCTCGATCGCGGCATAGAAGGTGCCGGCATGCCAGGTTACCGCGATCGGCACGTTGCGTAGCTCGGCGAGGGAACGGATTGTCGATTGCGTGCGCACCATGAGCGCGCCGGTGCGCACGGTCGTATCGAGTCCGATGATCTTGCCTCCGCCGAGCGCCTGGACGCGCTCGATCGCTCCCCACTCGCAGACCGGATAGACTTCGAGCGCGCCCTTCTGCAATTGCGATTCCTTCCACCGCTTGGCGAAGTCCTCGACGCGGCCTGCGGTACCTTGCGGATTGTCTTCGTGATATTCGATCTCGAGGCCTTCTGCGGCGAAGAACCCTTGCTCGACCGCAACGCGCCAGGGACGGTCGTGGGCGTTGCTGTCGCTTTGCAAACGTATGGTTCGGCTCATGGCATGAAATCCTGGCTTGAAATCCCGTGGCTGTATTTCTCGCGGCATCGTTGCGGCGGGCAGACTTAATCGCATAGAGAAGCGCTGCTTCTTTTCAAAGGCAAGCCGAGTCGCGCAATGGCAATCTAAGTCCTTCTAGTGCGAGCCGCTTTCCTCGTCACGGCGCCGATCCGCCGACGCGCGCTCGTCATAGCCGTGCCGGCTCGAATAAAACAGCAAACTCATCAGCGCCACCCCGAGCAGAAGCGAAAACACCACCCCAATCGTCATCGCCACATAACCGACCCCCGGCATGGGCGGGCCTTCGATCGCGGTCCAGCCGCGCACGGCAAACCAGGAAGCCGCGATTAAGAGACCAAGCAGCGCCACAACGAGCGCGATCGTTCCGAGGCCGCTCTTTGTTTCAGGTACCGGTGCGCCGGGGCCATCCATCAGAAGTAGATAGGCGTGAATGCGGACGAATGTGAGTCATTCGTGCCGCTCGGGCCGAGCATATTCAGCCGGCCATCGCTGCCTTCAAATTCCCGTCGATCTTGTCGAGGAAAGCGGTGGTCGACTGCCACTTCTGCTCGGGACCGATGAGTATGGCCAGATCTTTGGTCATGAAACCGGACTCGACGGTTCCAACCGTGACCTTTTCCAGGGTCGCGGCGAATTTCGCCAGCGCCGCATTGTTGTCGAGCTTGGCGCGGTGCGCGAGCCCGCGCGTCCAGGCGAAAATCGAGGCCACCGAATTGGTCGAGGTTTCGCGGCCCTTCTGGTATTCGCGATAATGCCGCGTCACCGTGCCATGGGCCGCCTCGGCTTCGACCACTTTGCCGTCCGGCGTGGTCAGCACCGAAGTCATCAGGCCAAGCGAGCCATAGCCTTGCGCGACAGTGTCCGACTGCACGTCGCCATCGTAATTCTTGCAAGCCCAAACATAGCCGCCCGACCATTTCAGCGCTGCCGCGACCATGTCGTCGATCAACCGATGCTCGTAGGTGAGCTTTTTTTCCGCGAACTTGTCCTTGAACTCCGCGTCGAACACTTCCTGGAAAATATCCTTGAACCGGCCGTCATAGATTTTGACGATCGTATTCTTGGTCGAGAGATAGAGCGGGTAGCCACGGTTGAGCGAGTAATTCATCGATGCGCGCGCGAAATCGCGGATCGAGTCGTCGAGATTGTACATCGACATGGCGACGCCGCCGCCGGGGAACTGGAAGACTTCGCGTTCGATTTTCTTGCCGTCGTCGCCAACGAAAGTGAGATAGAGCTTGCCCTTGCCCGGCACCCGAAAATCGGTGGCGCGGTATTGGTCGCCGAAGGCGTGGCGGCCGATGATGATCGGCTTGGTCCAGCCCGGCACCAGCCGCGGCACGTTCTTGCAGATGATCGGCTCGCGGAAGATTACGCCGCCGAGAATGTTGCGGATGGTGCCGTTTGGCGAGCGGTACATGTCATGCAGATTGAATTCCTTCACTCGCGCTTCGTCCGGTGTGATGGTGGCGCATTTGACTGCAACGCCGACCTTCTTGGTCGCTTCGGCCGCGTCGACCGTGATCTGGTCGCGGGTTTCGTCGCGCTTCTCCATGCCGAGATCGAAATAGAGCAGATTGATATCGAGATAAGGATAAATGAGCTTTTCCTTGATGTATTTCCAAATGACCCGGGTCATCTCGTCGCCGTCCATTTCGACGACTGGATTGGCGACTTTGATCTTTTGCATTGGAATTTTGACCTTTGCGGCGCGGAAGGAGTGAAACGGCGGGAATGGCGCGCGTCCAATAGCCAAGCCCCGCCGCGTCGGCGGCGTCGCTATAGCACCCGTTGGCGGGCCGAGAAAAGCCGCATGCATCATTCCGGGGGCCAAGTGAAACGAGGAGCCCGAAACGAGGTGCCCGAAATCGATAAACCGCGTCTTGAAGTCTTTGCGTTTTCCTGACACTCGCCTGTTGTAGTTATGGATTCCGGAGCCGGCGCTGCGCGGCGCGGGAATACGAGAGGGCCATGCCCGGAGCAGGCACTGACAAATCGAAGACGTGGGTCGCGCAGGCGGGCCCGATCGTCGTGCTGGTCGAACCCCAGCTTGGCGAGAATATTGGCGCCGCGGCGCGGGCCATGGCCAATTTCGGCCTTTGGCAGCTTCGTCTCGTCAGGCCGCGACACGGCTGGCCCAATGACAAGGCGCGGATGATGGCGACCGGCGCCGGCGACCTGCTCGATCGCGCTACGCTCTACGCAAGCGTTGCCGAAGCAATCGGCGATTGCAGTTTCGCTATTGCTACCACCGCGCGCGCCCACGATCAGGCCAAGCCAGTCGTCGGACCGGCTGAGGCCGCAAGCCTCATGGCGCCGCGGATCGCCGCCGGAGAGAACGTCGCCATCCTGTTCGGGCGTGAACGCAATGGGCTTGAGAACGATGAAGTCGCGCTCGCCGATGTCATCCTCACGCTGCCCGTGAATCCGGCTTTCGCCTCGCTCAACCTCGCCCAGGCCGTCGTCATCGTCGCTTACGAATGGTTCAAGCTTGCAGGGGGCGGGACCTTGCCATTCGCCATGCCGCAAAAATCAGTGCCGGCCGGAAAGCAGCAATTGCTGGCGTTCTTCGAGGCGATCGAACGGGAGCTCGAAAGGGTCGAGTTTTTTCGCCCGCCGGACAAGCGGGAAACCATGCAGATCAATCTGCGCAATATTTTCGCCCGCATGCAGCCGACGCAGCAGGACATCCAGACTTTGCACGGGCTGATCATGGCGATTGCCGAGGGACGCAAAGGGCCGGCGCGCGGCGGCGTGCTTGACGGCGAACAAGCAGAGATGTTGCGCACGCTGTTGGCTGAACACGGCAGCGGACGGGTGCCGAAAGAACGCGGGCCGGTGCGCGGCTTGGCGCGGCTCCTCCGTCGCAATCCCACCGAGGCGGAGCGCGCACTGTGGACGGCGCTCACCAACGACCGCCGCTTTGCCAGCCGCGGCTTCAAGCGGCAGACGCCGGTCGGACGTCACATCTGCGATTTCGTCTCCTTTCCGCTTCGTGTGGTAATCGATCTCGTGCCTTCTGACGAGAGCGCGGCGGCACAGGCGGCGCGGGCGCGAAAGCACGCCTGGCTCAGCGAACGCGACTATCGCGTCGTCGACATCAAGGCCCAGGAGATCGAGACTGATCTTGGCGCAGTGCTCGGCGCGTTGGCCGAAAAAATTGAAGATAAAGAAACGCCGTCGTCCTGAAGCTGCGAGCGACGAGCACGTCAGGGTGACGACCCAACTACCCTTTAAGTACCTTCATGGCGGCTGCGGCGCCGGCCCGCAGCATGGCGAGGTCGCTCGACACCGCGAGGAATTTTACGCCGCGCTTGGC
>Ga0306925_10000987_pt1 | contig 22275 bp, 15 predicted proteins | sample flu12Cox44000176_FD_203755 | JGI IMG/M metagenome (GOLD analysis project Ga0306925, IMG submission 203755) | Lab enrichment of tropical soil microbial communities from Luquillo Experimental Forest, Puerto Rico - flux8day.12C.oxic.44.000.176 (v2)... | ecosystem: Environmental > Terrestrial >... | reverse complement strand
TCGGTCATTACCGCGAACGGCGTTACTTCGCTACCGGTTCCACTGGTGGTCGAGATGGCGATCAGCCGCGCGTGATTCTTCTTCTCGGTGGGGTACTGCACCACGCGCTTGCGAATGTCGAGGAACGGCGCTGCCAGCTCTTCCAGATCGGCATCCGGAAATTCGTACTGCAGCTTCATGATCTTCGCGGCGTCGATCACGGAGCCGCCGCCCAGCGCAATGATCTGGTCCGCCTTGTAAAAATTCAACGCCTCGACGCCCTGCTTCACGATCTTGATGTCGGGTTCGGCATCGGGAATGATCGTCACCCGCACCGGCGTCTCCGGTGGAATATACCGCTTCACGATGTCGGCGTGCCCTATCGCTTCCAGCGCTGGGTTGGTAATGATCAGCGTCGAGCGCGACGGGAAGTTGCGCAGGTTCTCGGTTGCATTCACGTTGAAGTAAATCTGGTTGGGAACGCGGAACCACATATGCGCCTGTGTCCTTCGCGCTACGCGCTTGATATTGAGGTAGTGATACACGTTGACGTTATCGGTTGTGCTGTTGCCGCCGCCCGTGCCGCATCCAAACGAAAACGTTGGCACCATGTCGTTGTAAACGCCGCCCAGCGCGCCAATCGAGCCCGGCGAGTTCACGATGATGCGTCCCGCATTGATCACATCGCCGAATTTCTCGATCACGGCCTCGTTGTTACTGAAGATCACCGCCGTGTGCCCCAGGCCTCCGTTATGGTTCACGTCCACAGAAACCTTCAGCGCTTCGTCCACGGACTTCGCACGATAGACCGACAGCACCGGAAACAACTTCTCCATCGACAGCGGATGCTCCGGCCCGACGCCCTTGATCGGCGTGACCAGCAGCTTGGTCTTCGGCTTGACCGTGATTCCTACCAAGCGCGCGATGTTCGTCGCCTTCTGGCCGACTGCCATCGGCTGCATGTAGCCGGTCTTGGGATCGATCACCGTACGCGCGAGAATTTCGGTCTCTTTCTCGTTGCAGATGTGCGCGCCCAGTTTGGCAAACTTCGTCAGAACCTCGTCATAGATCTCATCGTCGATCACGACGGTCTGTTCCGATGCGCAGATCGTACCGTTGTCGAAAGTCTTCGAGGTGATGATGTCCACTACCGACATGTCGAGGTTAGCGGACTTCTCCAGATACACCGGCGTATTGCCTGCCCCCACGCCTAGCGCAGGCTTGCCCGAGCTGTACGCCGCCTTCACCGCTCCGGGACCACCGGTTGCGTCGATCAGGCCGATGTCCTTGTGGCGCATCAGGTACTTGTTGTCTTCCAGGTTGTGCGACTCCAAGCAGGTAAACACGCCCTCTGGGGCGCCGTGCTTCACCGCCGTTTCGTGCATGATCCTGACAGCCTCAAAGCAGCAACGCCATGCGCTCGGATGCGGGCTGAAGATCAGCGCATTGCGCGTCTTGATCGCCATGATGCACTTGAACAATACCGTCGAGGTAGGGTTCGTAATCGGAGTCAGAGAGAAGATCACGCCGATCGGCTCGGCCACTTCCACCAGCCGGCGCTCGGGATACTCGCGAATGACACCGACCGTGCGCTTGTCGCGGACGTAGTTATAGACAAACTCCGTAGCTACCATGTTCTTGATGGCCTTGTCTTCCATCACGCCGATCTTGGTCTCTTCCACGGCGAGGCGCGCCAGATACTGCGCTTGTTCCAGTCCGGCTAGTACCATCGGCTTGACGATGCGGTCTACATCTTCCTGCGTGAATTGGGTGAAGACGGCCGCGGCGGTACGCGCCTGCCGCACCATTCCTTCAAGGTAGGCAACACGTTCTTCAGAAAGGGTTACGGTCTTGTCGCTCATAACAGCACACCATGTTTCAGTATGCCCGCCGTCAACCCGCCTGACTGTGAGGGACATCACCAGGAAGTGTGAGAGTCGGGCCATCACGCACGACAAGCTTTTGCCATCGTGCAATTTCTTCCTGCGGACCTCTGTAAATACTCGTGCCCATCTCGATTCTGCTGCGCCGAAACGACGTGCTTCTCTGGTACTCTGCCTTTGGGGCGATTGGGAACGTGAAACGGGGTTGGTTGGTTGCGCTGCTATTCGTCGTATTGATTTGCTCCGTTTGCCAGGTTCATCCTGCTACGCAACCTCTTCCACCGACTGTTTACCTCGAAGAGTTCACCTGGACGGAGCTGCGCGATGCCATACGCTCGGGCAAAACCACTGCTATTCTTCCCATCGGTGGTACCGAGCAGAGCGGACCTGACATTACACTTGGAAAGCATAATGTTCGCGTCAAAGTTCTCTCCGGCAAGATCGCTCAGGGACTCGGCAACGCCCTGGTCGCCCCCGTGATCGCCTACGTTCCCGAAGGCGGCGTAAATCCTCCAACATCGCACATGCGTTATCCCGGAACGATCACCGTGCCCGATGAAGTCTTTAAGAAAACGCTGGAATACGCTGCGCGCAGCCTCAAGCTCGCTGGCTTTCAAAACATCGTTATGCTCGGCGATCATGGTAGTTATCAGCGCCTTGCAGATGCAGTGGCCACGAAGCTGAGTCGCGAATGGGCAGGATCCGAGGTCCGCGTATTCGCCGTCGATGCCTATTACCGCGCCAGCACCGATGGATTTGAGGCGATATTGAAAGCCCGCGGCTACAGTAGCGGTGAAATTGGCAAGCATGCTGGACTGGCAGACGCGGCGCTGCAACTCGCCGTCGCGCCGGAAACCGTCCGCATCGACGGCATGAAGAAGGGCTCCGATCGCAGGAGTAGCGATGGCGTCGAAGGCGATCCGCGCCGCGCCAGCCTGGAGCTTGGGCAGTTGGGCGTAAACGAAGTCGTCAACACCACCATCGCCGCTATCCGTACGAGCTTAGGACAACACTGACTGATCAATGCGCACGGCTAGAACATTTACGTAATTCTGTGGTTAAGTCCGGTGGTCTTCGGCCCGAACAGCGGAATTGGTGTTTGCCGTGGGCGTGAACCCGCGGACATGATCCAGTGTTCGAGCCAGAGCCGGCTTCAGCCCGGCATGAACGAACGCCTGAAATGAAACTGGTTTAACGGAATTACTTAGAGTTGAGCAGTACATGACATCGCTTGCAAACCTCACTGCCGTGCTCTGGGTGGCATCGTACCTTCTGATGCTTCCCACTGGGTGTAGCTGGAAGCCCATCTCCGCCGCTTCGCCACCTCAGAAGGTTGCCACTGTGCCCGGCATGCCTCCCGTCGTGAATCCGTCAAACCTCTACAGTGAAGCCGGACCCAACGATCTCAGTTCCACAGTGTCGGATGCACTGCCGCGGGTCTACGTGCCTAATGTAAAGTCCGACGACGTCTATGTGATCGATCCGGCCAAGTACGAAGTTGTGGATCACTTCAAAGTCGGCAAAAACCCGCAGCATGTCGTGCCCTCGTGGGACCTGAAGACTCTCTGGGTCGCGAACAACTCAGAAAAGCGTGGCAGGGGCAGTCTCACCCCGATCGATCCCCGCACCGGCAAGCCGGGCAAGGATGTTCGCGTCATCGACCCCTACAACCTTTACTTCACGCCCGATGGGAAGTTCGCGATCGTGGTGGCCGAAGCCGACCGCCGGCTCGACCTGCGCGATCCGCATTCCATGGCGTTTAAGTTCACCATCAAGACACCCAACTGCCGCGGCATCAATCACTCCGACTTCTCTATCGACGGTCGCTACGCCATCTTCACCTGCGAGTTCGATGGGACGTTGGCGAAGGTCGACTTCGTAAAACGCGAAGTCATCGGCTATCTCAAGCTCTCCCGCGGAGGCATGCCGCAGGACATCCGTATCGCGCCCGACGGCAAGGTCTTTTACGTTGCCGACATGATGGCCGATGGCGTCTTCCTCATCAACGGCGACGAATTCAAGGAAATTGGGTTCATTCATACCGGCGTCGGAACGCATGGGCTCTATCCCAGTCGCGACGCGACGAAGCTCTACATCACCAATCGTGGGTCGAACAAGGTCCACGGCAAGCCACTCGGCCCTGGCGACATTTCGGTGCTCGACTTCGCCACGCGCAAAGTCATTGCGACCTGGCCGATCCCCGGCGGCGGAAGTCCCGACATGGGCAACGTCAGCGCTGATGGAAAGACCTTCTGGGTCTCGGGGCGGTTCGACAGCGTCGTGTATGCGTTCGACACAACGACTGGCAGCGAAAGACAGATTCCCGTCGGCAAGGAGCCGCACGGCCTCACCGTATGGCCGCAACCCGGCCGCTACTCGCTGGGACACACGGGAAACATGAGATGAACTCTGGTTCGTGCTAGCGTCTACTTCTTGTCGATGCGAAGGACCCGTTTGATCTCGGGAGCGAACTCAGCCAGCCAGTTCACTCCGATCCCCACGCCTACCTGCGTGATCGCCGCCTGATAGCCCTTGACCGCCAGGTTGGGGTTGTTGGGTTGCCATGAAGCCGCCGTCACGCCCGCGGCGAACGCCCCGACATACGGCATGAGCTGAGGACGCAGGTTCATTTCTTGACCGCCATAGGTAACAAAGTTCCTTTTGATAGCATGCCGGGTTCGCGGCCAGAAGCCGTCACACCGGCAGCGCTCATAGCGAACCTCCCAATCTGCTACGCCATCGCCGAATGCGGTCACAGTGTTCTGCACAATGAACTGCGCCTGACGTGTACCGAATCGTTTGGCAAAGCCTTCGGGGGTTTGTTCCCAGCCAGAAGGGCGATTATTGATCTGGTCGCTGATAGCAAAGAAGGCTGTTTTGAAGTAGATGCCGTAGGTGGTATACGTCATTTTAACGTAGAGTTTCCAACGTTGATTCGCTGTTAGTGGCTTGAACGGAACATCCTTGGGAACGAAGGAACCGTAGAGCCAGCTCACATGCAACGCTTTTTTGTCGCTGGCAGTCGCGGGCGAATTCTGTGGAGATGGATTCTGTTCGGACGAACTCTCTGCGGGCGCATTCTGTGCGGTCGGATTCTGTTCAGGCGAAGTACTTGGAGCCTGACAAAAGCATGATAAGGCTATGCAGGCAAGCACCGTCAACGCAACGGCTGTCACTAACCATAGCCACTGAGTAAGTGCCCTCCGTGCCAGACAGGGCGCCATCGCCGAACCCCACCTTTCCGCAAGTGGCCGCACATTGGAGGGCGCGTGCAATTCAGAAGGACACCACGCTGACAACGTGGCCCCTCCCAAGTCTTCAATTCATGCAATTATCGCCGAAATCCGCCGAACCCACCTCCACCCCTGCGTTTCAGCTCCGATGACGCGTATGGTATTTCGAGTTCGCGTCGTTCACCGTAAGCTGATTGCTCTCGCCGTTGATCGGCGGCCGACGTGATTCGTGGGGGCAGGCAACTGGGCAAACTCGGCAGAAATCCTCACTGCATCCGAAGTCTGGGCGAAGGCAAACGTGCCTGCGAGCATCGTCAGCGCCGGCACGCCGCAAAATGTCAGCGTCATGGTTCTAAAATTCGCCACGGGCAAGTAATTCATAAGCCCTCTGTTTCGCGCCTCCCACCGCGCGCGGTGTGAAATATTGCGTCTCCGGCAGCCTTCCTGAGCTCCCGCTTTTTTGCTCGACCGACTGCACCATGATGGCCGACGGCTTCCACATGCCGTCGATGATCGAAGGATTGGTCTCCTTCGGCCAGTACTGGTCATAGGAATGAATTACGCCTCTGGCGCGGGCAGCAAGTTCGCTGGTTTGGCCTCACGGGTGAGTCGGTCAGATCGCGCCTACGCACGACCGCACATCGTTCTTTGAAACTCCAATTTCGGGAAACCGAGGGCTATGAAGGATGGAGAAATACGCCGACTAAGTTTAACTATATTCTTTATCAATAACTTGTGGCCAAATTGGCCCTAGAGCCATTGATTCTAAAACATCGTTGCAATCAAATTTTGTGTCTTTGTGTTGTATTAGACTATATCACCAATGCAAAAAGCCTATCTGCTGGGCCCCAGCGATTGAGGAGCTTGCGGCACTTGTTTGCGCTAAGCTTCAGTGTAACCGCGCCCGGCGCGATAATTTGAATCACGCAACCCTGAGGCTCATCCATTTCCCGTCTGTCTGCGGGGGCACTCGCCTGTTAGATCCCACCTTTGGTTGGAGGAAGCTTCGTGACTTTGCCTTTCATGCTCATGCTGACGTTCGCCATAGGCCTGGTCTCCGGGCTGCGGACGTTCACCGGTGTAGCGGCAGTCGCTTGGGGCGCTCACTTGGGCTGGATCAACCTCGCAGGAACGCCGCTGTCGTTCATGGCCTCGACCTGGGCGCTGGTGATTTTCACCATCCTTGCGCTGGTTGAGTACGTCGTCGATCAATTGCCCAGCACCCCGCCCCGAACCGTGCCCATGCAGCTGGGCGCCCGGCTGGTGTTTGGGTCTCTGGCGGGCGCAAGTCTCGCGGCTGCAACTGCAACCTCGCTGCGGGTGGGCATCATCGGAGCCATAGTGGGCGTGCTCGTCGGAACCTACGGTGGTTATCTCACCCGAGTCGGACTGGTTCGGAGGCTGGGGGTCACCGACATCGCGATCGCGATTCCCGAGGACTTGGTCGCCATCGCTTTGGGGTTTTTCGTGGTTTCACGAATCTGACTCTTTGATCGGGCTATGTCGACAACCGACCATTACGACGCGATTGTGATCGGCTCCGGCCAGGGTGGAACACCGTTGTGCAGGGCACTTGCCGACGCGGGAATGCGCACCGCATTAGTTGAGCGCGAGCATGTCGGCGGAACCTGCATCAACGAAGGGTGCACGCCTACCAAAACCATGATCGCCAGCGGCCGGGTCGCCTATCTGACGCGCAGGGGCGCCGACTATGGCGTGCACACCGGTGCAATCTCCATTGACATGGAACACGTTCGCCAGCGGAAACGCGACATCGTATTGAGCTTTCGCAGCGGCAACGAGGGACGAATTGAGAAGACCGCCAACCTGGATCTCATCTGCGGACAAGCAAGCTTCACCGGACCGAAGTCGTTGAACGTTCGCCTGCGAGATGGCGGTCAGCGAGTGCTCACTGCCGACAAATTTTTCATCAACGCCGGCGAGCGTCCATCCGTTCCTCCGCTCGACGGGCTCAAGGATATTCCATTCCTTAACAGCACGTCGATCATGGAGCTGGCGAGGGTTCCCGAGCATTTGCTTGTCCTTGGCGGCGGATACGTCGGACTCGAGTTCGGCCAGCTGTTCCGCCGTCTTGGAAGCCGCGTCACCATAGTTCAATCAGGCGGGCAGTTATTGAGTCGAGAGGATCCCGACGTTGCACAAGAGGTCGCTCGGATTATCGAAGAGGATGGAGTCAATATCCTTCTGAAGGCGAGGGCGGCCGGCGTCGACAAGGCCGGTGAAGAAATTCGTCTTCACGTTGAACATGAGGGCCGGTCGCCGACAATCACCGGCTCGCATCTGCTGGTCGCGACCGGACGCACGCCGAACGCGGACACGCTGGACCTTGCCGCCGCCGGAGTTAAAACGACTGCGCAGGGCCAAATCGACGTAAACGATCGCCTCGAAACAAACGTCCCGGGCATCTACGCACTGGGTGACATAAAAGGCGGTCCTGCATTCACGCACATTTCCTACGACGACTATCGCATCCTCCGCACGAACCTGATCGAGAAGGGTAACGCTTCGATCGCCGGGCGCCTTGTTCCCTACACTGTGTTTATCGATCCGCAACTCGGACGGATTGGGATGACCGAAACCGAGGCCCGCACCCACAACCGGAAGATCCGTGTCGCGAAGATGCCCATGACCAGCGTTGCCCGCGCCCTGGAAGTCGATGAGACCCGCGGATTCATGAAGGCCGTCGTCGACGTCGACAGCGGCCAGATCCTGGGTGCTGCTGTGCTCGCCATTGAAGGCGGAGAAATCATGGCCATGATTCAACTCGCCATGATGGGAAAGCTGCCCTATACGGTCCTGCGCGAGGGGGTTTTTGCCCATCCCACATTGGCCGAGTCGCTGAATAACCTGTTCACCAACTTCGAGTCATGACCGGACAACTTAACTTGACGGATCACTCAGCGGTTCAATTCGCTTGAGCCGGTCCCAGTTGGGGCCGCGACAGCCCACTATGAGACTAAGTGCGCCGGATGTCCTGATCTCCGAATTGGAATTGGCGGGTCAGTGTCCTGTGCGCGTAAAAAACCAGTACGCCAGCACGGCCAGAACAATGAGAGCGGGTAGCAAGGCCCAGAGCAGGCGCGATTGACTGTCCCGCGTGGGCGCCTCAGCGACAAGCGAAGTTTCCTGTGGAGTTGGCGCGGTTGTGGTTTCCTTACTGGTCTCGCGGAGACCCGGAGGTGCGGTGTGACTCGCCGCCTCAACCCGTGCGCGAACCTGCCCCGCCACGTTGGCAATTAATCCAGAACTGGCTTCCCTCACCTGAGGCGGCGGGGCGGGAATGATCTTTGTCCGTACTGGCGCGAGAAACCGGTACCCACGTCGGGGGATGGTTTCCAGGTAGAGCGGATTATCGGGGTTATCGCTCAGTGCCGTGCGGATCTGCTTGATGCATTTGTTGACTCCCTGCTCAAAGTCAATAAAGGTATCGCTGCCCCAAAGCTGCTCCTGAATTTCCTCGCGCGTTACGACTTGGCCGGAATGGCTGGCGAGGAGTGCCAGCAATTTAAAGGGCTGCGGCGGAAGCTTGAGAGGCGTGCCGTTTTTACGTAGTTCCTCGAGGTCGAGATTCAGCTCGAAGACCCCGAAGCGTAATAGTCGGTAAGTGTCGCTCACGGTACTGTTCCCACAAGTGCCCCAGTCTTGGTGCGGATTATAACTCCCATGAACGGCCGGTGGACTCTGATTTTGTACGGTCACCTTTATAGCTAAAGCCAATGCCCACAGCAAGACAGGCGGTCATTACGCGGGAATCTCTAAGTCACGTCGAACCAATCCCGAAGTCATTCGTTGTCCATTGCGTCCGACGGCCATTCGACCTAGTGTTTCGCGTCAGAGCGGCAAAGTTGAGGCGACTTGACGAGCTGCTTCAGGGGAGGAGTACCTGGAGGCGGGATTCAGTCCCGCCTTCAGGTTTCAGCACCCGAAAGCCACTTCAGGACGAACGCCCCTAACTGGCCGTCGCCCTCGCTACCAGGAAGTCAGAGAGGACGAGATCAAACAGCCGAGCCCAGGCCCGATGTATGGCGAGCTTCATTCCATGTCGTTCATCCAATTGTCTCACCTCTGTATGGCGATTGCAGGTTGGAAGTGGATGCAGCAGTGCGACCCGTCACTGATCACGTCGCGCGCCCTGGAATGCGAGCGTAGACGCACGCTACAGCCAGACGGCGCAGCTGTTTTGCTTTGCGAAAGCAGCATTGCTCGATCCGAACATCCGACTTACGGTGGCGGACCGATACGGGCCCTGTGTGACACACGTTGATTACGGCAGAGGCGCTCAGCCAGAAAGTGCATGCCACTTGTCGCCACCGCCAAGAACATCGATCGGAAGGAGGTCGTCATGAAGAGACAGACTCGAATTGCAATCCACCCCATCTTCACGCTCGTCAGTCTGCTTCTGGCCGCATTGAGCGCAAGCATGAACGCGCAGAATGTTTCCGTACAGTTCATGCCGTTCGCCGACTCCATTCAAAACGTATCTTCGGCGAACTCTGCAGACTATGTGGGGCTGGCGGGAAATCAGGTGAGTGACACGGCGTCGTTCGAACAGATGCGGCAGCACATCCTAACGATGTACAGCGGCGTCACCGCAAGTCACAGCTTTGTACAGGAGGTGCGGCATTTCGACTGCATTTCCATCAGCCAGCGACCTTCAGCGCGGCTGCTCGGCATCAGCAGGATCGCTTTGGCGGGCCTGGAGGGCGAGGCTGCTGAGGTTCGGAGACGGCTCTTTCTGGCCGGACGTCGCACGCCGTCTCCGGTCAGGGGTAGCTTAGCCGTTAAGCTGCCCCTGAGGAAATTCGTCACCGCTCCGCGAACCCGACCGAAAGGAGGTCACGATGAAGGCCCAAGAAAGAAATATCGAATCAACTAGAGTGGCCGCGGACATGTGTCCTGGCACTTCGCTCGCAGAAGCGATGGGAATCATGTCTCCAGGTCAGTGCGCAAAGCCGCGAGAACAGAGTCTCAAGATACGCCAGCCACTGGTGCCCTTTCTGTTCGACTTCCTCGGGCGCGAGTCGTTTGGGTTCGCCTTCACGGAAGGCCAGGAAGCCAAGTTTCGTGTTCCTTCCGGGCACCGATTCGTGGTCGAACATGTGGATCTCTGCTGCTGGGGAAAAGTCGATCACATGGATGTGGAGTTCGTTACCGGGTCTTCGCGCACATACTGCAATCGGACTTCGGACCATTCACTGTTGCAGCCAGCGCCGTGCGAGGGTGGAACGGGTCAGGCATCCGAACCAATTTGGGTGCAGGGGTCGAGCGTAACGACATTTCTGTTCAGCAACCACGAAATGCAAGGCTGCCGATCGTGCCGCCAGATACCTACGTACAAGTTCGGGGATATCCGGAGCCGACGAACGTGATGGCTGGTTTCTGAGACCAGGTGCTGGTCCAGTTTCTGTCCGACTCTCTGCTTGCAACCTCCCCGGGTGAGCAGCAGCTTCGCGGTAAAGCTGCCCCTCGCGCTACTCGTAGCCGCCATAACCATGACCGGGAGGAGATCGTCATGAAGAATCAGATCGCGAACCAATTCGACTCTGGCAACAATCTGTCGCGTCATCGCGAGCCGATGCTGCGCCGCATTTTGTTTACGTTTGCGTGTGTTCTGGCTCTGCTCCTTGCAGCACAGCCGCAGATGGCGAGCGCAACCAGCATTGTTGCAGCGGTTTGTGCAGTGGGTACCTTTCCCTGTCCGGCGCTTTTCACGCTAGATATGGGCGCCCGTACTAACGGAGCTGGCATTCTCGCGCCCAACCGGTATGCACTGCTGCCCTTTCGCTTCAATGATCTCAATGCCAGCTTTAACGGCTCCGTTTTAGCGACTGACATTGCCGGCAAGTACGTGTATCTCGACGTAACGGGCGTCGCCAACAACAACTTCAATTCCGGGATCTGGCTGGACGTTTACGTGACACAGAGCTACATTACCCGCCCAGGCCTGTGGGGATTTTCGGAGTGGAACATCGGCTCGGCTAACGGACTGGCCATTCTGGGCGGATTAACCGGCACGGGGGTCGCTGACCAGCTTGTGGTGAATAGCACGTTTCTCCCGCCGCTGGGGTTTTACGGCGATGCGGCACTCGGTTCCTGGGCTTTCGGAGCCGGGCCCTTCGTCGGGACTGTCGGCCGGGTCACCAACATGACCGGACTGGCGCAGTTCTATTTTTCCCCTGGACTCTTCGGGCAGGCTATCGCCATCCCGATGGATGTAGATTTCCCCGATCCCGGGCTCAACGGCGTGTTGCCTGATCCATCCAACATCGCACAACTCGCGCAGCAGCTTGGCCTGCAGTCAGTGCCTGAGCCCAGCAGTCTTCTGCTTCTCGGCTCGAGTCTCGTGGGAGGCTGCGGTGTCTTGCGTCGACGGTTGCGGACCGGGAAGTAGGGGCGCTTTCTCTGGCCAAGAATTGAAGACCGCCTCGGAGGAGGAGCAGCTGCGCGGTAACGCTGCTCCTCTCCTGTCATCGCCGCCACACATCAAAGGTCGGAGAGAGTCTTGAAGACTAGGAGCGGTCGTTCTCGAATCAGCAGCCGGGCGATCTACGGAGCAACGGGGTGGCTAGGCGGAACGGCGGTAAGACTGCTCCTTTATATCGCCTGGAAGCCGGACGACTTGCTCCTGATCTCGCTTCCGTTCTTTAGTTCGGTACTGACGCTCTGCTCCGGCGAGCCAAGAGGTAAGATCCCGTCCGCGGAAGAAAGCCTGCAACCCATCTCGCTCTTTCCAGAAGACTCGTCAACTCGTCGACGGCACCAACTACACCGGTGCGCAGAATAATTTCAAATATTTCGCCGGTGTGAACTTCACATTCGGCGGCCAATAAGGCTTCCTCTACCCCAGACACTAACTAGCTCATGTTTTTGAGCGCGGGCGCCGGATCCAAACCGGCCCTGACTGTGTCCGGCATCTTTCGGCTCTCTGCTGGATGTTTGCGTTGTGAATCGAGCACGATCTGTAATTCGCCTGCGTTGCCTGGAGAAACAGGTGTACAATCATGCCGTTTTCGCAATCAATTTGTCACGGAGATCGTAGTTTCTCTGCTATTCCAATCGCTCGGAACCCGCGTTGGGCCCGGAAGTCAGAGCCAGCACCTCTCGTTCACGCCTATCGATCCCGCAAAGTCATCGTTGTATTTTTTCGCACATAGTTCATCAAAGAGGTTGTCATGCCCGCAGCTCGCAGTGATCGCGTGTCGAATAACGGATTGACGGTCGCGGCCTACGCCGGAGATGGCGATGTACTTCTCGCTTTTAGCCTCGACGACAGCGTGCTCAAGCAGAACGATCTTGCAGGGTTTTCCATCCAGCTCACGCCGCCAAACGGACAGCCACAATTTCTGATGAACCGCCTGAACTTCAGTCAAGCGGTGACGTCAGGAACTACTCCCCAACAGCAGCAGAAGCAATGGACAACTTCGCAGGACGCCCCGTTTCAGAAATTCCACTGGGTGCACTTTCCTAGCGACGTTGGACCGGGCCAGTACAAATACAAAGTTGCCGCCCGCTTCTGCCGGGGAAACGCGCTAGTGGATGGACCCTCAGCTGAGGTTTCGCTCGAACTGGCGCCACAGCAGGCGGGCAACTTCGCAGTCGGACTCACACGCGGTTATGTGAGCTCGCAGGCTTACGTCACTAAGTTCAAAAACGCACCAATCCGCCCCGATCCTAAAAAGTTCGGACTACGACACTAAGCCCTTCCAGCCGGCTTACGAGTGGCTGGGATGGCATGCGCGCAAGCTGGTGTTCGATTTGCTCAACGAATGCGTCAACGATCAGTCGATCACGGTGGACATGTTCGCTTACGACTTCGACGAGCCCGACATCGTCAAGCTCTGCGAAGCTCTGGGACCGCGGCTGCGCGCGTTTCTCGACAACGCTTCGTTGCACACCGGAACCGCACTGGAAGTCCAGACGCACGAGCGGCTGGTAAAGTCTGCCGGCGCCGCCAATGTCAAGCAAGGACACTTCCAGCGCTTCGCGCACGACAAGATCATCATCTAGAAGAAAAACGGTAAGCCGACGAAAGTGTTGACCGGCTCAGCGAATTTCTCGGTACGCGGGCTCTATGTGCAAGCCAACAACATTCTGGTATTCAACGATCCGCAAATTGCCCAAACGTACGACGACATCTTCGAGTCCGTCTTCAGCAATATGGCTGGATATGTAATGTAAAGACTACCCTCGCGCAGAAGTGGTTCGAATTCCGCAACGAGGGCGGTGGTATTCCGAATTTCAAGGTCAGCTTCGCGCCGCACCCCAAGCCTCCGATGTCGATGGACCTTGTGAATCAGGCACTGCAGAATGCAAAGTCGTCGGTCATGTTCGCGGTGATGGAACTGGGCGGCAGCGGCAATGTGCTGCAGACGCTACAAAAATTGCATCTGAGCGGAAAAGTGTTTTCCTACGGCATGACGCAGACCGACGCCGGGTTCTCGTTGTATAAGCCGGGTCAGCCTGGACAGCTCGTGCCTTTCTCCGCTTTGGTCAAGCAGGTGCCTCCACCGTTCGACAAGGAATTCACCGGCGCAGAGGACAGGTCATTCACGACAAATTCATCGTCATCGACGTCAACGATGAGAACCCAGTGGTTTTCACCGGCTCGTCCAACCTGGCCGACGGCGACGAATCGCAGAACGGCGACAACATGCTGGCCGTCTACGATCCCGCAGTCGCCCGGCTCTTTGCCACCGAAGCCATCCGGTTGGTGGACCATTATTACTTCCGCGCCGCTGTAAGCAAGGCGACGAGCGTGGCGCCCCTCATTCTCAGCCCGTGTGGCGGCCAGACGAAGTGGTGGGCGCGCGACTACGATCCGCAGAATATGCGGAACGTGCAGCGCCTACTGTTCGCCGACGGGCCTTCGGCGGTGACGACGATTCCGGCGGGCATATCGGACAGCTCGAGTGGAACTCCGGCTCCAGCCAAAGCCGCAAAGACCGCAACAACCAAGGCACCGGCTAAGGTGGCCAAGAAGGCGGCGACGAAGTCACCGGCAACGGCCGCAAAGAAGATAGCGGCGAAGAAATCAGCAGCAAAGAAGAAAGCACCACCGGGGAAGGCCGCGACGAAAACTGCAGCCAAGAAGGCCGCCAAAAAGAAAGCCGCTCCAAAGAAGACGGCACGCAAGACACGGCGCTAGCGCTGTTGCTAGTTTGCTGGGCCTGGGTTAGCGCTGAAGCAGGCGGCGTTAACCTGGGCATGGGCTTACCGTAATGGCAAAGCGCAAACATCTTGAAGGCGTGGAATGAAGGGGTCGCGACGTTAGATTTGGTCCCCGAGCTTTCAGGTGCAAAGCTCGCAAATGCAGATTTCCGTAACGCAAATCTTAAGGACGCACCGTTAAGCAGAGCCGACCTGCGAGGTACAGACTTAACTAATTCGACGTTGAGAGCTGCAGACTTGGCTGAAGCTGAGCTCCAAGGTGCAACCTTAAGAAAGGCGAATCTCAGTGGTGCGACGCTAACTAGAGCAAGGCTCGGCGGAGGGCAAACCGAACTCAGCGTATCGAGTCTCCGCGGCGGAGATCTGAGCTATGCCGACCTACGCCACTTGAATCTCGATCGGTCCGACTTTCGCGACGCCAATCTGACGGGTGCGAATCTGTCGGGAGCCTACTTGGGCGGCGCCAACTTAAGCAGGGCGAATTTTACTAACGCAATCCTAAAAGACGCCAACCTTCAGCATGTGGCCGCCGTCGGAACAAACTCTTGACTTGTCGGGATGTGCTGTTTACGGCATTTCGGCGTGGGATCTGAGTCTTGATGGTGCGATTCAGCCGAACCTACGCATAACTCCTGATGCCGATCCTACGATCCAGGTCGACAATCTCGAAGTGGCCCAATTCATCTACCTTCTCCTGAATAATCGCCGGATACGGCGGGTGATCGACACGATCACGTCGAAGGTCATTCTGATTTTGGGTCGTTTCACGCCGGAAAGAAAGGTCATCCTGGATGCGCTTCGTGATGAACCGCGCAAATATGATCTGCTGCCTGTGCTATTTGATTTCGACAAGCCTTCCAATCAAAACACCGAAGAAACGATCGCAACTCTGGCGCACTTATCCCGATTTGTAATGACTGACGTCACGGATGCCAAAAGTGTACTTCAGAAAGTTCGTGCAATTTTGCCCAACAGCCCGTCAGTAGTCGTTCAACCTCATACTGCTGGCTTCCCAGGAAGAGCCGGGCATGTGGAATTTTTATCAGAATTTTCATTCAGTGTTGGCGCCGGTTCGATACGAGGACCCAACCGAGCTAATCGCTCGCCAACCTTGCAGAGAAGGTAATCTCACCAGCCGAAGCCAGAGTGCGCGAGCTCGCCCGAAAGCTTGACGGCCCATGGTGGTGTTACGACGTGCTGTTGAGTCGACATTGAGGCCTCCAAACCCCGTGTGCTAGCATCATTACTTTGTTCCTGCATCACCATGCGCAGGCCGGCATGGTGCCCCGCCAATCGGGCTCTCCTCAGCGGCAGCTTAACCGCCTGCGGATGACCTGTTTGCCTCATCGGCAGCCTCGGGGTTTCGGCACAGCGCCGTAGGTGCCGCCGGGGAAGAACGCCTCTGAGACGAAGCGGAGACACGACCTGTCGCGCGGCGGTTGCTGTAGCTCTCATCTCTCCAAGGAGTCTTACGTGAAGACTTACGAAGGCGCGAACATCCGCAACGTCGCCCTGATTGGGCACTCACATTCGGGCAAGACCTCGCTCGCGTCCGCCATGCTCTATACCTCGGGGGCCGCGCAACGCTTGTTGCGGGTGGATGAAGGCAACACTGTCACCGACTACGACGAAGAAGAGATCTCGCGAGCCATGTCGATCTCGGCGGCGACCGCCGTGGTGGAGTGGGGCAAGACGAAGATCAACCTGGTCGACACACCGGGCTTCAACATGTTCATCCACGAAGCCGAGATGGCACTGCCCGCCGTTGACAGCGCGTTAGTCATCGTTGACTCGGTGAGTGGCGTTGAAGTTGTCACTGAACGCATCTGGCATTATGCCGACAAGTTCATGCTTCCGCGCGCGATCGTTTGCACCCGAATGGACCGCGAACGCGCTGACTTCACGCGCGTGATGGAGTCACTCACTTCGGCGTTCGGCCGCACCGTCGTTCCAGTGCAGTTGCCAATCGGCGCTGAGAAGAATTTCACCGGCGTGGTCGACCTGGTCAAGATGCAGGCTTACACCTACGACGTGGGCGGGAACGGCAAGGCAAGGGTTGGACCGATTCCGGCGAACTTGGAAGCCGACGCCAAGGGTGCGCACGAACGCCTGGTCGAGCTTGTCGCCGAGGGCGACGACACCCTAATGGAAGAGTTCTTCGAGAAGGGCACCATCGCCGAAGAGCACATTGTGTCGGGCCTGCACAATGCCATCCGCGAGGACAAGATCTTCCCCGTGCTGTTCGCTTCCGGTCTCGGCAATATGGGAACGGATGAGGTACTAGACTTCATCGTTGATTACCTGCCGACTGCGGTAGAACGTGGCACCGTAAAAGCCGCTCCGACGGCGAACAACGGCGAACCGGCTGTGCGTAAAGTAAGTGATAGCGAGCCGGTGTCGCTGTGTGTGTTCAAAACCATCAGCGATCCGTTTGCCGGACGCATCACCTTCTTCAAGGTGTTTTCTGGCGTATTGAAGAATGACGCCACGCTGCAGAACTTCACTCGCAGTACGAGCGAGAAGTTTTCGCACCTGTCTGCCATGCAGGGGAAAACTGCGCTTCCGGTGACCGAGTTGCATGCGGGCGACATTGGCGCGGTCGCCAAGCTGAGAGACACCTTGACGGGCGATTCTTTAGGCGATAAGGCGGCACCGATTCAGTATCCGCAGGTAACGTTTACCGAACCGGCCATCACCTTCGCCATCGAGCCCAAGACACGAGCCGACGAAGACAAGCTGAGCAACGGCATCCACAAGCTGATGGAAGAGGACGCCATGCTGCGCTTCTTCCGCGACCCGCAGACCAAAGAGTTCCTGATCGCGGGCACCGGCCAGCAGCACATCGAAGTCGTCGTCTCGAAGCTGAAAAACCGCTACCACACCGAAGTCAACCTCAAGGCGCCCAAGGTTCCCTATCGCGAGACCATCCGCGGGCGCGCCGATGTCCAGGGCCGCCACAAGAAGCAGTCAGGTGGACATGGTCAGTTCGGCGACTGCAAGATCAAAATGGAGCCACTGGCGCGCGGTCAGCACTTCGAGTTCGTCAACGAGATCTTCGGTGGCGCGATTCCAAAGAACTTCATTCCCGCCGTCGAGAAGGGCATCGTGGAAGCGGCCGAGCGCGGATTCCTCGCCGGCTACCCGGTGGTCGACTTCAAGGTCGTGCTCTATGACGGCTCCTACCACGATGTCGATTCGAATGAGTTGTCCTTCAAGACAGCCGGACGCATTGCCTTCAAGAAGGCGATGGAGCAAGCCAAGCCCGCTCTACTCGAGCCGATTATGAACGTCCAGATCACCATTCCCGACGAGTTCGCTGGCGCTATTATGGGTGACCTCAACAGCCGCCGCGGACGCATTCAAGGCATGGACAACAAGGCGGGCAAGACGATCGTAAAGGCCGAAGTTCCCATGGCCGAGATGCTGACATACGGCACCGATCTGACGTCAATGACGCAGGGACGCGGCAGTTTCTCCATGGAAATGGACCACTACGACTTCGTTCCCGGCGCACAGCAGGACAAGATCATCGCCGCCGCCAAGGCTGAGCGTGGCGAGGTGGTGGAAGAGGAAGAGTAGTCCTTAGAGGCTGCTGCGGCGGCTGCTAAGAACCGACGTAAAGAATCAGCGCGGCCCCAGGTCCGCGGGTTCTCTTGTGGTTTTTTGGGTTTCTTATCACCCAGCACTGTGTCCTCCTCTTTACTTTCGTGGGCATCGCCGAATCGCTAAAGGATCAATTGCGAGGCGAGGGATTTGTGTGCCTTGTCCACTCAGGCTGTGGGCTGTAGCGGCTCTTTTCGCATACGGAAATCACGAAGCAATGCGAGTCATTTGTCTTGTTTCTAGTGGCTTTGCCTGTAAATATCTTTGTTGCAGGAACTTACAAATAGCGGTGCTGCAAGTTCTTTGTTTTCAGTGAAGGGGGTTAGCCCAATTCAGCTTTTCCTGAGACCGTTAACGCGGCGTCTTCGTTTGGCCAAATATCTGTGTCGCATTCATGCGGAACATTAGCGACCCGTGCGCCGGGATCGTGAACGTCTGATTTTCTCCGGCAGGGAAGTCCTCGTGCTTCCACAGGTCGCGGACTTTGCTGCCGACAGGGACATTCATCTCGATCCACGGAATCTTCACGGTCGTGGAGTCGTCAGAGCGGTTCACAACGACCAGGGCCATGTCTCCATCGTTGAGTCGGCGGGCGTAGTACTCGATGTCGCCGGATTTGTCGGCACGGTGGCCTTCTGCGCCTGCAGGGTCTTGATCGACCGCGATCACCTCTTTGTTGAGCAGAATGGAGCGCGTGTCGTCGGTCATGCCGCGCACGTCATTGCCGGCCAGAAGCGGCGCGGCGAAGATGGCCCACAGGCTCATGTGGGTGCGGTATTCGTCGGTGCTCATGCCGCCGTTACCGATCTCGAGCATGTCGGGATCGTTCCAGTGGCCAGGACCTGCGTACTTCGCGATTTGCGATTGGGTGTCGACGATCTCCATCATGCGCTTATAGGTGTCTTTGATGTCTCCGGTGGTGCGCCACAGGTTGCCGCCAGCCTTATCGCCCCAAGTCCACACATCGTCGCGGCCGTACTGGCAGAGGCTGTAGACGATGGGTCGATTCGTAGCACGTAACTCGTCAGCCATCTTCTGGTAGACGCCGCGCATGGCCGAGTTGGGATAGAGGCGAGCGGCGCTGCACCAGTCGTACTTGAGGTAATCGATGCCCCATTCTGCATAGGTCCTGGCGTCCTGGGTTTCGTGGCCGTAGCTGCCTTCATATCCGGCGCAGGTGTAAGGACCCGGTGAAGAGTAGATGCCGAACTTCAACCCTTTCGAGTGGACATAATCGGCGAGCGCCTTCATGTCGGGAAACTTATTGTTGCTGTGAATGACGCCGTTGGCGTCGCGGTCGCCTTCCCAGGTGTCATCGATGTTGAGATAGATGTATCCGGCGTCGCGCATGCCGCTGGAGACAATTGCGTCAGCCATCTGGCGTACCGTCTTGTCGTCGATGCGTCCGGCGAAGAGGTTCCAGCTATTCCAGCCCATGGGCGGAGTCTTGGCAAGGCCGTTGGGCGGAAGATCTCGTAACGCTGGTGGCGGGATGACACTGGTGAGCATGAAGGGATCAGTGTCGGAATGCACCGCGATCATTTCGAAGGGCGTGCCATGGGGCTCGTGAACCTTAACGTGCAACTTGCTTTCTTCGAGCACGCCCTCGCAGGTGATGCTATAGCCATCGGTGGTTTTGGCGGTGATGGTGAAGTGATTGCCGTCCACTGTTCCTTGTTGGATGTCGAGATTGCCCCAGGCGCGTTCGACTCGGCCTGCGAGTTGGTTTCCGGTTTGCTTCAGGACGAGGACCTCGCGGTCGGTATGGCCGTCAGGCTGCTTGCTGGAAGAGACCCAGATGCCGGAGAGGTCAACGGCGAAGAGTGCAGGAGCAAAGATGACTATGAAGAGCAGATGTTTCATGCGGATAAAGATACCGCATGGAGTGAGTTTTCAGGTCTTGAGTGCCGCGCTGGGGCATACGCTCTCGAAAACAAGGTGTCGGCGGCTGAAATCGGACTCGGGGATGAAACCGGGCTCTCCACGCCTTGCGGCTCACGGCTAAAACAGATGTCGGCCTATTTTTAGCGGTGACACAGTCGTCTGAAAGTGTGCCGGTTCGATCGCTGTGACCGCTGCCCGGGTCAGAAAGAGGAGTACTGCGCACCGCAACATCCCACGAATTGTAAAGGCTTGAAATGGAACAGAACGATGTGCGGGTGCGGTATCAAAACCTACTGGTACGTGACCCGCCGTTCGCCTTTTACGATGCGGCCGATAGTGTAGCCCTTCTCGCCACAACGTTCGAGGATGGTTTGTGCCTTCTTGAACTTCTTGGCGGGAACCACCAGCACCATGCCGATGCCCATGTTGAAGGTGCGCATCATGTCGTCGTCAGGAACGTTCCCGATGGACTGCAGGTGACTGAAGATGGGGAGAACGGGCCAGGAGTGGATTTCGATAATGGCTCCCGTTCCTTTGGGAAGCACGCGAGGGAGGTTCTCGGTAATGCCTCCCCCGCTAATGTGAGCCATGGCGCTGACCGCCTCGGCTTCAATCATGCGGCGCATAATAGGCCAGTAGCTCTTGTGCGTGCGCATCAGTTCGCTGCCGACTTTGCCTTTGATCTCGTTCACGTAGGAGTCGGGCGTGTAGCGAGCCACATCGAAGAAGAGCTTGCGGGCCAGTGAATAGCCGTTGGTATGCAGGCCGGTCGAGGGCAGGCCAATTAGAACGTCGCCGACCTGCACATCTTTGCCGGTAATGATCTTGGGGCGATCGACCACGCCGACGATGAACCCCGCAAGATCGTACTCGCCATCGGGATAGAAGCCGGGCATCTCGGCGGTTTCGCCGCCGATCAGCGCACAGCCGTTCTGCTTGCAGGCATCGGCGATGCCGCTGACGACCTTTTCTGCCACCTCGGATTTCAGCTTGCCGGTGGCGAAATAGTCCATGAAGAACAGAGGAGTTGCGCCCTGCACCGCGATGTCGTTCACGCAGTGATTGACCAGGTCGGCGCCGACGGTGTGATGCAGGTTCATCTCGAAGGCGATTTTGAGCTTCGTGCCGACACCATCAACACTGGAGACCAGCACGGGATCGAGATAGCGCTTCTTGTCGATGGCAAACAGGCCACCGAAGCCGCCAATCTCGCTCAACACGCCGCGGTTGAACGTCTTGTGAGCCAGGTACTTAATGCGCTGCTTGGTGCGGTTGGCGCGCTCAATGTCCACACCGGCGTCGGCGTAGGTGATGGCGTGTTCTTCCCTCGATTGCTGTGCCAAGAGTCGGAGTCCCATCCAGAAGGCGTATGCCGCAGGTCTCAATGCAGGAAAGCACGATTGTACCATTGCGAGTGATTAGTGGGCCCAGGGGCAGCTGACAGAAGTCGAGCGGCAGGATGACGCGATCGCTTTGACTTCCTGTCTCCGCTTCGGCGTGGAGAGACTAAACTAGAGCTTCATCCCGGCAAGAGAGGGCCTTATGACTACTGCTGTTCAAACTAGTAAGCCGTGGGCGAAAGCCGACCCATCTTCTGACGTATATCGCACCGAAAGCCACCCTCTAGACCCGTTGTTTGCTCCGCGTAGTGTTGCCGTTATCGGGGCAACCGAGCGACCTGGCAGCGTAGGCCGTTCTGTCTTGTGGAACCTATTGAGCAACCCGTTCGGCGGAACCGTGTTTCCGGTGAACTCCAAGCGCCCTAATGTGTTGGGAATCAAAGCCTACCCCAGTGTTTCGGAGTTACCGGATAAGGTCGACCTGGCGGTGGTAACCACTCCGGCGGACACAGTCCCGGACGTGTTAGCAGAAGCGGTCGCTGCAGCAATTCCGGCGGGCATCGTGATTTCGGCGGGGTTCAAGGAGCACGGCGAGCATGGCAAGGAGCTGGAAGCGCGTATCTCACAGATCATCCGCGGCAAGATGCGACTGATTGGTCCGAACTGCCTGGGCGTGATGAACCCGATTCGCGGGCTGAACGCAACCTTTGCGCACACCATCGCGCGTCCGGGCAATGTGGCTTTTATCAGCCAGAGTGGCGCACTGCTGACCGCGATTCTTGACTGGAGCTTGCGTGAGAATGTCGGCTTCAGTTCGTTCGTATCGACCGGGTCGATGCTCGATGTGAGCTGGGGCGACCTGATCGATTATTTCGGCAGTGATCCCCGAACCAATAGCATTGTCATTTACATGGAGTCGATTGGGGATGCGAGTGCGTTCCTTTCGGCGGCACGCGAGGTGTCGCTGACCAAGCCGATTATCGTTATCAAGGCCGGACGGACCGCTCAAGCAGCCAAGGCAGCGGCGTCGCACACTGGCTCCATGACGGGCAGCGACGAAGTGCTCGATGCGGCTTTCCGGCGCTGCGGGGTGTTGCGCGTCAACACCATCTCCGACATCTTCTTCATGTCAGACGTTCTGGCCAAACAGCCGAGGCCGCGCGG
>Ga0306925_10000986_pt1 | contig 22284 bp, 23 predicted proteins | sample flu12Cox44000176_FD_203755 | JGI IMG/M metagenome (GOLD analysis project Ga0306925, IMG submission 203755) | Lab enrichment of tropical soil microbial communities from Luquillo Experimental Forest, Puerto Rico - flux8day.12C.oxic.44.000.176 (v2)... | ecosystem: Environmental > Terrestrial >... | reverse complement strand
GGCCGATTTCGTTGTGATAGGGCAGGCATGGCAGCTGTCCGCATTCGCCGGGAAAGACGCGGTGCGTCCGAGAGCCGAGGTCTTGGCCGGCGGCGTATTGGCGACCATCCGTTTTCTTGCGCGTCCCGGTCGCCATTTTCTCGTCATCGGGGCACAGGTGAGGCCGCTCGGATGCAAATTCGACAAAATGAGGATTTTACCGGGGCCGCTGTGGCACGCGCCCCCGCCGCCTTGCGATCCAGTGCCGAGGCGCGACGCTCTGGCCGACGAAAGTGATCTGGATGATGCAATAGCGGTGGCACTACGGGGGCAACCCAACGTTACACTAATGCGCCCCGTCGATGTCTATTGCGACGAGGACTGTCCGGTGGTGGAGAACGGCTTATGGCTGTTTCAGGACGCTGGCCATTTCACCGTTGCGGGCGCTAAGCGGATGGGCGAGCGCGCAAAGGCCATCATCGATCGTTTCCTTTCTGATACGGCGCAGGCCGCGCGCTGAGACAGGCTTGAACGGCGCGCGGTTACAATAGTCTGGGGAGGAAATGCGGACTCAAAAACTTCCTGTCTCGACAACCGTTCCAGCGCCCTAATCAGGCGGTGACCGCGCGGGCGCGGGCTTTATCGGGCTCGCGCTTTTTGTTTACCGAGGCGGGGAATCACAAGCCTGGCAGGGTTCGGAGGACAGTTTTGCCTCGCGCTGGCATGCACATGGCATGTGGGTAGCTTGAGCCAAAATCAGAAAAGCCATGCAATTTCAATCAGGATCGGGTGTCACCCCTTCCGCCAGTAAAGCCACCTCAGGGCCTCCGCTCATAGTAAACCAGCCCTTAACCGGCCGCTGATACCGTTCGCTAGTGGAGCGGATTTGACGTTCGCTATCCACCCGCCGCAATCGCCTTGCGAACGTCAAATCCAAGAATCGGAGCGTCCCTGTTCGGGTGGTGACCGCCCGGCCAAGCGGGAGTGGACTTCGTTGCCTGTCGAAATGCTCACTTATGCCGAGCTGGGCGAAAGGCTCAAAATCTCGCCGGAGGCGGCAAGGGCGCTGGTGAAGCGGCACCGATTGCCGCGGTCGCGCGCTAACGACGGCAGGACGCTGGTGCAGGTCGATCTTGCCGAAATCAGCCACTCCCCCGTTCCGCGTCTGGCGCAACCGCCGATCGGCCCCGCCCTGAAGCAGAAAATCGAGGCGTTGCAGGGCGAGTTGATCGAGATGGAGGCTATTGCGAAGGGCCATCGGGCCGATTTCGAGCGCGAGTGCGAGCGCACCAACAAGCTTCTGGCCGAACTGCTCAAGACCACCACCGAAGCGATGGCAGCACGGGAAAGGGCGGCCCTGCTCGAAGGCAAGCTGTCGGTGCTCAATGAACCTCCGCGCTGGCCGCGCAAGCTGGTCGAAGCCTTCACCCTTGCACTGCCGCAAGCCGCCTCCAGCCTGGCGTCCCGAATCCGAAGTTCGTAGCGTCTTGCGACGGGCTCTTTTGCGAGCCTCGGATTCGGTACACTAATTCAGCCTGAGCTCGGTGATGTGCCGGGGATCCGGGCTCAGTTCGCCTCGCTCCACCCGCTTGACGATCTCGGTCAGTGCCGCATTGGCGCGGCAGGATAGACCGATTCTCTCGCCTTCGCGCGCAACAAGGCCGTTGAGGAAATCGATCTCGGTCCGTCGCCCCTTCTGCATGTCCTGGCCCATGGAGGGACGCTGCTCGCTGGAGACGCGCTTTCCGTCCGCCAACCGCCGCTCGTCGCAGGCGCGTATCGCCGCCTCGTCACCCTCGCCCGCGCGCGCAATCGTCTCCGGCGGCAGATGAAGGATCTCCTCGAGCTGATAGCCAAGCGCCTGTCCGACCCGGATCGCCTCGCTGCCGAGCCGGGTAGAGAAGCGGCGAATCGGTTCGCTCTCCAGCATCTGGGCGCCGGTCAGCCCGGTGCAGGCCGACAGCCCGTTACCCATGACGTTGGCCACCAGCTTCGACCAGCGCTCGCCCCAGAGATTGCTCGTGACGATGGCGCTGTCGGCGTAACCGACGAGCTCGCAGACGTCTTTGGCGCGTTGGGTGATGCGGCCATGCACCTCGCCGGCCCGGAATACGGTATGGGCCGCCCCGCCCTTCCCGGCGCCGCGGTGGATGTGCCCCGGTTCGGGCAGGTTGACGGTGATGCTGCTCGCAATACAGCCCAGCGTCTTGCTCCAGCCGACGACGCGGGCGACCGTCTCTTCGTTCATGCAGTTCTGCAGCGAGACGACATAGCCGTCGCGCGCCAGATATTGCGCGATCATGGTGGTCGCCCACGCCGTGTCGTAGGACTTCATGCAGACAAAGGCGATGTCGACCGGCTGCTCCTTCGCAAGCTGCTGGGCGTCGGTGACATGCAGCGCCCGCACGGATACCGAAAATTCGGCCACGTCCTTGGCGTGGGTGACGCGCAGGCCGTGCTTTCGCATGTGCTCGACATGCTCAGGCCAGGGATCGATGAACGTGACGTCCCTGCCCGCGCGCACCATATACGCGCCGGCATATCCTCCGACAGCGCCCGTCCCCACGATAACGATCTTCGGTCCCATGTTTCCTCCCGCACTTCCAGTATGCCGGGAACAATAGGCTGCCTTACCGCAGAAAAGCAAAAAGGGCCGCCCGATGGCGGCCCTCGAAGCGGTTGCTGGGAGAGGTGATCAGTTGAGCTTGAAGTTGAACCTGAGCCGCGCAACGTCGGTCGTGAGGTTGTTGCGGATCACGCAATTGGCGGCGATGAGACCCTTACAAGATACGGAGCCGTTGGGATCTAAAATCGGTGCAGCGGTGTCAGCATAGATGGTGTGCAGGAACTCGGCACCAACCGTCCAGTTCGGGCTGAGAGCATACTCGACACCCGCCCCGACCACGCCACCCCACTTGGTGCCACTAAAGTCGGCAGTTCGTCCAGTTGGAGCACCGGAAGGAAACGTCGTCCCAAGAGCAAAGCAGGTGGTGGTAAAGTTACAAAATTCGGTCCCGTTCTGCTTGACATCGGCCCAGGCGGCGCCGCCGGTTGCGTAAACCAAGGCATTGTTGACGACCAGACCGGCGCGAGCGCGGATCGTCCCGCTGACATCAATGTTCGACCTGACGCGTATGGCAAATTCGTCATCGCCACCAATAACGGAACTCTTGAAGTTGCTGTTGCCGTTCACGTCGGCCTCGACGCCGATCAGGCCGCTGCCGAACTGGTAATTGTAGCCGATCTGCCCGCCACCAGTGAAAAAGCCAGCCGTCGGGTTCGCCGACGAGCAGGTGAAGCAGGGATCGTCGAAGTGGGATGCCGCCACGCCTCCCCCGATGTTGCCGCCGATATAGAAGCCGGTCCAGCTCCATGCGGAAACGGGCGCGGCCGGCGCCTTCATGGGCAGGTCCGCCGCCGAGCTTGCGACCGTCGTGGCCATCACGAAAGCCGCCGCAACCAAAATGGTATTCCGCATCTGTGATTCCTCTGGAGGTTGTTTGGTAAAACGGGACCATAGAGGAATCCGAAAGCCTGGCTATTGCAGCAGAGACACACCTTCTATCATACGGCAGTTTGAGATCACAACCTCGTGTTGTGCGAATAGCCGGCCCGCTGCCGAGCCGGCTTGGGTCCCGGCGCGTCCGGGACAAGCCGCGGTTCTTATTTCCGCGCGGCCAGCATCACGACCGGGTAGGCGTAGAAAATCTCGCCGCCGTCGCGGCGTGCGGGCGGGATGCCGAGACTATCGTCATCGACATGCCGGTCGAACATGGCGGTGATCTCCACGTCATCGCCGGGATTGGGAAACGAGCGCTTCAAGAGGTTGCGAACGCTGTCACGCAGCTCATAATTCGCCTGCTTCGGTGCAGATAATCCGACCTTCGCAAACAGCTCTTCCAACTCCGGCAGCGACAGGCAGCGAACATGCGACGGGTCGCGCAACATCTCGAGCCGGTTGAAGGTTGCGGCCTTCACGGGATCGGTCGAGGCGTACATGTCGCACACCACGACCATGCCTCCTCCCGCGCAGACCCGCACCATTTCCTTGAATACCGCGAGCGGATCGGGGAAATGATGCAACGAGAAGCGCGTCAACACGATCGAGAACGCGCCATCGACGAAGGGAAGCGAGGTGGCATCCCCCTGCCGCCATGAGAGGTTGGTGAGCCCAAGCTCCTTGGCGTGCTCGGCTCCGCGGGCGAGCATGGCCGGGGTCATGTCAAAGCCGGTCACGTGCTTCACGTGGGCAGCGAAGGCGCAGGCCACCACACCGCCGCCGCAGGCCACGTCGAGCACGGTGTCGGCTAGTGTCGCTTCCGAGGTCTCGACGATCAGCTTCAGCGCCGCGGCATCGGTAATCGTGCTGGCGGTCGAAAACGGTGTCGCCTGCCGGGTAAACTGATCGAGAATAAGGTCATTGTGGCTGGGCTGGCTCACGCAGGCCTCCTGTGCTCTCTGGCGGGCAGATTAGGAGAAATAGGGCTGGGCCCACAACTGTGAACCAGCTCACAAGGGATAAACGCAAACGCTGCTTAACTGGGTCGCCGGATTGGGGTTTCGGAGGCCAAGGGACATGCAGCGCGATCCCCTCGCCATTTTGCTTGCCGTGGGCGTCGCCGTTTATGCCGCTGTTGTAGCCGACAGCCTGGCACGCGACGAATTTGGTTTGTCGAGCAAAGAGGTCTGCGTTGCCGCCTTGATCGCTGCCGCGCTGCTGGCGGCGTTCCTTGCGGCCTATTCCCTGTTAAGCCGAGCCGGCAAGGCCAATTAATCCACCACACTAGTGTCCTGGTTCTGACATTCGTATCATGTTGTGGCGGGTTCGTTTACGAATGTCAGAACCAAAGGACACTAGCAAATATCAGATTCTAGTGTGGTTTTGGATTTGACATTCGCTTTGAGAACCCGCCGCCATACTGAAGCGAATGTCAAATCCACCACACTAGCCAAGAGCCGGCCAACCGGCATACAAATTGCGCAGGAAATGTTCGGTCTGTTTCGAGGCGGATAGCAAGGGAGGCGATTTTGAAGCCAGTATCGCGAGTGGTTTTGCTTCTGGCCATCTGGGCGAGCCCTGCTCTCGCCGACAAGCTGGTCGACCCCACAACCGTTGCTCCAGAGTATCGGGAGGCCGCCGAACATCGGCGGGCGGAGCAGATCAAGCAGCGCGAATGCGCCAAGAAGGCCGAAATCGCAAAGGTGATGCCACGCGAACGGACGGCGTTCCTGCTGAAATGCCTGGATGGCGAGGCCTCGCAATAGTGCCCCCTGCAGCAGTCCGCTTCACTGCCTAGAGCGCGATTTTGCGCATCCGGGAATGCGCCGCGCCCGACGCTTTGTCCACCGCCGTTGTCTCGTTCGAACCGTCTGCCCAATTGCGATCGCGCGCAATTTGCCAGCGCCCAAGCTCCCTGCCGTCGATTTTCAGGCAAAAGCCAAAGGCACGCGGCGGAAGCGATCGCAAATTTGCGCGAGCCGTCCGAAGCGCTTCAGTCACGTCAACCGCGGTATGCAGGCGCTGCTCGATGACACGGGCGATTCCGCAAAGGTCAGGTTTGTCAAGAATTTCCACAACAAATAGCATGGGGGAGGTTCCAAATTCGCATCGTTGGAAATCTTATTCAACAAACACGTTAGTCTTCAACGTGAGATCGGCAAACAACCGGAGGTCTTGTCACTGCGTCTTGATCGGTGCCCAAAAATTGGGCTGGCAACATTGCCAACCATTTGCGCATGATTGGATCAATGTTGCGAACCTGATCTTCGGAGTCAATTGTCGAGGTGAGTGAGGCGTTATGAAGATATCCGACATTGCGTGTCTGCGTTGCGGGTCATCATACGAGGTCGCGGAATCCATTTCCGTTAGAGGCACGGCCGGACAGGCCAAATGCGTCATGTGCGGCGAGCTGATAGAAGCATGGCAGGAGCCGAAACTTAAGGCATTCCGCCTGGTGATGTCACCGGAACATCGGTATGCGCGTGTTCCGGGATCATCCGCATCAGGCATCGAACGATAATCTCACTCGTCGTCCCGGCGTTCGCTGGGACGACATCGAGAGTCGGAATCATGTGCAAAACCCGTCGATTGCGGCAGGTATCAGCTTGCGCCGGCCGGCAAGTCGCAAAAGACTTCATCCTGGGAGATATGCGTGCGCGGGGTGGAGCATGCGTCAGCAGGGTGTGGGGTTCGACTATCTTCGCTACAGGCAGTTGCTGGCTGAGGCCACGGACGAAAACAAGCGCCTGGCGCTAATCGACCTCTTGATCGAGGAGCGCGCCATGGAGCGGTTGGCGGCCCAGCGAAACTCGGATCGAGCCGCCATGACGGCGTCCACCGTCGCCAGAGTGTTGGGCAGGCCGCGCGGCTGAAGCTCTCACACTATTGCTGCAGCGAGGCTGCGTCGATTTTATCCGGTTGCGGCGCGGCCGCGAAAAGTCAGGCCCATCCGGTTCTTTCTGGATCCAGGTAACGCTGCATTCATAGACGGCGGTGCCATCAGCCATGACCAGGCGAAAACGCGGGGGCACGAAGGCCGGATCTTCGACATCGATCGCAGCGCCCTCCGGAGAGATATTTCGCACCACGCAGCTGATGATCGAACCGCCCTCCGACACATAGGCTAAATCGTTGATTTCAGTCCGTGGGTACTTGCGCCGTTCTTCCATGGGCATTCTGCCTTGATAACACTTTCGCGGTGCGAGAAGAGTGCGGTTGAATTGACGTTTCTGTAGCGCAGCTGTAGCCGCAAAACCTAAACAAACCACGCCTCCTCTCGCCTGGCTGTCCTGACAGAAGAGCTTGGGCGCCCTGACTTGCCGTTTGAAGCAATCGCGGGTTAGTTTTCGCTGAAGGCGGCAGCAGGCGCAGCGGCCGCCCCGGAAAACAATGCGCCGGCAAATGTCCCGTTTCGGATTTTGGAAACGCCAGGGCAAAACGTCAGGGGGAACACGTCATGTTCGAGGAACTCGATCGAAGGACGAGTCTGACCGGCAACCAGATCAAAATCCTGATTGCCGCCATCATCGGCGACGCGCTTGAATTTTTCGACTACTTCCTGATTGGCTTCGTGCTGGCCTTTCTGATCGGGCCATGGAAGCTGACCTTTGGCCAATCCGCCACGGTGCTGATGAGTTCGGGGATCGGGGCGATCATCGGCGCCTATGCCTGGGGCTGGCTTGCCGATCGCATCGGTCGGCGGAAGGTTTTCATCGGCACCGTCCTGAACTTTTCCCTTGCGACCGGGCTGCTCTATTTCACGCCCGACAATGGCTGGATCTATCTCACGGTGCTGCGCTTCTTCGTCGGTACCGGCGTTGGCGGGCTTTATTGCGTCGATCTGCCCCTGGTGCAGGAATTCATGCCGTCCTCCAGGCGCGGCTTCATCGGCGGCCTTGTGACCTGCGTGATTCCGCTCGGGGTCGGCATCGGCGCGGTGCTGGGGGCCTTCATGGGCACGGACCAGTGGCGGTTGCTGTTTGCGATCGGCGTGCTGCCGGCGCTGCTTGTGCTGCTGGTCCGGCTATGGGTCCCGGAGAGCCCGCGCTGGCTCTGCCGGCAGGGCCGCTATGAGGATGCGCGCAGGTCGCTGGCCTGGGCGCTCCAGGTCGATCCGGCCTCGCTGCCGTTGCCGACCGCGGCCGATGCCGGCCCGGTAATCACCACCAACTGGCTCGATCTGTTCAAATATCCGCGCAGCCTCGTGGTGTCCTGGTTGGGTAATGCCGGCGCGCAGACGGGAATTTACGGCGTCAACCTGTGGGCGCCATCGCTGTTCGTGCTGCTGTTGAAGGTCACGCCCCAGCAGGCGGCCAAGATGATGATCCTGCTGACCGTGTTCGGCTTCGTCGGACGGCTCTCATTCTCCTACTTCTCCGAGCTGATGGGACGGCGCAATGCCGGGGGGCTCTTGGGCCTGGGCGCTGGCGCGCTGACGATCATTGCGGGCTATAATTACGACGTGATGTGGGGAAGCGTGTCAGCGTTCTGGCTGATCCTTGCGGCCATGTCCTTCTTTGGCGATGGCGGCTTCGCCATTGTCGGACCTTATGCCGCGGAAGTCTGGCCCTCCCACTTGCGCACGTCGGGTATGGGCTCGGCCTACGGCTTCGGTGGCATCGGCAAGATCATCGGCCCCGTTGGACTCGCGCTGATCGTCGGCTCCAACAATTACCTCAAGCCTGACGTGCCCTTGACGGCAATCCCGTCGGCTTTTGTCTATCTCGGTTGCTGGTTCCTGATGGCCGGCGCCGTGTATTACTTCCTGGGGATAGAGACGAGAGGCAAATCCATCGAGGAGATCGACCGTGAGCTGACCGGCGGCTCCGCCGGCCTGGCGACAGCGGCGCAGACCGGGCAGGCCTAGTGGTCCGATTCTAACATTCGCGTCCCACTCGGGGAGCCACGTTCGCAAATGTTAGAATCATAGGACCACTAGCAAGTTATAATATTAGTGGAGCTTTGGATTTGACGTTCGCATCAGACAATCGCGGCGGGGGGGCAGCGAACGTCAAATCCGCTCCACTAACCTTGGATACATTGACAGTGGCTGCTGCCGATCTTTTGGGCGACCGTGAGGTGATCGCACGTGCCGAGGCGGTCCGCCCAGCGGTAGCGGCGGCCTCCGATGAGATCGAACAGCAACGCCGGCTGCCATCAGCGCTTCTGGACAAATTGCATGAAGCGGAGCTGTTTCGCCTTCTCCTGCCCCGCTCCGCGAACGGAATTGAAACCGATCCCGTCACCTTCTTTCACGTCATCGAGACGATTGCGCGGGCCGATGCGTCGACCGCTTGGTGCCTGAGCCAGGCCGGCGGCTGCGCAATGTCGGCGGCCTACCTGGATTTGCCGGTCGCGCGCGCGATCTTCGGCAGCGATCCCCGCGCCGTACTCGCTTGGGGCCCCGGCCCGAAGGTCAGGGCGATCGAATGCGAAGGCGGCTATCGCGTGACCGGCGTCTGGGCTTTCGCCTCAGGCGGCCGTCACGCCACCTGGCTCGGTGCGCACTGTCCGATTTTCAAGTCCGATGGCTCGCCAAGACTGGAGGCCAACGGCAGGCAAACGGAACGCACCATGCTGGTGCGGGACGAGGAAGTCGCGTGGACCGACATCTGGAACACCGTGGGTCTGCGCGGCACGGCCAGCGACCAATTTGCCCTAAATGACTTCTTCGTGCGTGCCGACCACTCGATTACGCGCGAATTCGATCGAGAATGCCGCGAGAACGGGCCGCTCTACCGCATGGGTAACGGCACCTGCTACCAGATCGGCTTTTCAGGCGTGGCCTGCGGCATCGCCCGCGCTTCGCTCGACTGCTTCCTCGATCTGGCGAGGCGCAAGGTCATCCGCGGCAGCAGGCGACCGATCAGCGAAAATGCCGTGGTGCAGTCGGGTCTGGCGCAGGCCGAGGTCAACCTGCGCGCCGCACGCGGCTTTGTGCTGCAGTCCATGGCCGAGATCTGGAAGCATCTCTGCGCCGGCGCGATAATTACGGTCGAGCAGCGCATGACCGTGCGAATGGCCGCGACCAACGCCATCCACAGGGCGTGTGAGGCGGTGGACTTCGCCTACCACGCCTCAGGAGCCACCTCGATCTTCGACAATCATCCGTTGGAACGCCGCTTCCGCGACATCCACACCGTCACCCAGCAGCTCCAAGGCCGTGCTAGCCATTTCGAAACCGTCGGCGCCTGGATGCTGGGCGAAGATGCCGACCTCACCTGGGTATGAGGAGCCTGGGCGTGAGGGAACCGGGCACGAATGATTTTTGGTCTGGTCAACAAGGAGAACACCCATGCCGCTTGGCGGACTTCAGCATTTCACCATCGAGCCGCAGGACCTCGAGCGAAGCAAGAATTTCTATGTCGACGTGCTTGGGCTCGAGGTTGGCCATCGCCCGCCGCTCGATTTCCCCGGCTACTGGCTCTACTCCGGCGGAACAGCGACCGTGCATCTGATGGGAACACGCAAACTGCGCGAAGGCATCGTCGTGCGCGGCACCGAGAAGAAATTTGAGGATACAGGTCGTTTTGACCACATCGCCTTCGCCGCTACCGATGTCGAGGGAGTGCGCCGGCGGCTTTTGGCCAACAAGGTCGAATTTCGCGAGCAGATCGTGCCGCGCACGGGCGACACGCAATTCTTTCTGTACGATCCCGATGGGGTAGGCGTCGAGCTGAACTTCCCAAGAGCTGATTGAAATAAAGACAGCGAAATAAAGACAGTGAGACGTGAAGATCGGCTGTGCCGCGGCTGACCGATGGCGTTTGTTTGGTGATCGCCCGAAGTTCGTCACAAGGTCACCGCCAAGCCATTTCTCGGGCGCGAATCGGTCTGCTTTTTTTCATCATTGAGTGGCGAGTCGAGAGAGCCGCGCCGCTGCGGCAGGATAGCCGGGTGTCGAGCCTTTAACCTACCCCAGGGCACGCGCACCCGGCTATTCGCGGGCGCTTCTTACCTGCGCCCTGACTTGAAAGGCCTCAATCCAGCCCGCGCTCGTGGCTCAGGCGGACCATCTCGTCGATGAAGTGCTGCTTCTGCTTGTCGTCGAGGGATGCAAAAAGCGGTTCGGCGGCATCGGCCACGTTGCGCTGATCCTGGGCCCGATCGACCAGAAACTGTGCCTCGTTGCGCATCTGCTCGATGATGTCGTCAGGCGGATCCCGCTGGGCGCGGGCAATCCGCAGATTCAGACGATCGGCGCCGTTATGTCCAAGATAGTGCATTGCGCTGGAGAAGGAGCCCCAATTCTTTTCCTGTTCCGCCGTCAGGTTGAGTTCCTTCTTGATGCGTTCGACGTAAGCGTCGCTGTTGGCAACGATTTGCTCGGCCGTCAACTTCGGCACGCCAGCTTGGGTCAACACCTGCACCGACTTGGCGTCCTTGGCGGTGGCGACCTTGGCCGTCTTGGCGGGCTTTGCCGCGGTCTGCTTGTCATTGGCGGCAGGCTGACCGCCCTTGCCCGTGAGGGCATCAGTGACCCCGGTGACCACACCGACCACTCCGCCGATTGCGCCACCAAGGACACCACCGACCGGGCCGGCCGCCTTGGTGCCCTGGCGGGCCCCTTCTTCGACCCCCTTGACCAATCCTTGTGCATCAACCATCCGCGGCGCGTTAGTCGCGATAAGCGCGACCATCCCAAGCGCAGCGCACAACATCAACCGCGCGCGCAGCTTCGGCGTCTTGCTGGTCATTGTTCGGTCTCCGTGATCGATCTGAATTTCACTCATGGCAATTTCTTGGGAATTTGTTGGGAATTTGCGGGAATGGCGAGATTTCAAATCGAAATCCTACCGTGATCGCGCCGACCGCGTCCACCGCAGCACGCTCAAGAAAGGTTTGCGGCACGAAACCGCAACACTTGACTGCGGCACAAATGCATCTGCCTGCCGTCGGTTTTGCCAATTTTGTTGGGAGTAATAATGTGTGCGACGCAATATCGGGACGCCTCGCATCACCAAGCAGGATTTCTCCGTGTCCCTATTTGCGCGACATTAGTTCAAGACCACTAGCCACCTGATTTCTCGACAGAAGCCGTCAATTCTGCTCTGATCGCAAACGACGAAATCTCGAGCCAGCTGCATTCGGCTGCCAAATCAACCATAAATACGAGATTTCCTGACATATCCGATTAGGGAGGAACCATGTCTCGGAGAAAGCTTACTCGTCGCCAATTCGTTACCGCTACCGCCCTGTCATCCGCGGCGCTGATCACTGCGCCTTACATCCGCTCCGCGCGTGCGGCCGGCACGCTGTCGATCGGCCTCTGGGATCATTGGGTTCCCGACGCCAACAAGACCTCCACCGCCCTCGTCAATGAGTGGGCCGCGAAGGAAAAGGTCGAGGTCAAGATCGACTACATCACGGCCAATGGCAGGAAGAACGAGATAACCATCGCGGCCGAAGCGCAGGCCAAGTCGGGCCATGACATGCTGGCGATGCCGACGTGGTGGCCGCACGCCCAGACCGAGCTGCTAGAGCCGATGAACGATGTCATGACGCAACTGATCGCGCAGAACGGGGCGGTCAATGGCACGGTGCAGTATCTCGGCCAGCTCGACGGCAAGTGGCACGCCGTTCCGATATGCATCGGAAGCCAGATCAAGGGACCCTGCTCGCGCATCGACCTGATGAAGAAATACGCAGGCATCGACGTGCAGGAAATGTACCCGGCCGGGGCGCCGCCAAAGGCCGACAACTGGACAATGGATACTTTCCTGAAAGCCGCGGAAGCCTGCCAGAAGGGCGGTTATCCCTTCGGGATCGGCCTCGGCGAAACCACTGATTCCGTCGACACGTGTGGCGCGATCTTCGAGTCATTTGGCGCCCACCTTGTCGACGCCAAGGGCAACCTGACCGTCAAGACCGACGAAGTGCGGCAGGCGCTCGAGTACTACAAGAAGCTTATTCCCTTCCTGCCCGCCGACAGCTCTGCTTGGGACGATGGCTCCAACAACAGATGGCTGATCTCGGGCAAGGGCGCGCTGATCATGAACCCGCCGAGCGCGTGGGCAGTCGCCAGGCGTGACGCGCCTCAGGTGGCTGAGCAATGCTGGACCCATGGTTTCCCGGCGGGCCCCAAGGGTCGCTTTGCGCCGTTCCTGCCCTATTTCCTTGGGGTTTGGAACTTCTCGAAGAACAAGGAAGCCGCCAAGAGCCTGATCCTGCATCTGTCGCAGCCGTCGTCGATCGAGAAACTCGTCGCAGCTAGCAACGGTTACGACTTGCCCGCCTACGAGAAGCTAACCACGCTGAAAACCTGGGCTGAGGAAGGGCCGCCGAAGGGCACGCTCTACCACTATCCGAACCCCTATAATCACCAGACCCTGTCGATTGCTGCGTCGCCGGCACCGCCCAAGATCGCGCAGCAGATCTACGTTCAGGCCACCATGACCAAAATGTGCCTGCGTCACTACCAGGGCGAGGCGATGGAGAAGACGCTCGCCTGGGCGGAAGGCGAGTGCGAAGGCTTCATGCGGAGCTAGACGGGGTGATGCGAGGTGCACTCCGCCTCGATACGGGAGAGGCAGCTCGCATCACGTCACCCTGATCTGGCGGGAGCAGGCATCTGCCAGCTCCCGCAGCCAATGACCCAGCGGGGGAAATGCACCATGGCTGAAGTCGCAGTTCAACATACCGGCGTTGGGCGCGCGCGCGCCGCCGGCAGGCGTTCGGGCCTGAAAAATGTGCTGCAGCGCAAGTCGACGGTCGCCTTCCTGATGACGCTGCCGCTGATCCTGCTGATTGCGCTGCTGGTCGTTTACCCGGCGTTCTATGCCTTGCATCTGGCGACGCTGAACAAGTCGATGACCAAGTTCATTGGGCTCGGCAATTTCGAATTCCTGTTCAAGCGCGACACCTTCTGGCTGGTGGTCAAGCAATCCTGCATCTTCGCCATCACGGCGGTGATCTTCAAGGCGCTGATCGGCTTCATCGTCGCGAATTTTGCCCATAACGTGCCCAGCAAGAAGCAACGCAAATGGCGCGGCATGCTGCTGGTGCCCTGGGTGATTCCGCCCGCGATGAGCACGCTGGCGTGGCAGTGGCTGTTCGATCCGTCCTACAGCGCCTTCAACTACACGCTGTCGTTCTTCGGAATCGGACCGATCCCCTGGACCGGGGATGCCGACTGGGCGCGTTTCTCGGTCATCCTCGTCAACGTCTGGTACGGCGCGCCGTTTTTCATGATCATGTATCTTGCCGCGCTCAAATCGGTGCCGGAGCAGCTCTACGAGGCGGCCGCCATCGATGGCGCCAATTGGTGGCAGCGTATCTGGTACGTGACGCTGCCGATGATGCGCAATATCATCGCGATCACGACGCTGTTTTCGCTGATCGTTACGTTTGCGAACTTCGACATTGTCCGCATCCTGACCGCCGGCGGCCCGCTCGACCACACCCATATCTTTGCCACCTGGGCCTTCCGGCTCGGAATCGAGGGCGGCGACATTCCACTGGGCGCAAGCGTCTCCCTGTTCATGGCGCCGATTCTGGCGATCGCCGCTATCTTCATCCTGCGCGACATCAGCAAACGTGGGAACGAGGCCTGATGAGCACACTTGCGATCAACAAGGCCGGTCCCCGGCGCAAGATCAAATACGGCAGCATGAGCCGCGATCGTGTCTGGGCGCTGCGCTGGTCCTATTTCTTCCTCGCGGTGTTTGCGGCCTTCTCGCTGCTGCCGCCGATTTACATGCTGATCACGTCGCTGAAGGGTAGCGCCGAGATTTCCGCGGCGACCAATCCCTGGTGGGTGTTTCATCCGACGTTGTCGAATTACATGGAGCTCTTGACCTCCAACCAATTCCTTCGGTTCTTATGGAATTCGGCCATTGTGGCGGTCCTGGTCGTCGCTATCACCATGTTGATCAGCGTGCCCGCCGCTTTCGCGTTGTCGCGCATGCGGTTCTGGGGCTCGGCTGTGCTCGCGACCGGGGTTTTCCTGACCTATCTGATCCCGGACACGCTTCTGTTCCTGCCGCTTTTCAAGATGTTCGTGCTGGTCGGCGACTGGACCGGCATTCAGCTGATCAACCGTTGGTACGTTCTTCTCTTCATCTACCCGACGCTGACTGTTCCGTTCTGCACATGGATCATGATCGGCTATTTCGCATCAATCCCCAAGGAGCTTGACGAAGCAGCCATCATCGACGGCGCTTCATGGTTGCAAACGCTGACGCGAATCTTCATCCCCGTTGCCCTGCCAGGCCTGATTGCAGCTACGATTTTCGCCTTCACCGCGTCCTGGGCGCAATTCCTCTATCCTCTGGTGTTTACGACCTCGACCGACCAACTGGTCATGCCCGTCGGCATCATCACCACCCTAATCAAGGGTGACGTCTTCAACTGGGGACAGATCATGACTGGAGCGCTGCTTGGAGCCGCACCTCCCCTGCTGATCTATGCCTTCCTGATGGACTACTATATCGCCGGGCTGACCGCCGGCGCGACAAAGGGCTGAACTCATGGCTGAAGTCAGTTTGCGCAAGGTGGTGAAGCGATACGACGACGTCGAGGCGGTGCGCGGCATCGATCTCGACATCGCCGACCATGAGTTCGTGGTGCTGGTGGGGCCATCCGGGTGCGGCAAGTCGACCACGCTGCGGATGATCGCCGGGCTTGAGGAGATCACCGACGGCGACATCGCAATCGGCGGCGACGTCGTCAACGACGTGCCACCGAAGGACCGCGACATCGCCATGGTGTTCCAAAACTACGCGCTTTACCCGCACATGACGGTCGCCGAGAACATGTCTTTCGCCCTGCGCCTGCAGCGCTACCCGAAAGCCGAGATCAAGAGCCGGGTTGAGGAAGCGGCGCGCATGCTCGACATCTCCGATTTGATCGACCGCAAGCCGAAACAGCTGTCCGGTGGGCAGCGTCAGCGCGTGGCGATGGGGCGCGCCATCGTGCGCCACCCGAAAGTCTTTCTGTTCGACGAGCCGCTTTCCAACCTCGACGCCAAGCTTCGGGTGCAGATGCGGATCGAAATCAAGAAAGTGCACCAGAAGGTTCGCACCACCACGGTCTATGTCACGCACGACCAGGTCGAGGCGATGACGCTGGCCGATCGCGTGGTGGTCATGAACAGGGGCCGCATCGAACAGATCGGAACGCCAAACGAGCTCTATCACAATCCCGCCACGCGCTTTGTCGCCGGATTTATCGGCTCTCCCGCGATGAACTTCGTGCCGTGCCGGCTCGAGGAGGCGGCAGGCAAGCTCAATCTGCGCTTGACGGACCGCCTGGCGTTTCCGGTGCCGGCGGCGCGCGCGGCACGCTATCGGAACGTGCCGCCAAACGAGAAGTTGTTGTTGGGCATCAGGCCCGAGCATCTCGCCGAGGCGAACGCACACGGCGAGCCCGGCGTCGAGCCGTTCGAGACCGTGCTTGACGTTACCGAGCCGATGGGGATGGAGACCCTGGTGTACTTCACGCTTGAGGGAACGCAGATGTGCGGCCGGGTCAGTCCCGCCGCCGGCGCGCGCGAAGGCGCTCCGCTTCGATTGGCTGTGGACCTCAACAATATGCACCTGCTAAACGAGGGGACCGGCGCCGTCCTTTAGCGGCGATGGAAACACCCCAGGGCAGGAAATGACGACCAACAAGACCACCAACAAGAAAAAGATCCTTATCACTGAATCATTTTCCCAAAAAGGTCGGGCGCTGCTAAGCGGGCGCGACGACATTGAAATGATCGAATTCCCCAACATGATCTCGGCCAGGGATTTCGAGGCCATGCTATCGCAGCACGCCCCGGTGCACGGCGTGGCGCTGGGGGGCACCCGCTTCGGCGAGCCGGAGCTCGAAGCGTCCCGGGACATGCGTGTGGTTACCCGGATCGGCGTCGGCTATGACGCCGTCGACGTTCCTGCGCTCAGCCGCCGCAAGGTGCCGCTCATGGTGGCAGGTACCGCGAATTCACCCTCGGTCGCCGAGCAGGCGTTGTTCATGATGCTGACGCTTGCAAAACGGGCGCAGGAGATGCATTCGCTGGTCAAGGAGGGGACCTGGGGATCACGGCTCGGCAAATTGCCGTTCGATCTCTACGGCAAGACCCTGCTGATCATTGGCTTCGGGCGCATCGGTACCCGAACCGCCAAGCGCTGCCTTGCGATGGAAATGAAGGTGCTGGTCTACGACCCGTACAAGGCGGCCGCCGAAATCGCATCCGCCGGCTGCGAAGCCGTCGCCGATCTCGACAAAGCGCTGCCGCGCGCGGATTTTGTCAGCATCCATTGTCCGAAGACTCCGGAGACGGTGGGCATGTTCAACGCGGCGCGACTGCGGCTGATGAAGCCGACCGCTTACCTGATCAATACTGCGCGCGGTGGCATCGTCGATGAGAAAGCGCTGCATGAGGCACTGGTTTCCGGCAGGCTCGCCGGCGCCGGCCTCGACGTGTTCGAGCAGGAGCCTCCGCCTCGCGGCCATTTGCTCCTCAACCTTCCCAACGTGATCATGGCGCCGCATGTTGCGGGCGTAACCGTCGAAGCGGTCGACCGCATGAGCGAGCAAACCGCGCTCAACATCCTGAGCGCACTCGACGGCGATCCGATCCGACAGAACGTGATCAATCAGGATATTCTCTAGTGATAAAATATATGTTTGATCAATGGCTTAGAATGTGGGACTGTGCTTTAGGTACGCCATAGGTACGGCAGCCGCCCTCATTGCATGGGCAATGGGCCTATCCACAATTCGCTGGGACCACTAGTCGCCTCACCCTCGCCCATAGCCGGCACATTCGGACTACTTCTCTTGCGCAACGGAGCCGGCGCAATACGAACAACATCGCCCGACCAAGTTGGAACGCCTACTCAATGGCGTCTCCCACTCATGGCCCCGGCCCGTGTACTGTGTACTGGGGCCATTTTTTTTGCACCGGCTCCCTTTTCAAATGTTTGCGCCGTTCCGTCGCGATTGTACGGGCAATCGGTTTTGGCGTAGGTCGCCTAGGGAATGGTTTTAGGCTACGCCCGTAACGCCGGAAGCATGAGAATGAATGATCGGCTTCGAAGGTTCATGGAAGCGTTGAGCCTGTTGGCCAAGCAGTCCGACGAGCCAGAAACCCAGCTGACAATGCAAACTCGCATTAACGAATACTTCGCTGGTGTCACCGATCATCAATTGGCTCTTGAAAATCTACGCAAGGCGACGCTCGCCAAAGCCGAGGCAGAGCCGGACGAGCACGAGTTTTGGGAAGATGTCGAAAGGTACGCCGATCAAATAGGCTGATCGCTCCGCGATGGGCTTGGCTCTTTCCAATTTTTCAAGACTTTTTTCCTCGACACTATTGCGTCGGGCCGATGCGATGAATTTTGGCCCCCTGGGGGGTTGTCTCTCGTCGGTTGGTTGAGATCAGTGCCCAAGGTGTTGAGACAAGTCTCTCGCCGTGCCGATGCATCCCCATACTCACTGAAGCAGGGTCTTCGACCCACAACACTCACCGAGGGTCATTCCGGTAGGCGCAATATCGTAACTATCTCGTAGGTGCGGTATAGTGACCGCAGCATCCGATTTTCGAGTAACGCCACAAAAATAGCCTGCAAGCCTACGCCCAAAATGAGCGCAACCCTCTTCGTGAAAATCATCCAGATGGCTTCATGTGTGCTTTTGTCCCGCAACCATAGAACTTTGGCGTACTCGTTGTATCTTTCTTGAAGGAGCTTCCTAAAGGCTGTCGGTTCGATACCTCGCTCCCTTAGTTCGCGATATATGGGAGATTCTAATGCATTCATAAAAAAGGTTCGATTTTCGGCACCCAAGAACCTCAGTGCTGGCTGATCAATGTAGCTCAGGAGAAAGGCGGCTGTTTCTACGAGCGCTTGACGAGCTTCCTCAACTCCCACGTCATCCACACAATGCAAGCTGGTGGCCAATGTTAACGGCCAGTCCAAATTGCTGATGATGCAGCGAGCTGCCACTTCGGCTTTTGCTTCCAGAACGGCTCTCGTATTTGGCTTGCCGTGAAAAAGCTGGGATATGCTGTCTGTAGATCCATCCTCAGATGCTTCGTTATCTGGCAAGTTCTTGGACCGAGTGTCGTACTCCTGTTCCGCAATTTCGACAGTGGAGCGGAGCGTCGCGTGAGCCCTGTCAGTTGCCGCGCACGCTTGGCGGCAATGGCGATATGTGCTCCATCTTCGGAACCCACGCGCCGCATCTGCTTCTGCGAGAGCCGCAAGAAACGCGGCTTCACTAGCTTTGGCATTGGCAAGCGCGGCCATCACCATCTGATTGCCCGCAAACTTGGGGTGACTAGCAACGGCATAATTCAACTCACAGCGGGCTCTTGCGGCAGCAAGGTCCGCTTCCTTGGTTCTGATATCGGACATGGCGCATCCTAGCGGTTCGTGACGGCCGCACGGGAACATGGTTGTCACGAACTTTTATATGCAGCGATTGATTATCGGCCTGTAATCAAACGCAAAACTTTTTGCCAGCACTAACAGATCGTTTCTGCGAAGCGGATTATTGATTTGAATAACAAGGTAAAGCTGTGGTCCGAAGCAGCGATCACCCAGGGACTAGCGATCACCCTCACCCACGCTCTTGCCCGCTCGGCCCATTGGGCCGACAATGCCCCAAGGGAGGGCTGGCAAGGAGAGAAGGCTATGGCCGAACGCAAAAAATTTACGCTCACAGTTGAGGGTGCGGTTAACGGGAAGCAGGAGGTGTTTGTCGAGGCTGATGGGGTAAGGATTGCTCGGCGCACCTATGCGAAGTGGGCGGTTCCTCTTGAACCGTGGGTTTCTCTTGAGCCGGGATGGGAGGTTGAGGGCGAACCTCAAAACGGGGATTACATCGTCAGTTATAAAGGCGTCAGGGTCCAATAGCCTGATGCCCTTAAGGGTCCCGGCAAGGCGCTACTTAGGTCGCTTCGGCTCAGCCCACTCCTTGGCCAACCACGCGCCGACTGAGATTGCCCCAATCACCACAAGCAAGCCTGCGAACGTGTTTCTTTCGCCACCCGTCATCCCTTCCAGACCCAAATACATTAGTCCGAACGTGGTCCCACCGATCACGATCCCTCGCAGGACGTTGTGGATACGCCAGCCGTCTATCATCTCCCCCTCCCGACGAAGTTCACTCAACAGCAATGTTGAAGTTCACTCACCGGTGAGAGAACAACTATGATGTAGTTCACTCATCGAAGAACTTCGGTGTTCTCTCAAAGTGTTCAACTCAAGGGAGCACGGTCAGCGACGCTACCTCACTAGGCCTTTCCGGAAAAAGGAGGCGCGGCTTTCAATTCAGCCGTCAAATTTTTGATAAAGAACTCTATGTATCTTTTCCGACTATCGACCGTGGCCTCACGGTCATATGCCATCGTGTATCCCAGGACTTTTCTCATCGGCCGTGGCTGATCAAAGCCGTGGTACGCGTTTGGATAAGATATAACTTCGAACTCTGCACCCGTGACGACACCAGGACTTCTCGATTTGATGCATTCAGCCGGCGGAGTCCAATCATCTTTCTCTCCGACAAAGACAATCGTCGGCGACCTATAAACGTAGCCAACTCCCCCTAGCAATTTTCCACAATCAGGATAGTAGGAAGCAATCGCGCGAAAGTGGTCGGCCGGTCCTCCCTTAGCGCTGAGGAGGGCGGCACTCCCGCCATCGCTTAGACCAAGAAGAAATATGTTCTCCTTGCTGATGTTCGCATGGCGCTGCAGAACAACCATCGCATTGAATGCGTCATCTCGTCTGATCCCGTACCGGATATCCGATCTGTACAATCTGTTGCTGCACATTTTGCCACCCGTCAGATTTCGGAATCCGTAGCTATCCAAAATCAACGTCGCAAATCCGCTGCTCAGCAACTCCCCGGAGTGAGATTGAAGTGTCGTTAGGACAACTTCATCCAGCCCTCCACATGGATGCAACAAGATGACGACCGGAAACGGACCTTTCCCTTTTGGAAGGGAGAGGTTACCGCCAATAGTGGCGGTGAATTCGTTTGTCGTGACCTCACTGCGAAAGGTAAGCGACTCCGCGTGTGCATGAGCTGGAAGCAGCACAGCGGTCAAAAAAAACAACCAATGACATAAGTTGCGCATAGCTGCGGTTCCTGAAAAGGCGGGCCTAATAATGAGCGTGACGTTTGGTCTCAAGTGCATTACAGCGTCAAGAAATAGTCAATGAGCGAGGCCGTCGCGCCCAACGAGAGGAAGACATCCCTTATACTGACGAGCCGGCTTTAGCGACCTGTCCAAGTCTGCTCCGGGTCACTTGCAGACATTCGACGAGCCTGGCTCCCGAAAGCGGACATCACAGGGTTTTATGAGTACACGCCCTAGCGGTTGGAATTTTCAAAAAATTTTTCCTCAGTGGCACGCTGCGTTGAGGCGCTAAAACACGTATAGCAGCGCAATCGCCATTGCGATGGCCAAGGCGGCGACAACAATTACAAGGGTATCAATGGTTTCGTCATCCCCCATGGCGCAGCATGATAGCGGGGGGACGTGACACTGCTAATTGGCCTCGGGTACATCAAGCCACAGGCGCAAGAACGGCGGCGAAACTCAATGCCTCTGCTTGAGAAAGGCCAAGGCGACCATCGGTTTGCCATCTACTATCTGGGAGCGGTGACGGTCAGTGAGAGGTCCTCGGTCCTCCCCAATATAAGCACGCCGTCAATGTCGAGCTTTCTAGCCCAGTCCGGAAAACAATTCTTTACATCGGCGATGATGTTTTCCTGCGTCGGCTTCTCGCACGTATACACCGCTCCTCCCGCTTTGCCTAACGTGTGACAGTTACTAAAACCCGCCAGTTGCATGTTGGCGACGTTAAGGAAGTAATTCGGCGCATCCTCTCGAACCCGTTTTAGCGACGAACAGAAATCTTCTGCTTGAGCAGCGACAGGAACTCCGAGCAACATGACCACGAATACAAGAAATGCCGAATACTGTTTTCGCACCCTAACCTCCACGAATGCAATCGGGGCCTATAGGCCCCGATCATTTCACTGGCACGGCCACGCTGCTTTGAATGCGCGGAGCGCAAGCGTCATCGCATCCTCGTGTGTTAACTGGGGATGTTCATTGAGGTATTTAAGCAAAACGCGGATTGCCTGTCCCATGGTGGCCTCCTCGGGGAGACAAAAACGATTTGGTTCAGCAAGACCACCACCACCACCACCAAGGGAGAGAATTGCCTGAGTAAAACCCAAGCAAAATCCAGCCTTGCCTGCGTCAACCGAACTTATGAGGCGGGCAGAGTTCACTGTGTAGTTCCAACCGATCTGACACCCCTCTTGGATTTCGTTTCCAGTTGTCTGCGCAAAACATTGGCCTGCCGTCCCGACAACAATGCACAGTGCAATGAAATAAGTCTTGGTGCTGCCCATCTGCCTCTCCAGCTCTTTGGCGGAGCCCACAGATGGGCAATCAGAATTTTTGAAAAATTTTTCCTCGACAATAGAGCTGCGTAAATCAAGTTCGTGCCATTTTCACAGGCCCTGCCTCCCCCAACCCCCGAGCCAAGGCCGTTTGTTTGGCAGTTCATGTCACCGGGAATTTATTGGCGCCAGCAGGGTTACATCCCTCTGTCGGTCACAGCTTCTGTTCTTCGTGGGCAGGGCAATTGGAAGTGATTGGCAGGGGCCGCCAGCTTTGTACCCCTGGCGGCCCACCTGTTCCCCTAGGAACGTCACGCCGGGCTTCGCGTTGGCGTTAGCCGAGCGGCGATTGACCCTGTCAGCCAGTGCCGCTTCGGTCGGCGAGGCCCGAAAAGGGTGCCACCCGCGTCGGGCCTCGTTGTTTGCTTGCGCTAGATCAAGCCGCGCACTTCTTGGCT
>Ga0306925_10000984_pt1 | contig 22304 bp, 17 predicted proteins | sample flu12Cox44000176_FD_203755 | JGI IMG/M metagenome (GOLD analysis project Ga0306925, IMG submission 203755) | Lab enrichment of tropical soil microbial communities from Luquillo Experimental Forest, Puerto Rico - flux8day.12C.oxic.44.000.176 (v2)... | ecosystem: Environmental > Terrestrial >... | reverse complement strand
TCGGAAAGGCCGACATTGCGGTCATCGACCTCGCCAGCTTCCAACTCGGGTTCTGACCAGCGGCCGCGGCGCGACCCATAACCGGTGTATTCGGCGATGCCGCTTTCCTCGACCCTGAGGAGCGCGAGGTGGAGCTCGGTGTCGGATTGCCGAGCAGCAGCGGCGAACACTGTCGCCGCCGCGGCGTCGGGCCCTTTCAATGTCGCAAACCCGAGCTCGGCCGGCGTATAGGCATGCTCCAAGAGATAAATGAGCTTATCGGGCGCATCGCCATCGCGCGACTTTTTGCCTGCGCCCCATGACTGCAACAGAGCCGCAATTCGGTTTTCCTCGCCGTGATAGTCGGGCGGCTCGGGCAATGCGCCCCCTCCTCGGCGCACGAGGTTATAGACAAGGGTCAGCCGGCAACCCTCGGTGACCGGCAGCACCTCGTGGGCGCAATCGTCATAGAACGCCGCGAAGGCCGCTTCCGACGGCTCGGGGCAGCGCAGGTCGAGCCGTGCCTCGCGGCCCTTTTGGGGCACGACGAGGTCACCCCCGGCGGAGATAGACGGCAGCACGATCACCAGAGTAGCGATCCCGGGGGCCTTCTCGGTGTCGCGATGGCCGACGAAGAAGCTGCCCCGATCGTACACCAAGAGCTTGTAGAGCTCGACGGCCACCGGTTCGCTGACCCCAAGTCCATCGGCGACCCGCGCCAGGATCGTCTCCAGGGTCCGCTCCCAATGTTTGCCCCTGATATGGACCCGATCCGCGCCGATTTGCCAGGTTCGCCGAACCGCCGTGTCGACCAAGGTTTCTTCGCCGCGGCCATAGGGTGCGCGCTGGGCGACCGCGACGAGTTGCTCGGCCTGGACCGGCAGCAGCGGCAGGGCGATCGGACCCACCCCGTCGACCTCGAGCAGCGGCGCCAGAAGCTCCGTCGTGCCGGAGACGAAAAAATCGCCCGGGCGGCGCACCGTGTTCAGCACCGCGGCAAGGTGGGTCGTGATCGATGACATGAGATCCGGTTCCTCTGATCTATCGCAGAGCGCTACGATTGGGGAGGGTGGCGCCGAAGGGGACCCTGTTCCCTGTTCAACACGCGGCTGGTCGGCCCGTGGCTTGGTGCGCCGTAGAGCTCGAGGGTTTGATGCGAGATCTCGATGGCGGCGAATGGGGTACCCGGCGGGCGTCAGCTGCCTAACCAAGAGACCGAACGCCCGCGAGTGCAGCTCCGGTGCCAGCCTGATCGTGCGGCATCCGACCATGTCATCGCGTATAGTGCCAGTGCCGCCTGATCGGAGGCAAAAATGATCGCAAACCGGTATATCGGCAGTCCCGTCGAGCGCGTCGAGGATCGGCGCTTTCTCCGGGGAAAGGGAACATATGTCGCCGATCTATCGCGCCCGGGCCTGCTCCACGCCGCCATTCTGCGCAGCTCCGTGGCACACGGGCGGATTCGCTCGATCGATGCCGCCGCAGCCTTGGCGCTCCCCGGCGTGCACGCGGTCATCAGCGCGGCGCAAATCGGCAGCCCGGTGCCGAGGATCCCAATACGGCTGCAGCCGTTGCCGGTTCTCGAACCCTATCACCAGCCGGTCATTGCGGAGAGAAAGGTTCGCTACGTCGGCGAGCCGCTCGCCGTGGTGCTCGCCGACAGCCCTGCGATAGCTGAAGATGCTTTGGACGGGATCCGCGTCGATATCGAGCAACTGCCGCCAATGGCGGACTGGCGTATAGCCGCAAAAGGCGAGGCCCTGCTCTTCGAAGAGACCGGTACCAACCTCCCGATCAAATACACCGCCGCAAAGGGTGACCCGGACCGGGCCTGGGCCCGTGCCGACTACGTCCGGCGCGGGCGTTTTGCGATGCAGCGGCATACCGCGGTGATGATGGAGCCCCGCGGCGTGCTGGCCGAGTGGGACGCCGCTCATGGCCGGCTTACCGTTTCGGGCGCCAGCAAAGTACCCTTTTTCAATCGCCGCATCCTCGCCGCGCAGATGGGTCTCGCCGAAGACGCGATCGACATGGTGGAAAACGATGTCGGCGGCGGGTTTGGCGTGCGAGGCGAATTCTCCCCCGAAGATTTCCTGATCCCATTTGCGGCGCGCTTCGCCGGGCGGCCGGTCAGGTGGATCGAGGACCGGCGCGAGCATTTGATCGCGGCGAACCACGCGCGCGAGGCCGAATGCGAGCTGCAAATCGCCTGCCGCTACGACGGCACGATCCTCGCACTAGCGGGTGACGTCCATGTCGATGTCGGAGCCTACAACCGGACCAACGGGATGGTCGCCGCCCGCAACATTGCCCAGTTCCTGTTGGGCCCGTATCGCATTCCCGACATCCGCATCGAAGCTTCACTGCTGCTGACCAACAAGACGCCGGTCGGCACCTATCGCGGCCCCGGGCGGTTCGAGGCAGATTTCTTTCGGGAGCGGCTTCTTGACATTGTCGCCCGCGACATCGGCATCGACCGCGTCGAATTCCGCCGGCGCAATCTGTTGACAGCGGCGGAAATGCCCTTCCCGATCGCGACGATCACCCCTTACGAGCACGAGGACGCATTCGATAGCGGCGACTACCGGCTGACCCTCGACCGCTGCCTGCAGGAGATCGACTGGGAGGAAAAGTCAAAGCTCCAGGGAAAGCTGATAAATGGCCGCTGTCATGGGTTGGGGATCGGGTGTTTCATCGAGGGCAGTGCCGCCGGTCCGAGAGAGAATGCGCGGCTGGTGCTCGATCCCGACGGTATGGTCTCAGTCTTTGTCGGCTCCTCGGCGGTCGGGCAAGGTCTCGAAACCGCCTTCGCGCAGATCGCTGCCGATGCGCTGGAGATGCCGATGGATCGTATCCGCGGCGTGTTTCACGGCTCGACCGCCTTTGTTCGCGAGGGCTTTGGCTCGTTTCATTCGCGCGCCGTCGTGATGGGCGGGTCGGCGATCCTTTTGGCAGCCGAGAGCTTCAGAGAGGCGGTTCGCACAGCTGCGGCCCGCCGCATCGGATGCGAACCACGCGAGGTCGAGCTCGTCGAAGGTCGCCTCGCGGTCGCTCCGGACGGCAAGTCGGTCAGCTTCGCCGAGCTTGCGGGCGAGGGAATTTCGGTCGAGGAGAGCTTCGCGAACACGAGACACACCTATAGCTATGGCGCGCACGCCGCCCATGTCGCGGTCGATCTGCGGACCGGCCATGTCGAAGTCGTCGAGTATGTCGCGGTCGAGGATGTCGGGCGCATCATCAACCCGATGTTATTGGAGGGCCAGATTGTTGGCGCAATCGTGCAGGGGCTGGGCGGCGCGCTGCTCGAACACCTCGTCTATGACGACGAGGGGCAGCTACTGACTGGCTCGCTCGCCGACTATTTGGTGCCGACCGCGAGCGATTTTCCACGCATCCGCGCCGTCGTTACGGAGACGCATCCGTCGCCGATCAACCCGCTCGGCGCCAAGGGAGCCGGTGAAGGTGGCGTCGTTCCGGTAGGCGGGGTAATCGCCAATGCGGTCGCCTCGGCGTTGGCATCGCTCAATGTACAGCCGCGCGAGCTGCCGCTCTCGCCGCCACGGGTCTGGCAGCTGATCGAAACTGCACGCCAGTCGCATAAACCACCGAGGGAGTAATCCTATGGCCAAAGCCCGGCACGAGATGCCGCCCGAAATCGCTCCTCTGTCGCTCGACCAGATCGCCGAGCGCTTTATTGGTCGCTTTCGCGACAAGAAGGGCGATTGGGAAGCCTTCGAGGATGCCAGGATCGACGGGTATCGCCGTGCGCAGCATCGCTTCATCGGCGCCGGCGGCTCCGGCAAGCATGAGGATCCGACGGTGATCCCGGCGCGCGCCTTTACTCTCAGCGTCATGTATGTGCCACCGGGGCAGGGCAACGCGCCGCACACGCACGAGGTCGAGGAGGTCTTCTTCGTGCTCAAAGGATATCTGACGGTCTTTGTCGAGGACGAAGGCGGCCGCCGGGTCAGCCGGACGCTCGGGCCGTGGGAATGCATCGCCTGCCCGCCTGGGGTCATCCACGGTTATCAGAACGAGAGCCTGGAGCCGGTCTATTTTCAGGTCATGCTCGGGCGCGCCCGTCCCGACACGATGGGCTATGCCGATGACGAGCTCTACCGGCAGCGCGACGCCCATCTGAGCCGCTGAGCTGCGACCAGGCAGAGCCGGACGGCGTCAACAACACCACCATGGAGGAAGAGCATGGCGACCAAACCCTACATCATCGCTCTGGAGGAACATTACTACGATCCCGAGGTGAAGCGGCAGGCCCGCGGTCTGGACGCCATTGCGGCGCCGGAGACCGTGCAACGCCTCGACGATCTCGGCGAACTGCGCTTGCAGGAGATGGACGAAGCCGGCATCGACCTGCAGGTGCTGTCGCACACGATGCCGGGGCTCCAGAAACTCGACGCGGCAACCGCCGTGCCATTGGCGCGCCGCGCCAACAACCGGCTCAACGAAGCTATCCGCACTCACCCCGACAGGTTCGCCGGCTTTGCTGCATTGCCAACTGCCGATCCCAAGGCGGCGGCCGACGAGCTCGAACGCACGGTCGACAAGCTCGGCTTCAAGGGAGCGATGGTGAACGGGTTGACCAATGGGGTCTTCCTCGACGACAAGCGGTTCTGGCCGATATTCGAGAGGGCGCAGGCGCTCGACGTCCCGCTCTATATGCACCCGGCGATACCGCATCCCGCCGTCATCGAGGCTTATTACAAGGACTATATCGAGAAGCACCCGGGGATACTACGCGCTGGTTGGGGCTTTACCGTCGAGACCGCGACGCAGGGCATTCGGCTCGTGCTGAGCGGCGTATTCGACACCTATCCGCGCCTCAAGATCATCATCGGGCATTTGGGAGAAGGGCTGCCCTTCTACCTCTGGCGCATCAGCCACGGACTACGCGGCAGCTACGGCGGCAAATCGTTCCGCGACATCTTCTGCGAGCATTTCTATGTCACGACCAGCGGGTTCTTCTCCGATCCCGCTCTGCTGTGCTGCGTGATGGAGATGGGAATCGATCGGATCTTGTTCTCGGTCGACTATCCGTTCGTCGACAATCCGCTGGCGACGAAATGGACTGAAACCCTGCCGCTGTGCACAGAGGACAAGGAGAAACTGCTGCACGGCAACGCCAGACGCTTGCTCAAGCTGAAAGATCCTGATCGCGTCCCTCGGGCCTAACGGACCGTTCCGCGGGGCAAGCTCGTGGGAGCGAATTGCTTCGCCGCTGCGCTCCTAGCAAGAAACAAGACGGATGGGGGAGTAGGACAACATCAAACGCTGCCCTGGCGAAGGCCGGGGCACACCCGTCGGCCGCACGAGCAGCGGGTCGATGGGTCCCGGCTTTCGCCGGGACAGCGGGTTGCGCGTGATTTCATCCAGGGCGGGTTGGCCGCCCGGCCGGTAGCCAACTCGCAATGACGGTCTTTATCTCGTCATTGCGAGCGAAGCGAAGCAATCTCGCGGTGGCTGAACCGGACCCATCGGAGTGTTCGGGCGCAGATGACAGGCTGAGATTGGCCTGCTAGAACCCCGCGACAACATCCGCATCGGTGGAGGAGCGCAATGGCCACGAAGCCTCACATCATTGCTCTAGAGGAGCATTATTTCGATCCCGAGGTGAAGCGTCACACCGTCGGCCAGGAGCCGACCAATGCGCCGCGGATCGTCCAGCGGCTCGACGATGTCGGCGAATTGCGTTTGAGAGAGATGGACGAGGCCGGCATCGACATGCAAGTGCTGTCGCACGCCAACCCCGGTCTGCAGAAGCTCGATGTGGAGACGGCCGTCCGCTTGGCGCGCGGCGCCAATGACCGGCTCCACCAAGCAGTCCGCGCGCATCCCGACCGGTTCGCAGCCTTTGCCGCAATCCCGACTCCCGACCCGAAAGCGGCGGCCGACGAGCTCGAACGGACGGTCACCAGATTGGGCTTCAAGGGCGCTCTGGTGAACGGCCTGACCAACGGGCGCTTTCTCGACGACAAGCGGTTCTGGCCGATCTTCGAGCGAGCGCAGGCGCTCGATGTGCCGCTCTATATGCATCCGGCGGTACCGCATCCCGCTGTCGTCGAGGCTTATTACAAGGACTATGTGCAGCAATATCCCTCGCTGCTGCGCGCCGCCTGGGGGTTCACCGTGGAAACCGCGACGCAAGGCCTTCGTCTGGTATTGAGCGGCGTGTTCGACGCCTATCCGGGTCTCAAGATCATTCTCGGCCACATGGGCGAGGGCCTGCCCTTTTATCTCTGGCGCATCAGCATGGGGCTGGCGCGCGACGGAAGGGGCGGCAGGAGCTTCCGCGATATTTTCTGCGAGCACTTCTATATTACCACCAGCGGCTTCTTTTCCGACCCGGCGCTCTTGTGCTGCATGATGGAGATGGGGATCGACCGGATCCTGTTCTCCGTCGATTACCCGTTCGTCGACAACCCGCCGGGGACGAAGTGGACGGAAACCCTACCGCTGTCCGCCGAGGACAAGGAGAAGCTGCTCAACGGCAACGCCAAACGGCTGCTGAAGATTTAAGACTTCGAGTGCGGGTCAGCACTCAACCTCGGTCTCGTGCAGCGCCTCGCCCAGACTGAGGCGCCGCGCCACCATGGCAGTCTGCAGCTGCGCCCGCTCGGTCGGCGAATGCGCGGCGAGATAGCGGGCGACCGCGATCAAAATGTGGCGCCCTTCGCCGCTCTCGCCCCATTCCCGGTATTGCCGCACACCGGCTTCGAGCATCTGGTAGGTGTGGAAGTCGGCGTCCTCGCGCAGGACCGCGTGCGTCAGCGTGGTGATCAGCCGCTCGGCCGGATGGCCGAGCGTCAGATAGCGGGCGACGAGGCGGCCGGCATCGCGCACCGATCCCTGACGATCGAGCGCCAGGAGAAATGCCGTGCGCAACGCCTCGTCATCGCATGGCAGGTTGTCGAGCCGGTCGTTGGCCTCACCGGGCAGTCGTGCAGGCGGCACGTTCAGGAAACGGATCAGATAGAGCCGCATGGCCCCGTGAATCACGCCGCGCAGCAGTTCGGGGCTCTCCAACTCCAACGGCTGTTCTGCGGTGACGCGCTTCAGGAGCTGGTGCACCGCGTTGCAATAGGTGAAAGCGTGGTGCGCCGTCTCCCAGTCGGAATGCTCGTTTGCGGTGCCGAACCACGCGACCCGCAGTGCTGCCGCGTAGGCGAGCGCGCGACCTAGATCGACCGCGGTGGCACCCGCTCGCAGCGCCGCCGCGAGGGCCGCGATGATCGTTTCCGGATCATCAACCAGCAGCTGACGAGCCAAGCCGGCATGGGATTTCCACCGGCCGCGCTTGGCGCGACCGGTTGCCAGCAGATCAGGCAATGCGGCCGACGCCGCTTCGCACAGCTGCACCAGGTCGAGCGGGTGCCGCCACGCATTCAGCTCCTCGCCGCCGCGCGCGGCAACCAGATGAGGAACGGCCGTCGGCAAAATCGCCGCTGCCTGGTGCCAGCCGACGATGTCGAGGCATTCGAATGCTTTGTTGATGAAATCTAGAGCGTGACCGCCATCGGCAAAGACGCGGTCGGTGGCGGCAGTCAGCAACAGCGCTGCGAGCTCGCTCGGCGACGCGCCGCCGTCAATGGCCGTCACCAAGGTGCGCTCGGCGCCGTCGCGGTGGCGCACCTGGGTCCAATGCCTCAGCCAGCGGCCGAGCAAGGGCACCGGGCGCGCGCCGCAGCCCGCCAGCGGCTCGCGATCGCGTCGCCGCGGCGCGCCGTCGCAGTCGCTCGCTATTCTTCGCAGACCGTGAAAGAGGGCGAGGTACCTTTCCTCCTCCGGCAAGGCCGGGACGAGATTGCCGAGCGCGGTAGCGATGGTCAGGCCGATACCCCATCCGTCACGATTGCGGACACCGAAGAGCGCGGCGTCGCGAACCAGCGCGCGATGATCCATGCGACCGCCGCCGAGGCCCAGCACCGCCTTGGCGAGGACAAGACCGATATCGTGCTGCAAGCCCTCGCGCAGGCGATTGCGCCAGTGGGCGTCGCCGTCCGCGTAGCGCGTCCGCGGGCAAACCCACAAAGCCCCGTCGTCCCGGAGCTCGACAGGGGCGGTCGGGACATCGTCCGCCCAGAGATCAAAGGTCCCGCCGCTGACGAGGTCAAAGCGGGCGTGATGCCAGTGGCACGTCAGGATGCCGTCCTCGACCGAGCCGCGGTGCAACGGAAAACCGAGATGAGGGCACCGGTTGTCGAGTGCGAAGAATTTGCCCCGATCATGTGCGACGAGCAACGGACAACTGCCGCCGTGAACGACGGTCATTCCCCGCGCCTTCAGCTCATCCAGCGTGCCGACGCGGATCCACTCATCGGTCGAATGCTTGTCACGCGGCTCGGGCATCGTGCCTCGCTCCGACGTCACCGATGATGGCATTTGCGGCGGTGTCGAAGCGTTTCCCGCCAGCTCCGTCGCAGCGCCGACGATGCCGCCAGCTTACATTCGTCTAATTACCGTCAGCCTGTCATAGCCGATTGCTGCGGCAGAAACCAGCGTGAATCGCGAGACTCGAGCCGCCCAGCGCGCCGGTGCCGCTGCAGCGCAATACCGAGATGGTTCGGCCTGACCGTCATGCCGAATTCCCGAGCGAGATAAGAAAGAACCTCGCTGGGGGTGGCGCCTTCGCCATGCGCCTGGACGGCCCGCAGAGTGGCATCGCTCAGCGACACGGTCTGGGCCGGTTGCGCAGCCCGGGCTCTGCCGCGTGCTGCGGTCGGCGCCGGCGCGGGCGGAGTTCGCGCAGGTCGTCCCCGTCTGCGTCGCTCCGTGGTCTCGACTCTGCCGAACCGTGTCAGCACACGCTCGGCGACTTCCAGCTCATTGAGTTGGGCGCCCAGCTTTGCCCGTTCGGCGTCGAGCCGCGCGAGCCGCTCGGAGACCTTCTGCTTCTCCTGTCCAATCTCGTCCAATGTCGCCATCTGCTCTCTCCTTCTTCCCCCATACCTACCGTTATCGTACTGCACCGATATTTTGCAATAAATGGAAGACCGCTGCACCGAAAAAAGATGTCGCCTGAGAAATTGTTGCCGTTTTATGGCTGCCCTCGAACCGTCGCAGTGCGGCAAGGTGCAACGTCATCGAGTTCGGAGGCACGTGCGATCCGCAGTTTGCTTGAGTTCTGCCAGCGATTTGGACGTCGGACCGTCGAAATGGCCAAGTGCGCTGGATGAGCAATATTGCCCGGCGCGCTCCGTTTGGCCGACGGCGTAGTCGGCGCCGCGCGGCAGACAAGTCCCCGAATCGGCTTTGATGCCGGGTTGACGATCAGCACGAGCGTCGAGGCCGTGCGCAAAACCTATTCGGTCAGAACTCGCAGGGCGTGGCGATTGTCGATGCAGGCTGGGTATGCGTCGGCCGACGGATGAACCCGCCCGAGACCAGACATCGCCGCAGACGATCAAAGCCGTCCTCGGGCAGGACCGGATCGCGTCCCCACACCGACTGCGCCTGGTAGCGGGCGAGTGCGGCGGCCAGCACGCCGCGATCGAGCGCCGGGAAGAACGGTGAGATCGTCTCAGCGATCTCCGGCGCAGACCGGCTATAGATCCACTGCTGCGTCCGCTCGATCACCCTGACCATGCGCAATAACGGTTCGGCATCGCCAACAAGCCGATCCCGGGTCGGCGAGCCGGAATCCGGATTGAGGTATTGGCCGACGATCGAGAACGATCCCGACAGACGACCTCTACAAAGCAGACGAGCGCCAAGTTGGGGTTCTTGTCATGATGCTTTACGACGCGCATCGGCCCGGCCCAGAGCAGCACAACCGCGCCGTCGAGCAACGCCTGCCCATCGGTTTGACCCCGGCGACGGCAACAACCTAGCGACGAGCCCCACGGCGACATAGTTCCGATCGCATGCGCGGTATAAAGCGGCGCGTAAACGATCCTACCACTGAAAAAAAGAAGGCCCCGCCAGGCCGCGCGGGGCCTTCACTTCGAAGCTCGTGTCAGATGACGCCGTCGCGGCGCAAACCCTCGATTTCATCGGCGCCGATGCCGAGCCAGTTGTGCAGAACCTGGGCGCTGTCCGCCCCGAGCGCCGGCGAGCCTTTGAGCCGCACCGTCTTGCCGTCGATCCGCACCGGCCAGGTCGCCATCTTGTAGTCGCCATTGTGGTGATGAACGGTCTGCATGATGCCGCGCGTCTCGAAGGTCGGCTCGTTGTACAGTTCCATCGTATCGAACACCGCGCCCGACGGCACCCCGACGGCAATCAGTTTCTCCATCGCCTCGCGCTTGTCGTGCTGGCGGGTCCATTCGCCGATAATCGCGTCGAGCTCCTTTTCGTTTTTGACGCGGGCGTCGCCGGTCGCGAAACGCGGGTCCTCGATCAATTCCTCGCGCCCGATCAGTTTCATCAGGCGCGACCAGTGCTCGGGGTTGGCCCGGCTAGTGGTCAGGTAGACATAGTCGTTGGGGCCGCCGCCCTTGGCCGGGTAGAGCCCGGAGGGCGCGTTGTTGCCGCCGCCCGATTTGGCGCCATTGCGCCGCGCCGGCTGACCGGTGCGCGCCATGTTGGCAAAGCAGGTGCGCATATAGTGGACCATCGCGTCCTGCATCGCCACTTGCAGCCGGCGGCCCTGGCCGGTGCGATTGCGCTCGTGCAAGGCGCCAAGAATGGTGGCCGCCATCAGCATGCCGGTGCCGGTGTCGCCAAAGCTCAGGCCCGGTTTGACCGGCGGGCGGTCGGGCTCGCCGGTGACGCTGATCGGGCCGCCGGCGGCCTGAGCGATCATGTCGAAGGCCAGCCCCTTCTCGTGCGGACTGCCGCTGCCGAACCCCTTGACCTGGCAATAGATGATGCCGGGGTTCAGCTTTTTGACCGAATCGTAGTCGAGGCCCAAACGTTCGATCGTGCCGGGCGCCATGTTTTCGACCGTGACATCGGCCTTCTTCAGCATCTCCTTGACGATGTCGAGCCCCTTCGGCGATTTCAGATTGATCGCCAGCGACTTCTTGTTGACGTTGAACTGGTGGAAATACCACGGGTCGTCGTCGGGCTTGCCGGGGCGCAGCCGGCGGCCGGGATCGCCCCGCCCCGGATTCTCGATCTTGACCACCTCGGCGCCGAACCAGGCCAGCACCTCGGTAGAGGTCGTGCCCGCCTCGAACTGGGTGAAATCCACCACCTTGACGCCCTGCAGAAAGTTGAAGTCCTGGACGTTGTCGCTCATCGCTGGTTCCTTCCGTTACAGGCCGATGCCGGAACTTAGCGTGCGCCTTCCCGCGCCGCACCGCAACGCCTTCCCGCCGCACCCGTCACGCCAATGTCAGTAGGTCGGGCTCGCCACGCTGACCCCGTCACCCACTCATAGCTTGTCTATAGGCTCACGATGTATGCTTTGCGAGATATGCGTCTATCGCGCTTTCTAACGCTTGCACTTCGCCAAATAGGCCTCTCAAAATCTTCTGTATTTGCTTAGTGGCGAAGTTGAGGTAGCGCCTGCTTGTCGTCTTGGCCTGTCGGAAGAGCGCTCTTCATCGAACCTTGGGCAGCACAGCCCCACCTTATCCCGATCTCCCTAGCGTTTCGGCGGGTGGGCGCGGACGAAGTCCTCGTTGACATCAGCGCCCCAGCCGGGTCCCGTCGGCAAAAGCAGGTCGCCGTTCTCGATGACCGGGGGCACGGTGACGATGTCGTCCTTCCATTTCACGTCATCGATGTCAATCTCCATGACTTTGAAGTTCGGCACCACGGCGCACATATGCGCGCTGATCAACGAGCCGAGATGGCCGTTGAAATTATGCGGCGCGACATTGACCTCGTAGGCGTCGGCCATGGCCGCGATTTTCATCGATTCGAGGATACCGTTCCAGGCCACGTCGATAATCGCGTAATCGACCGATTGGTTCTCGAAATACGGCCGGAACTGGCGCCTGCCGTACAATGATTCGCATGACGAGATCGGCGTGCGGGCTGAGCGCCGGATCAAGGCCAGGCCGGCCGGGTCGTAGAGGTCGATCTCGAGCCACACCAAATCGAGCGGCTCCAGCGCCCGCGCCAATTTGATGTAGCCATCGATCTTGTAATTGAAGTTGGTGTCGAGATGGAGCCCGACATCATGGCCGGCGCCGCGGCGGAACGCCTCCAGCTGCGCGACCGCGGCGTCGACGATGCGGCGGTCGACGTTGAGTTCGGGGAAGCCCGGCGGGTTGCCGGTGCCGGGGCCGTACATGTAGGGCTTGTCGCGGTCGAAGCGGATCAGGTTGGTCTTAAGCCCCTTGAAGCCTTTGCGCTTGACCTCCTCGCCGAGCGCGACGATGTCGTCGAGCGAGCGCACCGGGTCGACACCGGCCCATTCCCGGATCCTGTCGGCGTGGCGGGCGCGATAGGTGCCGCAATGCGACCAGTAGAGTTGCAGGCGGTCACGCACCGGGCCGCCCAGCATCTCGTAGACCGGCACGCCCAACGCCTTGGCCTTGATGTCGACCAATGCGTTCTCGATAGCGGCGATCGCCATCTGGTTGACGCCGCCGGCCGCCTGACGAGTGGCGGCGTAGAGCAGTGCGCTGATCCGCTCGACCGGCCGTGGGTCCTGGCCGATAAGATGCCGCTCGGCGAGTTTCGAGATGACCCCGGTCAGCCCTTGCGCGCCATAGCCCTCCATGTATTCCGACCAGCCGACGATGCCCTCGTCGGTGGTGATCTTGAGAAACGAATTGACCCGCCAGCCTGCATCGCAATGCAAGTCTTCGACCTTGACGATCTTCATCGGCAACCTCCTCGATAACGCCAGTCACGTTATCAGACGGCCGGCGATCATCCCAGACTGCCTCTGCCGGGCCCGCCGGCTGAATGTCCGACAAGCGAGTCAAGGACAGTTGCGCCGTGTTGCTCGAACGGGCTAAGAGCCGGGCTTCACCTAGCGAGGAGAAACGCCGTGGCGCGCGGAAACGAGCAGCACAAGAACCCAAAGCCCGACATCGAAATCGCTCAGGCTGCGGCGATGCGGCCGATCGGCGAGGTCGCCGCAGAGAAGCTTGATATTCCTGCCGATGCCGTCTCGCCTTATGGCAAGTACAAGGCGAAGATTTCGCTCGACTACATTCGCTCGCTTTGCGATAGGCCGAACGGCAAGCTGATCCTCGTCACCGCGATCACCCCGACCCCGGCCGGCGAAGGCAAGACGACGACGACGGTAGGGCTCGGCGACGCGCTCAACCATATCGGCAAGCAGACGGTCCTCTGCCTGCGCGAGCCGAGCCTCGGCCCGTGCTTTGGCATCAAGGGTGGTGCCGCGGGCGGCGGCTATGCCCAAGTCGTACCGATGGAGGACATCAACCTCCATTTCACCGGCGACTTTCATGCAGTCAGCGCCGCCAACAACCTGCTCGCGGCGATGGTGGACAACCATGTTTATTATGGCAACGAGCCCCGGATCGATCCGCGCCGGGTCAGCTGGCGACGCGCAATCGACATGAACGACCGCGCTTTGCGCTCGATCGTCTCCTCGCTCGGCGGGGTGGCCAACGGCTTCCCGCGCGAGGATGGGTTCGACATCGTCCCTGCCTCGGAGGTGATGGCGATCTTCTGCCTGGCAACCGACCTGCAGGATTTGCGGCGGCGGCTGGCCAATATCGTCGTCGGCCAGACCCGGGACCGCAAACCGGTGCGTGCAGCGGAACTCAAGGCGGCCGGGTCCATGGCCGCGTTACTCAAGGACGCGATCGCGCCAAACTTGGTGCAGACGCTCGAGAACAACCCGGCCTTCATTCATGGCGGTCCGTTCGGCAACATCGCGCATGGCTGCAACTCGGTGATCGCAACGACGGCCGCGCTCAAGCTCGCCGATTACGTCGTGACCGAGGCCGGGTTCGGCGCCGATCTCGGTGCAGAGAAGTTCTTCGACATCAAATGCCGCAAGACCGGGCTCAGGCCGGATGCGGTGGCGATCGTCTGCACCGTCCGCGCCCTCAAGATGCATGGCGGGGTGGCGCGCGATGCGCTCAAGGAGGAGAACCTCGTGGCGCTCGAAAGCGGTTTTGCCAATCTGGCGCGCCATCTGACCAACTTGCGCCAGTTCGGAGTGCCGGCGGTCGTGTCGGTCAACCGCTTCAGCAACGACACCGAGAGGGAACTCGGCCGCCTCAGGGAATTGTGCGCCGGGCTCGGCGCCGAGGCGGTCGTGGCCGACCATTGGGCGCGCGGCGGCGAAGGGGCGGTCGATCTCGCCCGCGCCATCGTCGCTGTTGCCGAGAGCGGGAGGGCCGAGTTTCGGTTTCTCTATCCGGACGAGATGCCGCTCTGGGACAAGGTCCGTACGATTGCCCAACGCCTTTACGGTGCGCGCGATGTCGAGGCCGATAAATCGGTCAAGGACCGCTTCGCCGCATTGCAAGGCGACGGTTTCGGGCATTTGCCGGTATGCATTGCCAAGACCCAGTACAGTTTTACGACCGATCCCAATATCAAGGGCGCGCCGAGCGACCACGTGGTGACCGTGCGCGAGGTGCGGCTTTCGGCCGGCGCCGAGTTCGTGGTTCCGGTGTGCGGCGAGATCATGACGATGCCTGGACTTTCCCGCGCACCGGCGGCCAATAACATCGAGGTCACCGAGGAGGGGCGCATCACCGGGCTGTTCTGACCGCGGGCGCAATGTGGAGGGAGCCGAGCTCAGGATCTGGCGCAGGGCGGAACGGCAGCGGCTGCTGGCGCTGCGCACCGGCACCGCACCGGCTGAGCGCCGGATGTGGGGGCAACAGATCGAAGAGCGGTTACGTGTGCTGTTGCGGGTGCGGCCGGGGATCATCCTTGGCGTCTATTGGCCGTTCCAGGCCGAGTTCGACCCGCGGCCGCTGATCGATTGGCTGATCGCCGCGGGTTCGGCGGTAGCGTTGCCCGTTGTCGTCGACAAAAAGGGTCCGCTCGAATACCGGGCCTGGCGGCCGGGCGAGAAGCTCGTCGATGGCGTTTGGAACATCCCGGTCCCGGAGAGACGCCGGATCGTCGTCCCACAAGCCGTATTGGCGCCGCTAGTCGGGTTCGACCGAGACTGTTATCGGCTAGGTTATGGCGGCGGCTATTTCGATCGAACTTTAGCGGCACTTGCGCCACGGCCATGGGCGATCGGCGTCGGTTTCGAGTTGTCGCAGCTGGAGACGATCTACCCGCAGTATTTCGACATTCCGATGGATCTGATCGTCACGGAGGCCTGCGTGCGACGACGTTGAGCAAGGGCCGTGCCCGGCCGTCAGGTCGGCGTGTTGCTATTCGATCTGGGATCAAACCGGGCAGCTGCGCGTTCGCTAAGCGCGTTCAATCGATCGAGCACGATCGTCGTCCGCGCCGCCACTCTCATCAGGTCGGATGCTGCTTGGCGAAGGCGCGCGCGGTCGTGCGGCGAACCCTCTGCAAGGGCCGCGTCGAAACACGACCGGAATGTCTCGATGGCAGCCTCGGCGCGGTCGTGTAACTCTCTATCCAATCCGTCAGTAAAGGCCAATGCTCGACCGGCCGTACGAGAGGACCCAGGGGGTCGCTGCAGCTCGGCCGCTGGGCGTTGCTCGCTGCGCGCCGGCCCGTTCGCCGGCGGGGCAGGCCCGATCACCGCCGGAGCCGGCTCGCGACGATGCCCGCGCGCGGGTTCATTCGCCCGGTTTGGGGACAGCTTGATTTCGCCATTCGACCGCAGCGTCGGGGGATGCGTCTCGCGATGAGGCTCGTTCGATCGGGGAGGCGCCGCTTCGGCTGGCTGTTCTATTTTCTCCGAGGCCTGTCGTCCATTGCGCTTGAGAACGTAGTGGATGGCCGGCGGCGTGCAGCCGTAGCTGCGGGCGATTGCGCTTAGCGACTCACCTTGCGCATGACGCGCCGCAATGGCACTCCATTCGCCTTGCGGAATTTTTGACATCTCTTCTCCTTGGCAAGCCCATGAGTTCGCTGACTGCCATTCCCGTTTAAAATGCCGCGGGCGGTGTCGCGCCGGAACCGAAGCTGCCTTCCGTCATAAGATTGCACTTTGTTTTAACAATTTCAAGTACTCAGCGCAGGCTCGGCGTGTAGCCCTTGCGCGGGTATTCTTCCCAGTACTGCCGAAAGCCCCGATGCGTCGCTTCCTGGTGCGGGTGCGCCCTCAGTTTCTCGACATCGAGGTCGACGCCCAATCCGGGACTCGTCGGCAGCTCAATCCAGCCGTCCTGCATCGCGAGCGACGCCGTCGCAATATCCCGGCACAGATCTGCGAAATTCACGAAGTATTCGGCAATTCGGAAGTTCGGGATTACTGCGGAGACATGGACGGTCGCGGCCAGACCGATTAGCGTACTATTATAGTTGTGCGGCGCCATAACCACTGCCTGCGGCTGCGCCATTGCGGCGATGTCGAGCATGGCGGTAATCCCGCCAATGACGCATATGTCCGGGTTCAGGATGTCGGCAGCGCGCCGAGCCAAGCACTCGAAGAATGCTTCTCTCGTATAGATCGCCTCGCCGGTGACGATCGGGATCGGCACCGCGCGGCGCACCTCGGCCACCAGCTCGATATTCTCCGACAGGCACGGCTCCTCGTACCAGTCGATGCCGAATTCGGCCAAGCGGTGCCCGATGCGAATCGCGTGAGCCGGCGAAAAGCGGCGGTGCGCCTCGATCAGCAGCTCGAAATCGGGACCCAGCGCCTCGCGCATTGCCCGGACATAGGAGATCGCGAAATCCTCGTCGCGGCGATCGACGAAACTGCGCCACGGGCCGGGGAACGGATCGAATTTCGCGGCAGTGAAGCCCATCGCCTTGACCTGCAGCCCGCGCTCGACACGCTCCTCGATCGTCGCCCCTCTCGACCAGCCATTGGCGTACACTCGCACGCGCTCGCGCGACGCGCCGCCGATTAGATTGTAGACCGGCAATCCGGCGCGCTTGCCGAGAATATCCCACGACGCGATCTCAACGGCACTCCACGCCGCCAATAGCTCCGGCGAGCCGCGCTTGATCGCGAAATCTTCGTACATCACCTGCCCGGTATGGCGAATGTTGAACGCGCTGCGGCCGATGACATGCGGCGCCATCGCGTGGATGCATTCGGCGACGACCTTTTCTTTGCCTTGCGTCACGTAGGCTTCGCCCCAGCCGTACAAGCCATCCTCGGTTTCGACCCGGCAAAACAGCAGGTCCTTCGAGCTGCCGGTGCCGAGGATGAAGGTTTCGATCCGCGCGATCTTCATGGGTTGCCCTCCTGCTGCGTCGACCCTTGCGGTACTCTCGTCATCCCCGCTTTCGCGAGGCGGAATGCGGGGATCTGGGGTGGCGGGCACATCGGCCTGAGCTCCTGGACCCCGGCTTTCGCGCACTTCCGCGGGGGTAAATTTTGAACCGCCGCTTCTCGAGAGTCGAGCCGTGGCGCCCGGCATGCTAAAAGACGCCTGGATTTTTTCAGACCGGGAGTTTACGGCAATGAAAACCTTTGTCCGTTGCGGCCACCTCTTCACCGGGCGGGAGGACGCTGCCCGAAAGGGCGAGACCCTGGTGTTCGACGAGCGCGGCACGCTCGACTATGTCGGCCCTGAGAAGGGGGCACCGCGGCGGGCGCGCAGTGACAGCCTGCTCGACTATTCCGCCTATTTCGTAATGCCGGGGCTCGTTGACGTCCATACCCACCTCGCCTATGGCAACGCCAAGAGCGAAGAAGACATCGACCTCTATAGTCCGCTCGAATTCCGCACCTTGCGCGGCATGTTCTTCGCCCAGAAGGTTGCCGCCGCCGGCTTCACGGCGATCTGCTCGCCGGGTGATGCGGGCCAGATCAGCCTGTCGATCCGCAATGCGATCCGCGCCGGTTTGTTCGACGGGCCGCGGGTCATGGCCGCGGGGCGCTATGTGACGACTCATCAGGGTCTGACCGACTGGTACCCGACCTGGATCGGTGCGCCCGAGACCTCGATCGGCAAGCTCGTGACGACCAGCGCCGAGGCGGTCGAGGAGATCCGCCGCCAGGTCAAGGACGGGGTCGACTGCATCAAGATCGCGCTCGACGGGATTCAGCGGCGTGAGAATGGCGAGCTCGTCGCCGCGTTCACGCAGGAAGAGACCGAAATTATGGTCCGCGAGACCCACCGCCTGGGCAAAAAGGCGATCGCCCATGCGCGCGGCCGCGAGGCCACTCTCTACGCCGCGCGTAGCGGGGTCGATCTGATCTTCCACGCCAATCACCTCGATAGCGATTGCATTGAGGCGATGCTGCAGACCGGCAGTGTGGTGTGCCCGACCCTGACCCATCCGCGCAACACCATCGACTTCACCCAGCCGCACGATCCTGCCTACCAACGCGGTCGTCCCGAGAGCACGAGGCGCGAGTACGATGTCGGCTGCGTCAATTGGAAGAAGGCGCGTGCCGCAGGCGTGCCGATGCTGACCGGCACCGATACCGGTTTTGCCGTAACACCCTATGGCGAATGGAACGCTCGCGAGCTTGAGCTCTTTGTCGAGGATCTGGGCTTCACTCCGGCAGCGGCATTGCGCGCGGCGACCGAGGTCAATGCCGGCTTTATGACCGAGGGCGACCGCATTGGCGCCTTGGAGCCCGGCAAGGCGGCCGATTTTATTGCGCTCGACTTCTCGCCATTGACCGACATCCGGTTGCTGCAGGACAAGAGCCGGATCCGCGCCGTCCATATTGCCGGCAAAGAAATCCGCATCCCCGATAGAGCTTATGATCCGCGCCAGGTCACCGACTTTGCGCTCTCCAATTGGACCGATCTTTATACCAGGGAGCGGGTCGCCGAACTGCGTCGGCAGCGCCCGCACCTCGCCGCCGCGGAGTGACCGGGCCGCAGCGCCGCTGGCGCCGGCCTCATTGGTACGGCGCAGTCGGATCCGGCTGGATTAATCCGCTAGGCCCATCACGAACGCCAGCGCCACGTTGAGTCGCGCCAGGTCCGCGGACCCGAGCCGGCCAATCCGTTGCATCCGACACGACCAGGCGCAATTCGCGCAAGCCAAGCCGCCGCCGCCCCGCGCATCGTCCTCATTCGTTCGGCGGCCCCGGCCATTTTGTTCCCCATCAGAGCGTAATGCACAACATTTGTAACGCATTACTTGACCAAGGAGCAATAGCCGGTCTTACTGGTGCTATGGTAAACAAGGAAATTGCGTTAGCATTGCGGGCATGAACTCAGAGCGAGAGCGGGTCGAGCGCCGGGTGGCGGCGGTCCTGGCCGCTGGCAATCGCATTGCTCGGTGCCTCATTATTCTCTTTTTGGCGCTGGGCATAACGCAGGCTCGGGGGCAACCTGTCGCTGAGTCGCAGCCCTACACAGAGGTGTTCTATTCCAGCGGGGCGCTGCGCATCCAAGCCTACCTATACCGGCCAGCGGGAACTGGGGCATTCCCGCTGGTCATTTACAACCACGGTTCGCGAGAAAACAGAGAGCGCGAGTCCTGGCCATTTTCCTACGTCGGCAGAGCTTTGTTGCAAAACAGGTACGCGGTGCTGGTGCCCGAGCGGCGGGGCTACGGCCGCTCGGATGGGGCCACATATTCTGAGGAGATGCGCCAAGGCATCGGTCGATACGCGGCTTTGTCTGAGAGTCCACGCTTTGTCGGGCGGTTGCAGGCGGAAAGCGACGACGTGTTGGCGGCCTTGGACTTTATCCGGACCCTCCCGTTCGTGGACCAGAGCCGCCTCGGCATCATGGGCTGGTCGTTTGGCGGCATCGTTACGATGTTCACGATAAGCCGCAGTGACGCCTTTCGTGCAGCGGTGGATCAGGCGGGCGGTGCCCTCACGTGGGACGGAAGCGCCGCCTTGCGCGAGGCGTTGGTTGCCGCCGCCCGCCGAGCGCGCCCTCCAGTATTGCTGATGGTCGCGCAGAACGACCACACGACTGCGTCCATCACCACGCTCGCGGGTGTGCTAAAGGTCCAGAATCCGGCGACCGAGGTGATCATCTATCCGCCGTTCATCCCTAGTCGCAATCCAAGGAACGCCGCTCCTGGCCACCTGATCTTTTCAGAACAAGGTTCCGTCATCTGGGAGAATGATGTCCGCACCTTCTTTGCGAAATATCTCGGCGGTGATGCTCCCTCCAAGATGCAATAAGCTCCTCGATCGCCCTCCCAGGGTGGGTGGTATTGGGCCGCGAAGGTCGAGCTGGAAGATAAGCGGTCGCTAATTGGAAACGATCTGGATAATGTCGCGTTGGCGACGAGTGCTCTAGGATAATTGGTATGAATTCCGGTGGCCGAGAGCGCGTCGAGCGGCCGCTAGCGGCGGCGCCGGCGGCCGATGTTGCGGGCTATTCGCGGCTGATGGGCGCGGACGATAAGGGCACTCTCGCCGCGCTCAAGGCAATCCGTCTAGGGATGGATCCAAGGCTTCTCGAACCGACCACCGCTGACGATCGAGCGAGCTATCCGACTGAGCCCGCTTGATCCGGGGCGTTGGGTGTTCTGGGGTACTGCAGCCCTGGCGCACCTGATCGCTGAGACCAGTCGGCCGATCAGGCGTTGCACGACCATCCGGCGGTGACGACACTCTCGGCTTCAAGGCCGTGGCTTGCAGCCGGCTTGGCCGCATCGAGGAGGGATGCGAGTGCCTCAGTTGGGGTAGAGCCCTGTCGGTTCACCTATCGCCCGGGAAGGTTCGCTATGAGCGCAGACACCAGCTATTAGACTTTAATCATTTCCCTAATGTGCCGAAGGCGCTGCCGGCGCCAGTACAGAAATCCCAGCCGGTTCCGGCCAGGTAGCCTTGGTTGGGGCCGCAGGAGCCTTGAGCAATGTCGGTGAAATCGGCCGCGTTGCCGAGGTTGGCGTAGATGGTCGACAGCTCGACCTGGCTGGACGCCGAAAACCGGCCTGCGGCATTGACGATGCCGGCCCACACGGGTGCCGCGACGCTGGTGCCGCCGACAATGCACCAACCGTCGCAGTAGGGGACGTTATAGACCCAGACCCCGGTATTGGGGTCTGCGTCGGCGGAGACGTCGGGTGTCCCTCGCTTGTTGCCGACAATTGGAGAAATCGCCGATTGGTAGGATGGACGAGACTCGTACCTGCTCGGGCCGCCGCCGGTCGACGACCAGGCAAGTTGCGCCTGCAAGTTGCCGTTTGCATCGCGGCTATTCGTCGTGCCCCCGGCCGATACGACATACGGGGAAGTGGAGGGCCAGATCGTCCCAGCGCCGTCGCCTGCCGCCGCAAAGTATACGACTCCGGACTTTGTGAAGTACCCGTCGTAGAATCTCTCGAAAGCGAACTCGCTGCCGCCCCAACTCATCGAGACTTCCCCGCCGCCGGCCTTCGCCACGAGATTGCTGGCGACGTTGACGGCGGTGAGCAAGTCGCTGAAGCTGGCTGACCCGGCCTCGACGAAGAAGATCTTTGCCTGCGGCGCCATCGCGTGGGCCCACTCGATATCCAACGCAGCCTCCAGACCCCAGCCGGAATCGGCCTTGGGCGGGGTCCCGGTCGCATAAACCACGTGGAAATTCGCCTTCGTCGGGGCCGGGAGGCCGAACTGGGCCGAGAAAATCTGGAGATCGCTAAACGCCGAAGGGTAGTCGTAGGCGTCGACAATGGCGATCGCCTTCGCTCCGCCGGTCGGGTTGAGTAGCGTCGGATCGGTCGGGTTGCAGCCGATCTGAGCCGGCGACACCGATGTCAACCGGTAAACGCACCCGAGTGATGCCGGCGTTTCGTAAAAATACGAGGGGCCGGGTGCGAGCTCGCGGCCGCCGCCGCCCGGCGCGGGATGAACGTTGTGCATGCCGCCAGTGGGGAGGAAGATTTTCGTATTGGTGTGAGCGAAGCGGCCGATTTGGTCGGCATATTCGATGCTCGTGTCGGGTATCAATACCTGGCCGCCCACCGGATCGGCCGGCCCGCCGGCGACCGCCAGCATTGCGCAGGCCGTTGTCAGGGCGATCGACAACGGCGGCAAAAGGAAGATGTGTGACTTCATCGTCTGCCCCATCAGCCTGAGTGTTTACAACGCCCGGCGTAATCGGGCGATGTTTTGAAATTCGTTATTGACGCGGAGCGCCGTGCTTCAGCAATCATTAAGGGTGATCATTTTAGAAGCAAGTTGAATCAAAGTGAATGCGTTGCTTTTAACTACGATTCTAGTGGTCCCATTTCATTCGCGCGACCACCCCTCGACGCCGCGACTGGGGCGCATGCCGCTCGGTTCATGTGCGCCCAGGGAGCGAGAGCCCCCCTGCTCGATATCCGCCTCGAAACAGGCGGCGACCGCCTTCCGCCGACCGGGAAGGGAAGACCCGGACGCTTTGTGGATGGGCGGCTGGGCCATTGTTATCTTGGCCGGCGAGCGAGCGGTCGGCCTGGGCGCGATCGAGCGGGCTCTTGAACTCAAT
>Ga0306925_10000983_pt1 | contig 22309 bp, 23 predicted proteins | sample flu12Cox44000176_FD_203755 | JGI IMG/M metagenome (GOLD analysis project Ga0306925, IMG submission 203755) | Lab enrichment of tropical soil microbial communities from Luquillo Experimental Forest, Puerto Rico - flux8day.12C.oxic.44.000.176 (v2)... | ecosystem: Environmental > Terrestrial >... | reverse complement strand
AGCGCCGTTTGACGGCTGCGGTGCGGCATCAACAGCCTGATCCCCGTCGCGATCATCAGGCCGGCGGCCGCCGAGGAAAGCCCGCCGAGGATGTTCTGTAGGATTGGGAGGTAGGCGTAGTGCAGGCAAAGACTGCCGAACGCCAAACCCACCGTCCAAGGTATCAAGATGAACCCCGCGACCGCGGCGACCGCCCCGACCGGCCCACGGAGCCTCGATCCGACGCAAATCGTTATGCCGACGATATTCGGTCCCGGCATAAACTGGCATAGGGTCAAGATTTCGGCGAACTCCTGATCGTCTACCCATCGCTGTCGTTCGACGGCAATGCGGCGTGCCCAGACGAGCCCACCGCCGAACCCGAGAAGGGAGACCTTGAGGAAGCCGACAAACAGCGCTCCGAGCGTGACCCGATCCTCAACGCGTCTCGCATCCACCGTCTCGGTCATGGCAACGGCCTCGTCCGTTTGACGGGGAACTCTAGCCAGCGAGGAGGGACATGTCTCGCGCGCTGCAGGGCATCTGGTCGCCCTCATCCGGCGGGGTCAGGCAGGTCGGAACCGGAGTTCGAAGCGCGCCCCGCTGGGAGCGTGGTCGCTCACCGCGATGGCGGCGCCATGCGCCCGAACGATCTCCATGACGATCGCCAATCCAAGCCCGGCTCCTTCGGTTCTCACCCCCTTGCCGCGCCAGAAGCGGTCGAAGATGCGCGGTCGGTCCTCGACTGGTATGCCCGGTCCACTGTCCTGAACACTGATTGCACCGTCGCGACCGACCTCGACGATCACCTCGCTCCCGGGTGCCGTATGCGCAAGCGCGTTCTCGACCAGATTGCGCAGCGCGTCCCCAATCGCGGCAGCGTTACCGGTGATAACGACCGGGTGGTCGGCGCCGATCAGGGCAATGGTCCGGCCGGCGGCCAGCGCCAGATGCGCCATGGAGCCGATTACCTCTTGGGCGATCCCGCGCAAATCGACCGGTGACGAGACATCGAGTGCTACCGAGTCGAGACGCGCGACGCAGAGGAGCTGCTCGACCAGCCGGTTCATCCGCGTGACCTCTTCCTTCAGCGCGGACAACTGGCCGTTGCCTTCAAGGCTATCCAGCCGGGCCGTAATGATGGTGAGCGGTGTTCGCAGCTCATGCGCCGCATTTGCGGTGAACCGGCGCTGAATGGTGAACCCCTGTTCGAGCCGGTCGAGTGCACGATTAACCGCGACAACCAGCGGCAGCGCTTCGGTCGGCACATCGGCCTCCGGCAGGCGGATCGAGATGGATCCCGGGCCGATATCGCTTGCCTGGGCGGATACCGATCGCAAAGGCCGCAGGCTTCGGCGGACGCTGTAGGTGGCGAGCAGCAAAGCAACGGCGACGAACGGCGGCACGTACCACGCGATATCGAACACGAATTCGCGCAGGATCGAATGAACCAGCTGGTCGCCGCCCGCAACCTGGGCGACCAGCACCGATAGCGTTCCTGCCGCGCTGTCGAGTCGCACACTGATGCCCGAATAGTCCCGCCCCGAAGGCCCAAACCTGCTCAATTGGAAATAACTAGGTTCGGTATCCGCGGTCGGCCACCGGCCTATCATCGCGCCGAATTCGGGAGTTGATGCCTCGACAAGGTGCCCTTCCTTGTCCCGGATCGCAAAAACCGATTGCTGAGCCGCCGCGTTATAGGCGTCCCTCAAGTCGGGCGGGAGCTCGAGCCGAGGCGTCCCGGTCTGGTCGAGCGAAACGTGACGGGCCAAGTCCTCGGCGCGCAGACCGAGCTCGCGGTCGGCCAGCGATCCGGCGGTCAGCGAGGCGCTGTAGATCAACCCACCGACAGCCAGGCAACTCGCGATCAAGAACAGGGCGGCGAGCTCGATGGTCAGGCGGAGCTGGAGCGATTTGATGCGGCGGCTCATTCCTTGTTTTCGGTAAGGATGTAGCCGACGCCGCGGATCGTGTGGATCGCCAAGCTGGCATTTGCGGTCTGCAGCTGCCGACGCAGGTGGTGGACATGCACGGGAATCGGGTTCGAGTCGGGCTCCTCGTCGATGCCGTAAAGCTTCTCCTCCAGAACGGCTTTCGGCACGATGCGCCCGAACCGCCTCATCATCTGCTCGAGGATCGCAAATTCCCGGCGGGACAAATTGACGGGCGTCTCGGCAACCGTGAGCTCCCGCCCGACTGTGTCGAGCCTGACATTTCCGGCGTCGAGCGTTATTCCCAGCGCACCACCGGGACGGCGTAGGAGAGCCTTGATCCGGGCGATCAACTCGGTCATCGCGAAGGGCTTGGTCAGATAATCGTCGGCCCCGGCATTGAGGCCGCCGACCCTGTCCTCGACGGCATCCCGGGCGGTCAGAATCAGGATCGGCAGCGTTCTGCCGAGCCGCCGTAGAGTCGCCAAGACGCCAAGACCATCGCCGTCTGGCAAGCCGAGATCAAGGACCGCGACATCATAATTGATCAGCTCGAGCGCGGCCTCGGCGTCGGCTGCGGAGCCGGCAATGTCGACGGCAAAGCCGGCGTCCCCGAGCTTCGACCTCAATATGCCGGACAGCCGGTCTTCATCTTCGATTACCAACAAACGCACGGGCTCGTCTCTACTGATCTCTGCTACTCGGGATTGCCCACCTAGGGGCACCCGCATCGGTTGCGACTGAAGTACCCTACCTAACAGCACAGTTCTTGAAGGGATCGTCGACCTGACATTCATCTGGCATCAGAATCAATGTACACACTGCCCTTTGATCAACGACCGAATCGACTGTGGCATTGCTGTCTCGTCCCCCGCAGCACGCAGCTCTTTGAAACGGTAAAAGCCCGCTCGCTCGAACATCGTCATCCCCTTCTCGGACAGAAGCAAGCGGACGAATGCCTCGGCTTCCGTTGGGCTTGCCGATGCAACGAGTATCGTCACAGCATAGGCCGCGTAGGTGCCGCGGAATGTCTGCCCACGCGGATTTGTGTAGCTCGCCGTTGCGTACCAATTCTGCATCGCAGGGTTACTCTGATCGATCTCCTCGGGAAGATCGAGAAACGGCAATCCTTCAACCAATGGATTTGTGATGTAGGTCAGGAAAACGTCGATGCGTCCGTCGCGGATTAGGGGGAACTCCTTAGTTCGATCAAAGTATTGACTCTCGTTATCGTCGTCTCCTAAGACTCGCTGCTTTAGGCCAGGGAGATTGTAGAGCCGTTCGGCCAGATCAAACACGAATATGGCGCGGTATCCGCCGGAATCGATCGTGGGATTGGGCCGCTTGAGCACTAGACCGGGGCGCTGCATCAACTCGTACCAAGGCAGTTTACCCGCTCTCACCGCTTCGATGTCGTTATTGAAGCGGCTTTGTGTACCGTGCATGATCACTGTTCTCGAGCGCAAGATTGGCAGGTACCAGCGGGCCCGATCGTTATTGGCCGGACCCATGACAAGCTCCATGACGTTTGCATCGGAGCTGATATATACGTCTGGCTTCAGCTCGCCCGAGACGATCCGGTTTGCAAGTGCCACGGATGACTGACGAGTGACATCGAGAGTAAAACCGGTGGCGGCCGTGAAGGCGGGCCCGATGTGGCGACTAATTACCTGTTCCATGGTTCCTGCGAGAGCCACGTGCAAGACCCCGCGCTCCTGAGCCTGGACGCCGCCCGGCAACGCCAACCATGCAGCGACGATCCCGCACACCGATAACAGCCGATGACGCTTCATCAGATCCTCCCTAAGGCAACCAGGCACGATCTACACAGGCTCTCGCTGGGTGTACCTGGCTGCGCGGAACTGCTGATCGATCTGATTTAAGGTAGTCTTACTGCACGCTGGACGGACGGATCCCGAACCAGCACCACCAGACTGATGCTGACCGCGACTGTCATCAAGGCGATGATGTAACACGATAGCCGCGAATGCGTTCATCCCGACTCGACCCGCGGTCAGCTTCTCGTCTGTTCGACGAGCTTGTTCTTGCCACAGCATGAGGCTACCGCCAAGGCCAACAGCACAAGCGATGTCCGAACGAGGCAGCTTGAAAGCGGTCGCGCAGAGGCGCCGCTGAGCCTCACCATCTCCACGATACGGGGCATCGTCGCCCCTAAACAGCAGGCGTCTACAACTGGGTCCGCGCCACAGGGCCGAGGACCTGTTCAGCCTGCTCGGCTACTGCAGCGGCATGATTGTAATCTGGTCGAAATGGGTCACGCTGTCAGCCTTGGTCCATAGCGCGACCCGGCCAGGCCCGGTAAACGTCCGGTCGGTTGCAGCAAACAGCTCCTTCCCGTTGAGCGTGACCGTGAACTTGTCCCCTTCGGCACGCAATCCAAGGACTTGCCAGATGTCGGAGGGGATTTTGAGCGACACGCCCTCGATCTGATGCCGGTCGCCCTTGACTACGCGGTAAAACCGGACGTTGTCTTCAAGGGCGTTCGCGCGGGCGATGTAGTAATTGTCGGGATCTAGAAGCCTGAGCGCAATCCCAGCGGCGCGATCGACCCTGCCGGCGACGGGTTTGAAGTGGACAGTGACGGCGACATTGGTCTGCCGTTGATCATCGTAAATCGCGAGCGGGAACCGGTAGTCGGTCGTGTCGCCGCTGATCTCGGCAAGCGCGCGACCGCTCGGTGCGCTCGGGTCCTCAAGCACCGTCCAGGCGACGGCCTTGCCGCGGCCGGTCAAGCCCGTGCTGAAACCCGGCGGGAGAGCGCCTACGGCAGACTTCCCAAATTCTATCGTCATGACATCCTCCGCTTGGCTTGGCTGCACCACGGCAAGTAGCGCAATCATCAGAGTTGCTACCAGTCGTCCGACCCGGATGAATTCGCATTGCTTTATTCTGTTCATGTCTGGACTCCTGCATCCGACATCGCCGCATCCTATGAGCCTCGCGCGTTCGCAATAAGGCAAGGCGTCACTGCACGAATTCCTCTAGACGTTTTATCAGATTCCCTCTGCTCAGTAGTCCCAGAACTCCGCCGCCAGCCATAACTGGCAGCGGTCCGACATTGCACAGCAGAATGATCCCGATCGATAGGGCGAGTAGAACCCAGGTGAAGATATCCGGGGCAGCGTGTGGAGCCATCTGCACGAGCGAAACGGCGAGAGCGCCGATCACCGCGGGTCCTATCCCACGCATGAAGGCCCTGAGCCATTGAAGGTCTTTCAGTTTACGCAAAAGCGGCAGCACAGAGAGCATCATCAGGAAGGATGGCAAAAAGATTGCCGATCCGGCGACGGCCGCCCCCGTCGTCCCAGCGAGCTTGAAACCGATAAACGCGGCGAGCATTAGGATCGGGCCCGGTGTGAGCTGGCCAAGGGCTAAGCCATCGACAAACTCTTTGGGCGTCAACCAACCGAATTGATTGACCACCTGCTCCTGTATAAAGGCGAGCATCGAAAGACCACCGCCAAATGTAAAGGCTCCCACCTTGAAGAAAAACGTTCCTAACTCCCATAAACCTGGGGAAGTTGCATTCGATTGCTGCGGCAGATTTACAGTTGGCACAATCAGTTCGGCGAGAAAAGTATCAATCAGGTAATAAGTACCAAACGCAGCGACTAGGACGGATAGGCCGATCAACCCGGTCCGGCGCGAATCGAAGAGCGCTATTCCAACACATCCTGCGGCCATGAGGGGCATGACAAGGCCGATCGGCGTGAAGAACATCACAATCGCAGTGGCAATAGCGATCGCGATTTGTGAACGGTCCCTGATCGTCCCCTTGCCCAGGCGATACACAGACGTAGCAAATATGCCGACGACAACCGGACCAATGCCGTAGAACGCGTTTCTCATCGAGGGGAGCGTTCCAAAGGCAACATACGCGGCTGAGAGAGCAAGCATGATCAGAAAGGCCGGCAGGATAAAGCAAATGCCGGCAATAATGCCGCCGGCCAGGCCCACCTTTGCATGGCCGATAAATATACCGAGCTGGGTCGCGCCCGGCCCCGGCAACATATTCACCAACGCAAGCCCTTCGACGAACTCTGGCTTGGAGATCCACTGAAGCTTTTCCTGAATTTCGGTTTGCATTATTCCCATGATGGCGGGTCCGCCGTAGCTCATTGCTCCGATCTTAAGAAAGACGCCTACAATTTCTGCCAATCCGACTGCTCTCTCGCTCATCTATAGATTCCCGACAGGGCGATCGGAGATCGCGCTATCGAAGGCACTGGTTATGACTTTCCTGCTCGACACTTTCGTCGTTACGGATTGAGCGGCGCCCTGCGATGCCGATGTGGGCACAGGGCAACTAATCCGCGTGATCGGCGGTAGCGCGTCCTTAATGGCTAGCACCGAAAAAGAAGTAACCGTGAGTGTCGCAAGGCCGATGGCGACGACTACCAGAAACGGGTTCGCCTGCGCGGCGGCGCTATCGAGATGGCGCATCAGTTTTGAACCTCTTCAGACGACTAGAGTCGCGTCGCTTTCGCCTACCGGTCTACCTCGGCCAGTTGACAAATGAGGCCTCAGCCTTCGCCGCTGTAGCGGTCATACAAATTGGACGCGTTATCCCAGCGGATCACGTCCATGAAGGCGTCTACGTAGGCGGCTGCTCTCGCACCGTAATCGCTGTGATAGGAGTGCTCGTACATGTCGAGCGCGAGGATCGGCCGTCCAGCGGCGAGCGTCGTCGTATGGTCGGCGGCCCATTGATTTATCAGGCGCTTACCCCTCGGCGAGTATGTTAAGAGCACCCAACCCGCGCCGCCGCCGATTGCCTTGCCCATGGCAACAAACTCGGTTCGCCATCGATCGGTGCTTCCGAAATCGCGAGCAATGGCATCGGCTAGGGTGCCGCTCGGTGCTCCACTCCCGCCCAGGCCGTCGAAATACAGCTCGTGCAGAATCATGGAATTTGCGGCGATCAACTCCTCACGCTTCAGCTCATTGATGACAAACACCGGGGTCTTGGCGAAGTCGAGCTCGGCGAGTTGTGCGGTCAGTGTGTTGAGCCGCTTCACAGCACCTGAGTAATTATTCTCGTCATGGCTGACCAATAGTTTTTCGGAAGGACCCTTTGATGTTCTTCGGATCGAAGGGGAGAGGCTTGATGTCATAACTCATCAGTCTGCGTCCTGCGTTGGATGTGGCCTCGGCTAGAGCGGATATTTGAGTGATGGTCGCGGCAAAGGCTGTACCCGCGACCAGACCTGCGCCCCGGATGAACGTGCGTCGTTGCATTTTCTGTTGCATCTGTGCCCTCTTGTGGTGAAACGGGCTGAGGAGGCCCGAGAGCTCATGCGCCCGAGAGCGCCTCGCAACGGTCTACACGGCGATCCTGGGGTGCGCTCGTTTAAGGCAGTTTTAGGGGATCGCTAATTTTCGGCGGCCCGGCGGGTTGGTAAAGCTGCTGGTTGAGCTGGTGAGGGTGGGAGTCAGGAGTGACGTTGCGGGATTAAGCACACCGCGCCCGTTGTTGTCTTTTCCAGGCGGTTGTTGGGGCGGTTCGGTGGTCGAGGTAGGCGAAGCCTCGTTTCGGCTGTTTCGTATCAATCGATGTGGAGTCACTCAACTGTCCGTCGACCAGCTTCTCCTAGCTGTGCTTGCAGTCAACCGTGGCCAACTAATACCGCCTCTGGCTCAGCAGCTTGTTTGACACGGCTGAAATCGGGAGCACCTTTTGACTGGCGCCTGCAAGCGCCACGACGTAGCCTTGTCTACTTTGTATGGACGGCGGCCATGGCTGACGAACAGGTCGAGCGGCGCCTGACGGCGATTCTGGCGGCCGACGTCGCAGGCTACTCGCGCCTGATGGGGGCGGATGAGGAGGGCACGCTCGCTGCGCTGAAGATGCTGCGGCGCGAGGTTGCCGACCCCAAGATCAAGGAGTACCGCGGCCGCATCGTCCACACTACGGGCGACGGTCTGCTCAGCGAGTTCGCGAGCGTGGTCGATGCGGTTCGCTGCGCGGTCGAGGTGCAGCGTGAGATGGCCGCGCGCAACAAGGGCGTGCCGGCGGAACGGCGCATCGATTTCCGCATCGGCGTCAATATCGGCGACATCATCATCGACGAGAACGACATCTTCGGCGACGGTGTCAACGTCGCGGCGCGCCTTGAAGCCTTGGCCGAGCCGGGCGGCATCTGCGTCAGCCGGGTGGTGCGGGATCAGGTGCGCGACAAGCTCGCCATCTCGTTCGAGGACATGGGCGAGCAGCAGGTCAAAAATATCGCCCGGCCGGTGCGCGCCTATCGCATCCTTCTCGCCGAGAAGGCCGGCGGGCCTTCAATCCTGACGGAGACGGCGGCGCCACGGCCGCTGCGCGACCGGCCTTCGATCGCCGTCCTGCCGTTTAAGAACGTGAGCGGCGATCTCGAGCAAGAATATTTCGTCGACGGCATCACCGAGGACATTATCACTGCTTTGTCGAAATGGCGTTGGTTTCTCGTCATCGCCCGCAATTCCACATTCGCCTATAAAGGAAAATCCGTCGACCTAAAGGAGGTCGGCCGCGACCTTGGTGTCCGCTATGTCCTCGAGGGCAGCATGCGCCGGGCCGGGCAGCGTGTGCGTATCACCAGCCAGCTGATCGATACTGCCACCGGGACCCATCTCTGGGCCGAGCGTTACGACCGCGATTTGACTGACATCTTCGCGGTGCAGGACGACATCACCTCGCGTGTCGCCGCCGCGATCGAGCCAGCGCTGTCCCGCGCCGAAAGCCAGCGCGTTATCGCGAAGCGGCCGGAGCACATGGGCGCCTGGGATTATTGCCAGCGCGGCTTCTGGCACGTAAACAAGGGCACTGCGGCCGATGGCAAGGCGGCCTACGGCTTGTTCAAACAAGCGCTGCTGCTCGATCCCAACCTCGCGGACGCCCACCTCGGGCTCGCCCGCTCGCTGATCGTGCAATGGGATTACGGCTCCGTCGAGGACTTCGCTCCATTGGTGCGCCAGGCACGAGAATCTGCCCTTCAGGCGGTAGCGCTCGATAGTGAAAACCCGCAAGCCCAATATGTGCTCGCCCAGACGAGCCATTGGGCCGGCGACGTCGGGAGCGCCATAGCGCACGCGAGCCGCGCCATAGAGCTGAACGGGAACTTCGCTCTCGGTCATTTCTATCTTGGCATTGGGTTGAGCCTTGACGGCCGCCACGAGGAAGCTCTCGAAGCGATCGAGACGGGGTTGCGCCTTAGTCCCCGCGATCCCCGGGCCTCCACCTGGCTCGCCAACAAGGCCCGGGTGCTATATCATCTGAGACGTTACGAGGAGGCGATCGAGACCGCGTTGTCGGCTCGGCGCATCCAGCCTCACGCGTACGGTTCCCTCGTCCTGGTCGCGAGCTACGCCCAACTCGGCCGCGATGGAGAGGCCAGAAGCGCATTTGCCGAGATACGCACTTTGCCCGGTGGCAGCGCAAAAACGACGCTCTGGTATTTGGACCGATATTCCGACCCAGTCGCCCGCGAGCATATGGCAGAGGGCCTGCGCAAGGCGGGCGTTCCCGATCAATAATGGTCGAGCCCGGGACGGAATAGGCGCCCGAAACGAGCACGCCCGAGCGTCGAACACAGATCAGACGGCGCCGTTACGCGCCGGGGGCCGCCTGGCCGGACGATGTTCGGTTAGCTGGCCTTCGGCGCCGTCAGGCGATCGAGGCGAAGGCGGTGACGCCCGTCGGTGAGGCGGTAAACGCCGCCGAGCACCGCCGTTACCGCTCCCAAGCCTGTGCCACCCGCAATCAGGAACATGACAAGGATCTGGTATTTGACCGCCTCGGCCGGGGGCACCCCACCGAGAATCTGCCCGGTCATCATGCCCGGCAGAGAAACCACACCGGTTACCGCCATAGAATTGATGGTGGGCATCAGCGCACTGCGGAGCGCCTCGCGCATTACCGGCGCCGCGGCATCTCGTCTGGTAGCGCCGAGCATGAGCTGAGCTTCCACACTTGCACGGCGGCTGACGAGGCTCGTCGTCAGGGTGTCGAGACCCAAGGCAATGCCGGTCATGCAGTTGCCTAAAATCATCCCGAGGAGCGGTATCGCATAGCGTGGGTCGTACCAGGGGTTCGGCCGCACAGCGGTCAAGAGGGCGAAGACCGTCACCAGAACCGACGCCATCATCATGCAGCCGGTGCCCAACCCGTAGGACCACCAACCAGAGAGTCGCCGCTCCTGCCGCTGTGTTGCCTCACGCCCGGCAAACAGCACCATCCCGAGCGCCGCAAGGCCGGTCCACACCGGCGAGACGACCGAGAAGAGCGTCGTCAACACCAGGCCCACTAGTGCCAGTTGCACCACCATGCGGATTGCAGCGACCAGCAGGCTGCGATGCACTCTCAGGCTGAAGATTACTGAGAGGCCGGCATTCATAAAGACAAAAACACTTGCCGCCGCAAGTTCCCAATAGTTTAGGGCGATATAGCTGGCCACTCAGAGACCTCCTCCCGGACCTGTCCGGCCTCGACCATTAGGAGCCGATGCGCCACGCGCTTGGCTTGATCCGCATCATGTGTAACCCATAGCACAGCGAGACCCGCCCCTATCCGCGTGGCGATCAGCGACTCGACCGCCGCCACGGAAGCAGCATCGAGGGCCGCGGTAGGCTCATCGAGCAGCAGCACCTTTGGCCGCACCATGAGCGCACGGATGAGTGCCAACCGCAGCCGCTCGCCCGTCGACAGCCGGGTGATCGGCCAAGCCTTCGTCTCCTCGGGAAACCCCAGGTGTCTGACAAGAGCGAGTGCCTCTGTCCACTCGCCAAAATGCTCGCCGACCGTATTCGCCCACCAGCCCGGCTCGGCCGGCAAATAGCCGACCAGGCGGCGCCATTCGGGTCCTTCGATCGTCGAGCGGTCACGGCCGTTTAGGGTCACCAGACCTTCATTGGGATCAAGGTCCGCGATTGCGCGCAGCAGCAACGTTTTGCCTGCCCCGGAGGGACCCCGGTCGGCGATACACTCCCCCGCCGACAAAGAGAGGGAGGCGGGTTTGAGCATGTTCGTTCGAAGATCGCGAACCTGAAGCATCGGTATGCCGGTTTGAAACGCAGCGAGACCTCCTTCGTTAGCAACGGCATCATCGTCCTCGTGCGCTGCGCAACCTGCTCAATGCCAGATGCGCGATGGCAGCCGGTGCCTGGTCCGGGATCGCGAAGACCGAACTGACGTTGATCTCGCACAAAACATGGCTGTCTTCGCCCGACGCGGTGCGTGGTCCATAGAGAAAGTCGGCGTCCCAGATGATTGGAAGCGACGCGGCGTCGATGCCCAGGATCTTCATCAACTGTAGCGTCCACTCGGCTTCCATCTTCTCCCTGAGCCCCCGAAATTGCTCCGCGTCAGCACCGTGCATAATACGCGGACCAGGCTGCGCGGCCGGGGAGTCCGGGCCTTCGGGCGGCGGTGGTATCAGCGCCTTGATGAATTGGTGTCCGAAGCCAACAACCTTGTCGACACCCATGTAGCAACGGATCATGCCGTCAGGCAGGCGCGGCTGAAACTGCTGGTCCACGATACATCCGTCGGATGCGAGATATGGTTCGCAGCGTGCCATGAACTCCCCAAGCCGCATTTCTTCGGGCACGCTCCCGCGGCGCGCATGCAGGACGCGCACTACGCTTTCCTCGCCGGCCAGCTCGGAAACCAGTTCGATCTTCCAGACCCCCTGGCCGCCATTGCCCCGGTTCTGCTTGAGGACACGCGGGCCTGCCGATCGGAGCCGTGACGGGAACGCGTCGCCGAAGTCGGCCGCCGTACGATAGAGGTGTGTATCGGTGCCCCATCCAAGATGCTTCGTGCGGTGCAGGACCTCTTTGACACCCATCTTGAGGATCACGTCGGGGTGCGCGCTGACCCAAGGTCCACGCGATGCTACATCACGCAACATCGCGTCGAGCACCGTCCGGGTCTGCCCTTCATGGATCGGATCGACCCACACGAGCACTCCATCAACCGTTAAAAGCTGCTCGCGCACCTCGTCGGCGATGTTGTCGGCATAAACCGCAGGCTCGGCGTGAACGCCAAGTGCTGCTAGCTCTTCAAAGACGCGGTGAAAGCGATTGTTCTGGGGAGTTGCAGCTCGCCGGCCCTCGCGATCGCCGCGCCAGAGGATCGCCATTCTGTAGTGTTTCGCACCTGCCATGTCGCCTCACTGGATCACCTCGCCAGCATACAGTGTGCGCAGCTCTTGCCAGCCGATCGTTGGTCCCGAAAGCCGCTCGCGTTGGACCCCGACAACCAACGGCGCCGTCGCCGTGCCGATGGGTGTCGTAAAGTTCAGAAGCGAAAATGGGATTTGAACTGGGCCCGTCCGCGCTCGACGCACTCCTCGCTTGGCGAGAGGCGCAGAACTTGGACGGATAAGCCGTCTAATGGGGTGCCTGCTTCAACCCCACCGGCATGATATCGGACTTTTGATATGACTGACAAGCTCCGATCCGGCTCGCGTCAGGATATAAGGCCTCTTGCAGTGTCCAATCCAACGCACCGAATATCCCGTAAGGGGTCGCGCGGCCGCGTTCCACCGCGAGAATGGCTCTCGCCGCAAAACCGTTAACATTGCCTTAAAGGAACCGGACCACAGCTCGTGCGACCGGGGCGCGTGGCGCCCCTCGCGGACGAGGAGCGTGGCTATGAAGTCAAGAGCGGTTCAATTGGTATTGCTTCTTGCGGCAATCGGCTTTTGGAGCGCCGTCGGAGCTACCGCGCGGGCTGAAGAAAGCGACTCGGCGGCGTTGGCCGCCGCGATGACGAGTACGACGGCTACCTTGCAGGGCGGGCTGAAAGCCAGTGAGGCGCAAGGAACCCCAATCTCGGCGAAGTTCGAGATCGAGGACGGAAAACTGCAATTGTCGATCTATACGATGAAGGGCAGCGACTTTATGGAGATCGTGGCTGATCCCACGACCGGTGCGATCGCCAAGGCGGAGAAGATCACGGATGCCGACGATCTCAAGGAAGCGGCATCGCAGAAGGCAGCTATGGCAAAGGCCAAGGTGCTCTTGCTGACCGCCACCGAAACGGCGGTAAACGCGAATGCCGGGTCCCGGGCGGTTAGCATCGTCCCCGAGCTGAAGAATGGACAGGCGACAGCCGAGGTGACCCTCCTGACGGGGAATGCCGTCAAGAAAGTGACCGAGAAGCTGGATTAAGTGCCCGGCGGGGTCTTCGGCGCGGACCGCACATCATTGCGAAAATCGTCGTCTCAAAATTACCAAAATGATATTACATACCTTCGCCGGAGGCAGCGTCGGCAGCAAATAGGGGTGGACGAAGGGGCGTTAACATTGCTGATCGGCTGTGTCGCCGAGATCGCCGGGGCTGGTCTGCTGTCGGGTCGAAGAAGCATTTCAACTTTGGGGAGAACCCCGCTGCAGATTTGCTGCAGATTCAGCTATCGGTATTGAATGACTCAACTTTTATTGCGACCGCGGGGCGGCCCAGGGCGCCGGCCGCGGTATCATCGTCGCGGAAAGCCGTGTTTATACGCCCTCCCCGGGGATCGATCCTTGCCGCCGATCCGTGGCTTGTGGGTGGTCCGCCAAAATGGTAGGACCACCACGCCGGGGCAGAGCAGACGCCCCGTCAGACGGCCTGCCGTCCAAGCTCTGCGCCGCTCGGTATGCGAGAAGGGCGCGTTTGGATGGTAGAGGCCGATTTCATTTCCAGCGCAGACCCTCTGCTTCGGTTAGGGACCGGGCGTGCGCCCTCTTTGTTCATTTTCGATGGCCGGCGCGCCGTGAAGGGACGCCGGTCACTCTGCGAAAGGATCAAGCCATGATGTGGAAAAGGTTAGCGATGAACTGCGCGGTGCTGGCGTTCGCCGCGATGTTGTCTGCTCCGGCGATTGCTGCGGATGATGGCTGGCAAGCCCGGGTCGGCGAAGCACTCGGCAAGACCGGCTCATCAATGCCCGGCGGGATCTACCGCGTCGGGCTGCCGCGCACCGATCTGAAGGTCACGCTCGACGGCGTCGAGCTGAAGGCCGGCTTTGCACTCGGCAGCTGGCTGGCGTTCGAGAACATGGGCGACAACGGCATGGTGATGGGCGACCTGGTGTTGACGATGGACGAAGTAAGCCCGGTCATGAAGAAGCTGATCGAGGGCGGTATCGAGGTGACGGCGCTGCACAACCATCTGCTGCGCAACCAGCCATTTACGATGTACATGCACGTACTCGGTCACGGCGACCCTGTGAAGCTCGCCGCGGCGCTTCACACCGCACTCGCCGAAAGCAAGACACCGCTCTCCGCCGCTCCCGCCGGGCCGGCCGCCGCACCGCCACCGGTCGATCTCGACACCGCCGCGATCGATGCAGCGTTGGGTGCCAAAGGCACCAACAACGGCGGCGTCTATCAGTTTGGCATTCCGCGGGCGGAACCGATCAAGGATGGCGGACTGAGTGTCCCGCCGGCGATGGGCTCGGCTGTCGCGATCAATTTCCAGCCGACGGGTGGCGGCAAAGCCGCGATCACCGGCGACTTCGTGCTGATCGCCAAGGAGGTGAACCCGGTGGCGAAGGCATTGCGCGATAACGGGATCGAGGTGACCGCGATCCACAACCACATGCTCGACGACGAGCCGCACCTGTTCTTCATGCATTTTTGGGCAAATGACGACGCCAAGAAGCTCGCCGAAGGGCTGAAGGCGGCGCTCGCGCAGATCAATATCGCCAAGAGCTGACCATCAGCGGATGTTTTCAGGAAGGCGGGCCACCGCCGCGGTAGTCTCCCTCTGCGCGCTGACTTGTGGCGCCGACGCTCTTGCCTATCGCCCCTTCGAGGGCACCGACGCAGCGGTCGCCGACTTGGGCGAGTTGGAAACCGAACTCGGCCCGGCCGAGCCGCTGAGAACAGGGTCGTTGCGCTTGCTGACGGCGCCGGAGACGGTCTTTAATCTCGGGATCGCGGAAGGTTGGGAGGCGGTCCTGCAGGGGCAGGCCGTAACCTTGCTTTCGCCCGGGCCGGCGCAGACGAGCCTCATCGGTAACGAGTTTTCTCTCAAGACGATCTTGCGCGACGGCGTTCTTCAAGACAAAGCGGGCCCCAGCGTCGCTATGGAGGTCGGCCCATTGCTTCCGGGCGTCAACGGCGAGCCCGGCACCGGCGCGACTTGGGGTGGGATCGCGTCATTTCGCTGGGGGTGGCTGACGACGCACTTCAACGCCGCCGCGACCGTGACCCGCAGCCATCACGGAGATGGCTTTATCGGCACCATCGTCGAGGGCGCTTGGGACTGGCCGGTTCGCCCAGTCGCTGAGGTTTTTTACGAACGCGAATGGGGTGTGGCGGAGACCGTGTCCGGGCTCGCCGGCGCAATCTGGCAGGTCAGCGACAAAATCGCAGTGGACATTGCGTTGCGCGATGCTCGGGTCAATGGCCACACCGTCAACGAATTACGGGCGGGAGTGACATTCGGCCTGCCCCTTTGGTAGTCCCCGCGATGGAGAACCGCATGCGTCGGGCGCCGATTGCCGCGTTCCTGCTCGGACTGGTGGTTAGTTCGATTGCGGCACGAGCGGAAGAAGCCCTGTCGCTCGAAGGCCAAATGGCGCTACCCGGCGTCGCCGGGCGGATCGATCACATGGCCGTCGACCCCGCCCGCAAGCGTCTGCTGGTGGCGGAGCTCGGTAACGGCACCCTCGATGTCGTGGATCTCGCAAGCGGGCGACGGGTCAAGCAGGTCGCAGGGCTCCACGAGCCGCAGGGCGTGGGCTATGCGCAGAAATCGGATCTCGTGGTCGTCGCGAGCGCCGGCGATGGTTCGGTGCGGTTTTTCCGCGGCGAGGATCTCGCGCCCGCCGGCAGTCTCTCGCTGGGCAACGACGCCGATAATGTCCGCGTCGATCCGCGCACCGGCTATGTCATTGTCGGCTACGGCAGCGGCGGGCTGGCGATCATCGATCCGGAGAAAAGATCGAAGATCGGCGACATCAAGCTCGCTGCACACCCGGAATCGTTCCAGCTCGATGCAGCGTCCGGCCGCATGTTCGCCAACGTACCCGATGGCGGCCACATCGCCGTCGTCGATCTCGCCGCAGCAAAGCAAATCGCGAAGTGGACGGTCCCTGGCCTGAGTGCGAATTTCCCGCTCGCGATCGACGGTTCGGGCATGGCGGTCGCCGCGGTGTTCCGCCGCCCGGCAAAACTCGTCTTGCTCGACACCAAGACGGGTACTGCGACACAGCACCTCGACACTTGCGGCGACGCCGACGATGTCTTTTTCGACGCCAAGCGCCGGCGGATCTATGTGAGCTGTGGCGCAGGGGCAGTTGACGTCTTTCAAGCCGACGCAACAGGCTATCGCACGGTAGCGCGCATTGAGACATCGTCGGGCGCACGGACCTCACTCTTCGTGCCCGATCTCGACCGGTTGTACATCGCTGCCCGCGCCGGTCTGGTGGGGTCGGACGCCGCGATCCTTGTGCTTCGACCGCTCCCCTGAGTGGTTCGGGGATGCCAATAACGACCGGGAGCGAGTGGTGGCGGCCGATGCCGGAGGGAGCCTCGAGTGACGCGATCCGAGTTCTCGCCGCCCGCGGGGTCCGGGCCTTTGGCGACGGCTTTGTTGCTCTGCTGTTGCCGATATATCTCCTCGAGCTCGGCTTCAGCGCGTTTGCGATCGGGGCGATCGTTTGCGGCACCTTAATCGGCACTGCTCTATTGACCCTCTGGGTCGGGATCATCGCCAACCGGCACTCCAGGCGCCGGCTGCTGCTGGCTGCCAGCCTGCTGATGGTGGCGACCGGAGTCGGGTTCGCCGTCACGACGGCGTTCTGGCCGCTCCTCGTCGTCGCTTTCGTCGGCACGATAAATCCGACCTCAGGCGACGCCAGCGTCTTTCTGCCGCTCGAGCAAACCGTGCTGACCCAGACCGTCGAACCACGCCGGCGAACCGCGCTCTTCGCGCGCTACAGCCTGATCGGCTCGGTTGCCGGGGCACTCGGCGTGCTCGCTGCGGCCGGGCCCGACCTCGCGGCGAAGTGGTTCGGATTCAGCCCCGTTGCAGCGATGCAAGCGATGTTCGGGCTCTACGCGGTGCTCGGAATCATCTCATTGCTGCTCTACCGACCGCTCTCGCCGGCCATCGAGGCGACCTATGAGGCTCCCCTGGCGCCGCTGCAGCAATCACGCAGGCTGGTCTATAGCATGGCGGCGTTGTTTGGCATGGATTCGTTCGGCACCGGGTTTCTGGTTCAGTCGCTGCTCGCCCTCTGGCTCTACCAGGCATTCGCCATATCGGTGACCACCGCAGCCTCGATCCTGTTCTGGAGCAGCATCTGCTCGGCGATTTCCTATCTCGTGGCGGTGCCGATCGCCGCGCGGATCGGGCTGATCAACACGATGGTCTTCACCCATCTGCCGTCGAACATCCTGCTTATCCTGATCCCGTTCGCACCCGATCTCACGACAGCGATCGGCTTGTTGCTCGCTCGCAGCGGGCTGTCGCAAATGGACGTGCCGACTCGCAGTTCCTATGTCATGGCGGTGGTCACGCCAGAGGAGCGTCCGGCGGCGGCGAGCGTCACCGCTGTTCCCAAGACGTTTGCCTGGGCCGCCGGTTCGATGATCTCGGGCTATCTGCTGACGCTGTCCACCTTCGGCTGGCCGTTACTGATCGCCGGGATAATAAAGGGGACCTACGACATATTGCTCTTGATCAAGTTCCAAAAGGTGCGCCCGCCGGAGGAGGTCAGTGCGGCTACGGGTTGATGGTGCTCACGCGCGACCGAGCCGGTGGTATAACCATCCAGTCATGGCTCCGAGCAATAGCCAGAACAATCCGGCCGCCGCTAATGACGCGACAACAAATTCAGCAACGATACCGGAAGGCACCTTTCCACCGATCTCAGGCGGCTCGGGTGCGCCAAACAGGTGAGGCAGTATCAACGAACCCACCCCGATCATGGGGTAGACGAGCCTCCTCGGAAAAACAATGAGGCCGAGACCGAGCGCGGTCGTGGTTGCAGTAATGATCCACCACACCTGACGCTGGACGACGCCGGCGGCTTCCATTCCGGGAGGCAACGGGGGAAGCCCGAGCGCGGGGGCGAGCGCAAACACTGTGAAGCCGGCCGCTCCCCATAGGATCCCCCGCCGGGCGTTGATCACATAGCCTCGCAGGCCGGCCAGCGCGATCGCCCCGGTCAGAAGAAACGCAAAACCGATGCCGGCCAGGACATCGGCCAGTGCCGTATACGCGGCTCGTTCGAGGCCGGCTCGGGGCTGCCATGCTTCCGTCAGGCCTGCGCCAGCATCTCCGTCGTGAGCTTCGCCTGCCTCATAAACCTCAGCGCGCTCGATGAGAGGGATGATCTTGATCCGCTGCACGCCGGCGGCGAACAGCCCGGCGACCGCACCGGCGATCAGGGCGGTCAGGAATATCCTTTGAAACACGAACGAGACAGTCAGTGACAGGGGAAGGCGAAGGAATGCCTCGCGTCATGGGCGGCGTTGTGAATGGCCATCGGACTTGCGAAGCCGACACCGTAGACGAGCCACGCGCCAAGCAATATCGCTAGGACAGCCGGAAGGAGTACGGCGGTGGCGCTGATGGGTTTGGCAGAGGTTGTCACCATGTCGATCATGGGAAGCTCCGATTCGAGCAAACTCCTGGGCCGCGACGAAGAAAATTACGCCAACCCGCCGGTCGCCGCCAGCCGAAAGGTTGAGGTGTCCCTACCGTCCTTTGAACTCATCGAAAGACGGGCTTCCCGAATAGCGACGGGATAAGATCATCCAGAAAGAGCACAGCGCCGATGCGAACACCCGCGCTTGAGGCGCCACGACGGGACCGCGCGATTTGGTTCGCGCTGAAGCCGCCCATTGTAACCTGCGCCAATGGTGCCAACTAGCGGGACCGCACTTCGATGGTGACGTGGGACAGCATGCGGAAATGCCCGAGTCGGGCGCGGTAGAAATCCGGACCACGACGCTGGGCGGTAACGACGGAGACAATGGCGCCGAGATGCCCGGGACCGAGCCGCCACAGATGTAGATCGGCCAGCCGGTCTCCTTCGGACTCAATCGCTTTTCGGAGATCCTCGGCCAGACGCCGGTCGGGGTTCATGTCGAGCAGGATCGCGCCTGTGTCCCTGATCAGGCCGTAGGACCAATTGGCGATCACAAGCGCGCCGATGATGCCCATGACTGGGTCCATGAACACCCAGCCAAGAAATTTGCCCGCCGATAACCCGAGGATGGCGAGGACCGAGACGGCCGCGTCGGCCATGACGTGTACGAAAGCCGCACGCATATTGTTGTCGCGGTGTGCCGCGGCACCGGATGCCGCTGCGTCGACAGCATGCTCGGGCTCGGTGAATGCCACCTTGTAGTCGTGAGCATGATCGGCGTGCGCAAGCCGGACACGAGCGATGAACTCATGCGGTTCCGGGATTTCCTCGACCGATTCCAGGTACGCCCCTCGATCGGCGAAGGTGAAAACCTGGTGCGTTGCGTCCGCCCGCTCGGTCTGCAGGGTCACCGCGTGGTCACCGGAGACGGTTTTCGCGTCATGACGACCTTCGAACCGAATGCGAAACCGCGGCGGCACCCCGTCCTCGAAAATTTCCAGCAGGAGCATGCCGTCGCCTGTGTCGATGCGCCGAACCTCTTCATGGTGAGCATGCTCGTGGCCGTGTGCGTCACCATGGCCCTGGTGATGGTGCTCGCCGCCGCTTAGCAGCCAGGCGCTGGCGATGTTGACCAACAACCCCACCACCGCGATCGGGATCGCCTCGTCGAAGCTGATGGCGATCGGATGAAGCAGCCGTGCGACGGCCTCGTACCCGATGAGGAGCGCGATCATCGCCAGAATGATGGCGCTGCTGAACCCGGCAAGGTCGCCGAGCTTGCCGGTGCCGAAGGCGAAACGCAGGTCCTCGGCGTGGTGGCGGGCATAGCTGTAGGCCAGCGCCGCCAGCAGCAACGCGCCGGCGTGCGTGGACATATGCAAGCCGTCAGCTATGAGCGCGAGCGAGCCGAACAGACTGCCGCCGATGATCTCGGCAGCCATCATGGCGCCGCACAACCCGATAACCGCCCACGTCTTGCGCGCGTTGCGGTCATGCCCTGCGCCGAGAAAAACGTGATTGTGCTGAAAGGGGCTAAGCGTGAAATCGTGGTCGGTCATCTGCCCGTCATTTGAAATAGCTATGGACGACGTCGATCAGCTGATCGGCGGCGTCGACGTTCAACGCCCCGGCGTCTTTGTCCGGATCGACCAGGTGCGTGCGGATGTGGTCTTCGACGACCTCGGCTAGGAGACCGTTAACGGCGCCGCGGCAGCCGGCGATGAGGTGCATGACCTGCTCGCACCCTTTTTCCTCCTCGAGTGCGCGGACGATCGCGTCGGCCTGGCCGCGGATGCGGCGCGCCCGGTTCAGGAGCTTCTGCTTCTCACGAACGGTGTGGCTCATAGATGGTCTCTTGAGATGACATAGGGGGGTACCCTATTCAATATCCAGAGATGGGTCAATCGGGAACTTGAGATAGCAGTTCGTGTCTGTCAGGGAGTTCGCGTCATTGGGGAGTAGCCGCCCGCGTTGAATGCGGGGCCTGCGTCAACACACTTGGCTTCGGCCATGGCGCAGGCGATTGAAAAATTTGGCGAGACCTTTGGCATCGGTTCCCTGCACCCGGGTCGGGCGGAGGGGTCCGTGCCGAGGTTCATGTCCCGCCCGACCCCCGATGGCGCCTCCGTGGAAGCGTTCCTCCTCTCGACCATGGTCGTCGGCCTCGCCGAGATCGGCGACAAGACTCAGATCCTGTCGTTGATGCTCGCCGCGCGCTTCCTTCGCCCACTGCCGATCATTTTCGGCATCTTCCTCGCCACCATCGCCAACCATGCTGCTGCTGGGCTGGCTGGGACGTATTTCGGGAGTCTCCTGAGCGGTCGCTCTCGTTCCTGGCCGTCGCGGTGTGGGCGCTATTCCCGGACAAATACGAAAACAATGATAAGGCAATCAGTCGGACAGGAGCGTTTACGGCGACGCTCGTCACCTTCTTTCTTGCGGAGATCGGCGACAAGACGCAAATCGCCACGATCGCCCTTGCTGCACGGTTCGAGCAGTTCTATCCGGTCGTCCTTGGCACGACGCTCGGCATGATGCTGGCGAACATCCCCGCCGTGCTCATCGGGGACAAGATCTCCGATAAGCTGCCAGTGAAAGCCATTCGCATTACTGCCGCCGTCATGTTCGCAGTGCTCGGCGCTCTCACCCTCGCCGGCATCGGCAGATAAGGCGCGGTCAATAGATCGCCTCACCCTTTTCGGATTATGCGCGGTAACAGCGATGTTGGTCTGTTACGCGCTCGAGGATCGCAACCGCTGGTTCATATTAGCGTTCGCGGCGGCATGTGCGCTCGGTTCGGCCTACGGGTTCCTTCAGGGCGCCCGGCCCTTCGGAGTGGTAGAAGCAATCTGGTCGCTGATCGCAGTACGGTGGCTCAGACGTGCTTAATCCGGCGATCGCGAACAACAGCTCACCACGCGGCTTTCACTTTGGTGCCGCAGCCGAGGGGTGGAAAAGCTGCTCTCCATCCATTTCATAGCCGCCAATGGCTCGCTGCCCGTCCGGCGAGTCAAGCCAATCGGCCAGCCGTCGCGCTTCTTGGAGCCTGTCTTTCCCATGCGTCTCGGGGTTGAGCTGTATGACATCGTATCGTTGATAAGCTTCGAGTCGCCGTCGACGATCACCGCCAGCGGCCATTTTTTTTCAAAACCCAGCCAGGTGCCGCGGTCGGAAAGCGTATAAGCGGGCATGGCCGAGGCGGCATTAAGAGATGCTATGGGGCGAGCGGCGAGAGAACGGCATCATCGTCGCTGCACCTGAACCGACGGGTGCCCCATGCCACAGCCGAATGACCTGAGCAAGTCGCTCGCCGCTCTCGACGAGAATAGCACGCTGATCGCAGTAATCGAGATGAGCCAACCGAGCTGGCTCGTCGCCGGCATTATTCCTGGAGTCGAGCGGCACCCGGCAAAGAAGCTGAACCCGGACGAATTAGGACTGCTCCAGCTGCTGCATCGCTGGCGCGGCGAAGCGGAGAAGGCCGGGCGCAATATCAACCGGATCGCGGTCGCGTTCGAGGCGGGGCGTGACGGCTTCTGGCTGGCCCGCTGGCTGCGGGCGCACGCCATCGAAGCCTATGTGATCCACCCGAACAGCATTGCCGTTTCGCGTGAACATCGCCGGGCGAAGACCGATCGGCTCGACACGACACTGTTGAAACGAGCCTTTCTCGGCTGGCTGCGCGGCGAGCGGGAACACTGCAGCATGGCGGCGATCCCGAGCCTGGAGGAGGAAGACGCCAAGCGGCCGAGCCGCGAGCGCGAGAACCTCGTCGGCGAGCGCACGCACATTGGCAACCGAATTAAG
>Ga0306925_10000977_pt1 | contig 22343 bp, 20 predicted proteins | sample flu12Cox44000176_FD_203755 | JGI IMG/M metagenome (GOLD analysis project Ga0306925, IMG submission 203755) | Lab enrichment of tropical soil microbial communities from Luquillo Experimental Forest, Puerto Rico - flux8day.12C.oxic.44.000.176 (v2)... | ecosystem: Environmental > Terrestrial >... | reverse complement strand
GTGGCGCCAGTTTAGGCATCTCGCATTGGGGGCGATATGTTGGGCACGAGGAGCCACGTGCCCAAGGCTTGGTCTTTTCTTTTCCATTCGAGATATTCACAATCACGCGCTGGTCTGCCGCGACCGTGATCGGGCCGGTCCACAGTTCCTTGCCATCCCGGGTGACCGTCACTAGGTGCGTTCCTGGTGGCACGATCAATTCCTGGTACCAAAAAATGTCGTGATCGAACTCATCCACGTGGCCTACGAAGTACAGGGGCTTCTTGCCGTTCAGAAGAACGGCGGCAGCTGTTGCCCCATGGAGCCTTCCGGCTTCAAGTTGGATGCGACCGCGCGGGCCTGGCACGGGTGCGCCAATGGGTTCCAGCTTTATGTCCATAGGTACCGTCTTGTCCGAATCCAGCGAGACATCTTGCTCGACAAACTTGTACCCGTAGTTGGCCACAACCACATGGTGGGTGCCGACACCGAGCTTGATGACCCGATTGCCGGGACCAATCGCCTTGCCATCAACAAACGTGTAGGCCTGCTTTGGGCTTACCGACATCTTCAGTTTTCCTGGCTTCGCGTCTTGCGCAAACGTAACCGAGCTGAGCAAAACTGTGGCGCCTACCACTAGGCATAGGGTCTTGATTCTTTGAGCGCTCATAAAACCACCTCCTGGACACTCTCTGCACGCCCTCAGTCCATATCGGGCCGACTGTTGGCGCACAGTCTGAAGTCCACTGAGGGTCCATACGCCCGGCGATTCTGACAGCATGAACGGCGCCGCGCAACGAAACTAATTACGCAGTGGAGCGACGGCACACCTTACGTTACGGTCGGGAGACTAGTACCGACTTTAATTGATGATTAATTGCGCAAGGATGACCTAGAACCTCATTGTTTGGGGTTGGGAACGCGGATAGGATGTCGTATAGTTCTAGAAGTACTAAGACTATCAGAATAGTTACGATGCCACGAAAGCGCCTTACATTCCTTATCTCCATGCTGCTGACCTCGGGCTTTGCCGACTCTTTGTCTGCCAGCGGGCAGTTTTGGGATTTCTTGGGCTACACCCACGTAGACGGCCGTCTGGATCATGGCGAGATCCAGATCACTCGTCGTAATGGGGTTTTTCAAACGATTCAGTTGCGGGTCAGCGGTGACGCGATTTTCTTTGATCGTCTGATCATTCATTTCGGCAATCGCACTTCAGAGGAGTTCGCGGTTAGTGACCGAATCTCACCCGAAGGAAAAAGCTACGTTATCGACCTGCGCGGTAAAGGTCGCGTCCTCGAAAGTGTCGAGCTTTGGTATTACAAAGAGGCTTGGGCCCACAATCCGAGAGTTAGTCTGTATGGTGTCCAATGGCCAAAGAACCACGGCCAAAATGTTGAACAAGAACAGTAGAGGTTGTGGGCGATAGCGGTTGAACCAGACAGTCTTGAAACGTTTCCGGTGCCACTGTGAACCGGGAACTTGCCCTTCTCAAGCGGATGTTCAATCTCGCCATCGATTGGGACCTGTATCTGGGATCGAATCCCGTAAGGAAAGTGAAGTTCTTCCAGGAAATAAACTTGGGTTTCCGTACCCAAAGCGGAGAGGAAGAAAGGAGACTTCTCGCGAACGCGACTCCCGAAAACTAACGACCGTCCGCTTCATAAGACCTCCTTTTGGCACACTCAAGCTGCGCTTTTGATGGAGTGTGATTCTCACCTTTCGAGAGGCTCACCTAGGAAGTGAGTTTTGGGCTCATGGCATTCCGAGGTCTCCTTCTGTTAAGCTGGCGAGCGCGTGCGTTAGTAGGGGTTCAACTTTGGGGACACACGCAACACATGAACTCTAACCGCGGCTTATCCACTCGTAAAAAGAATACTCTAGAAATGAATAAAGTCAAGCGACAAATTCCAGGTCGGCCGCGTCGTTCCCAGAGTGAACTGGACCTTCAGGCCTTAGGACAAAGAGTCAGACGGCTGAGAGGCGCGGCTACACAGGAGGAATTCGCACTCGCGTTGAATATTAGTCAGGCACAGCTCTCGAAATATGAGCTAGGGCAAAGTGCGCTGCCCTTGAGCTCACTGGTCAAGCTAGCCGAGAGATCCGGCCGGACTACGGACTGGATTTTGACAGGGAAGAGCTAACGTCCTGCCTCCACGGCGCGATCCGGTCGTTCTCGAGTCGTGATGATGCACTTTGAGGGCTTTGGGCGGATTTCTGAGCCGCAATCGCAATCCAGGCATTAACCCGTTGTTGGACACGTGGAGAAAAATCCACACTTCGAAATTCTAAGCCTCGGCGAATGATGACGTTCCCGCTTCCGTCCTACTCCAATTGGAGTCAATTTGGAATCGCTATTGGTGGGACCCGAACCTCCAACCCGCTGATTAAGAGACCGTGCAAAGACAATTAAGATGGACTGCGATTGTTTGCTACCGCGTTGATTCTCCGCACCAGTACAGGCGATTCCCTTCCCCTCTCGACTGCTACCGATTGCTACGGTCTTTGATCTAGGGTGGGCACAAAAGTGGGCACAGCGGCTTTCGCTGCGAAGCTGCCGAGTTGTCCGCCGATGGCACCCCGGCGAACGCGGACGCCCCTCCACCCCTACTGGCTTATTTTTATTTTTTTCATCATTCCCAATCGAACGCCTGTTCTATCTTTTCGCCCCTAGCTGATGTGTTGCGAATAATCTCGGTCAAGCGTACATTCCTACGGTGCCTAAAAATCCAGAAAGCAAATTCAATGTCGTTAATGACTTTTTGAAGCAACACCATTGCTGGAAATGGTTTGAATGTGCATGGTCCAGCAGCAGAATTCTTCCACGTAAGGGGGTGAATGATGTTCCTGATTCAGCCTGCCAGGATCTTCGACAAATTCGTGGTTCTCAGCAGTCTTCTGATGCGCTCGTTCAGGTTGATGATTTTGAATTCGCGCTCAGTTTTCTTCGCGTTGACCCACAACTTGAAGAACGCACCGACGCCGGAGCTGTCGAGGTGTTTTACATTCGTAAGGTCCAGCACGATGCATTTGGACTCTCTAATGAGAGGCTGAACCGTGTTCAGCAGCAACGCAGAAGTATCCGAATTGATTTTCCCAGTGCAGAGAACAGTTATTTCCTCGGGCGTCTTGCGAGGGTCGAGCTCCAAATCGTGGACTAGAACAGCGGATCTTCCAATCATGGCACCTCCCCTCACTTCTGTTGTACTTGCGCTGTGGTGCAGTCCTGCGCTCGCCAGAAAATTCCGCCCAAAAATTCTGGCTGACTCCGCTTTCTTGGCTAAGACAGACAGAGTTGCGCAGGACTGCACCTGAGGGCTCGTGGCCGTTCCGTTTTTAGTCGGAGGACCCCGTTGGTCTACACAATCTGCTGTCTTTCCATCCCAGCTGCAAGCCAGGCACCAATCTATGTAACGTTTTTCCTTGTTGGCTTTACTGGTTATTGAGTGATCCCTGCTATAGGACCAGTACGCAGAAACGATTAAGCGTTGTCTCTCCTCCTGTAATTTTTACTTGGCAAGGAACCGTGCCGAATGGCGAGCAGCTCAAGGATAGGAGGTAACCCTAACCGAGACAAGCCCGACAATGGGCGCGCGCTCTGAGTTGCGCTTAGTGGCAGACAGATTGCTTCGAAGAAAGGCAGCCCCGACAGCCCTGAGTAGTGACGGCCGTGAATTGGCAGCACTTTGATATCGTCAGAAGAGAGAACGAAGGAAAGCTCCTGTGGCTTGAGGATGCAGCAGACCTAGAAAGCGCAAAAGCCCGAATCCAAGAGCTGGCATCGTTTTGGCCGGGAGAGTTTGAAGTGATGGACCAACAGTCACATCAGACTCTTGCCAAGGTCGTCGCCCCCTCGGACGCACGATCTCGACTTGACCGAGTGAGCGACCTGTTACGCCCCTTCACGAAATAGCGGATGGTCGCTTTGTATTACATCCCGGGCCTCACAAGCATGGCTGACATCTCGCTCAAACATCCCTGGAGAAGGGCAAGGCGTTAGCCTACCAAGAACCGGGTTGGGCACTGACACGACTTAACTACTGCAGCTTCGCGTACTTCGCCCTGATTCCATAACCCACCTTTGTTGGTAAACCTCAGACGGTGGTTCCTCCGCCGGTCATTCCTGGCTCCTCGGCAGCAAGACGGGGCGTAGCCGTAAGACACCTGTGCGAAAGCTTCGATAAGGTTTACGGACGGCAACGGAGGACGAATCACTTCGGCGAATAGCCGACTTGATCGGCATTCACTCCTGGACGCTTTTCTGCCTACCTCGCCTTGGCTTCGATCTGGCGAATGTACAGACGGAGGCCCACGAGAACGATGAGGATCGCACCCAAGGAGAATCCCAACCCCATTCGTCGGCGGTTGCGCTCGACCAGTGCGGCTTTTCCCTCGGCATGAGTCATTGCCGTAATTTTCAAGCCGGCCTGGATGTCCTGTTCCACAAGGTCTGTCTGGAAGCTATGGATCGTGACGCGAGCCTTCGTTAGCTCATCGCGAGCCTGATCTTGTTCCAGCCGGGCTTGACTGACCTCCATGCCTGACGCTTCAGCTATACCAAGCACCTTGTCTGCATTCTTGATGGCCTCGTCCAAACTCGTCAGGTCGCTAAGCATTTTTGCTCTCGCCTGATCGCAGGCATCACCAGGCGAGTGGCATTGCACGCAAACTGCTTCCTGACCAGTGCCAAGTTTCGCGTCCGTCGGATACTGAATTCCGTGATTGCTGTGGCACACAACGCACCCCGGGAGAGAGGCCGCCTGAAAGGCATCCTTATGTGAACTCTTTTCATACATTTGGGCCTGGAAAGCATGGCAAGTAGAACAAACGTTTTGTACTGCGCCGACCCCTGGCGGGGCGGCGCCGTGATTTCCATGACAGGTCGTGCACGTGGGTGCGCTTCGGTCGCCACGAACCGTCATCGCTTCGTGGTGCACGCTCGTCGCGTATTTGGCAAATTGATCCGTAGGGATGTTATATCCCTTCATGTAGTCTGCATTTGAATGACAACGCGAACAGGTCTCCGCAATGTTCAGAGGATTCACTTTAGAGCGCGTGTCACTGGCCGGACGAAGGTCATGCACACCGTGGCAGTCGATGCACACCGCGACCTCGTAATCACCTTGCGCCAAGCGCCTGCCATGCACACTGGTCTTGTACTGGGCCAACTGGTCCGTGCGCAGCGATGGGTTGTACTGACGCATAAAGGCGGCATCGGAATGGCAACGGCCGCATAGTTCGGGAATCTGCTTGCGCTCGATCTTGCCGCGGAACCCAGCCGCCTTGCTCATGGCATCCAAGTCGGCGCTTGTTGAATCGCCTCCATGACAGCTCGCGCAGGTCAGGCCTTTTTGCGAGTGGATGTCCTGAGCGAACCGTTCCTCGGTTACTTGAAGGGGCGGATCAAGCGCGGAATGGCAATCGAGGCAGGTGTTCTGGGTTTGCGCACGCACCACACTGCAAAGAACCATGAACAGCGGCAGGGCCAGCGCGAAGCGGAGTCCGTTATTTCGCCATGTATCCATAAACCGTCATCGCAATAATGTAGGTCAGCGCAAATACGCCTGCGCCCGTGATGAATTTCCGGCCACGCCCACGACCCCCCTGATCGAAAAACGGGAGCAGCAGCCAGAGAATCGCAGCCGCCCCGAAGACCAAAATGCCAATGACTTCCCCATCCAGGAACCATACCCTTGCCGGAATCTTCTTGAGGGTTTGAAACATGAACATGAAATACCATTCAGGCCGAATGCCAGCTGGCGCCGGTGCGAAAGGATCGGCTTTGGCTCCCAGTTCCCAAGGACGAATTGCCGAAAGAGCGCCGAGAACGCCCAAAGCGATGTACCAAGCCATCAGTTCGCGGAGCAAGAAGTTCGGAAAGAACTTCATTTGCCGCGCTTCCGCCGGAGAAGCGCTCCAGCGTGTTTCCACGCTGGGCGGTACGCTCATGCCGAAATATTGTACGAGAGCGAGATGCACGAGGATGAGTAAGGTAGTCAGTCCCGGCAGAACCGCGACGTGAAAGCCGAAAAAGCGGGTCAGCGTCGCGCCGGTCACGTCTTCACCGCCGCGCAGAAAAATCATCAGGCTGTGCCCGACGACTGGAACCTGCCCAGTGATCTCCGTTCCGACCTTGGTGGCGAAAAACGCCAACGTATTCCATGGGAGCAGGTATCCGCTGAACCCAAATCCCATGGCCAGGAACAACAGCAACATACCGCTGACCCAAGTCAGCTCGCGCGGCCTGCGGTAGGCGCGCAGGAAAACCACGCTGAACATGTGTGCGAAGGCCGTGAGAATCATCAAATTGGCAGCCCAGAAATGGATCGAGCGGATGAGCCACCCGAACTGCACCCGGGTCATGATGTACTGCACGCTTTCAAAAGCCTCATTTGCTCCCGATCGGTAATAGAGCAGGAGAAGGATTCCCGTGCAGACTTGGACCATAAAAAGGAAGAGAGTGATTCCACCGAGAAAATACCAGTAAGATCGCGTGTGAACGGGAACGGTCTTTTTCCGCAGCGGCTTGATGAGTTCCGCCCAGTGAAAGCGCTCGTCCAGCCATTCTTGGACCCGGGTGAATAGAGTCACCTCAACCCTCCCGCTTTCGGCTGACGACGATTTCGTCACCTCGGATGTGAACTTGGAAGGCTTCGAGCGGGCGCGGAGGCGGGCCGGATATATTGCGTCCGTTTATGTCATACAGGCCGTTATGGCAGGCACACCAAATCTGGTGGAGGTCGTTGCGGTACTGCACAGTGCAGCTCAAATGTGTGCAAACCGCCGATAGGGCGCGATATTCGCCTTCGGTAGTCATGAGCAGCAAAGCCGGACGAGTTCCAAAGCGAAAAATCTTGGAGCTGTTGGATTTCAGGTCCCCGACCTTGGATGCCACGACTTCATCGCCACCCAGGTCGGCCACAGGCGGAGGAATGAGATAGTGCAAGACCGGATACACGAAGGAGATCAGCGAGGTGAACAACCCGCCACCAAGCAAGAATGCAACGGCGCGCCGTCGCGGTGTCCTCTCTGAAGCCAAAGCTGGGTTTCCCATGGCACACCTCACGCGTCACGAAAAGATCGGAGCGCAGTCAAGCTAGTGCTTCTTGCCAAGCTCCCGAACATAAGTTACCAATCCCGCGATTTGCTCGTTGGTGAGTTTGCCGTCAAATGCCGGCATCTTGTTCTTTCCCTTCGTTATGATCTCCGTCAACTGGGAATCGGATTGACTTTGCACGGCGGCCAAGCCAAGGTCCCGGATTTTTAGAGCTTTACCCATGCTCGTTTCGGCCTTGCCATCCGGTCCGTGACAGGCTGCACACTTCGACTTAAACAGGGTTGCCGCATCTTCCTGAGACCACGCCGGGACGGTCAGCAGCAGGGCTGCAGCCACGAGCGGAATGGATTTGCACACCCGAATCAAGGTATTGAACATATTCCTCCTCCTACGAAGGACATCAAGGGTTATCATTGCCAAAACGACAATCTCAGCACCGTCGAAAATCACGAACATTCCTGCCCTAAACCGATTACGGGCTTGCTTCTCAGTTGCCCTTGAGAGTCAGCAGATAATCCACAAGACTCCTAACCTGGTCATCGGTCGTATCGCGCGGAAGCGGAGGCATCTTATCGCTCTTGCCTGATCTCAAGTCTTCAATCAGTTGGGTCAACCGATTTCGGTCTGATCTATTGCCAACGCCGGTCAAATCTGGACCGCCGCTACCTCCCTTGCCACCGATCGCATGGCAAGCCTCGCATCCTTGAGCGTCGTAGAATTGGCGTCCAGCCGAGACGGTTCCTGGAGGCACGGCCCCAGCCGCAGGTTTGTTCAGCGATTTGCGGCGCGTTTCGTCGTAGTTCAAAAAGTTGAGAATTGCTTTGGCCTGTTCATCGTTGAAATGGGAGCTTGCCATGGCCTGCATTTTCTTTACTTCGAAAGTCCACTGCGCGGATGAAAAACTCGGCTTCAGACTCGTGTCGAGCCCATGGCATTGGTTACACTTGCCCCGGAACACCTGATAGTCCCTTTGAACGTCGGCCGGAAAACCCGCGGTGTCGATCTTGATCGTGTCCCTGTTCTGGGTGAACGGCCTGAATTGACCCAAGGCGAGTCCCGCCCCAGAAGCGCACAATAACCCCGCGAGAACTGCGTTGCCGAAGAACCGTGAAGTCCATGTTCGTTTCATGATATCTCGCTCCATTCGCGACCCTAGAAGTTAAACGCGATGTCGGCTTGGAAGAGTTTGTCGGTACTCTTCACCGCGCCGACCGGATCGCGACCGGACAAATAGCTGTAAGCGATCCGCCCGACAACGTTTCCCGAGGGGGTAAGCGTCTTGTTCACCCCTACCGTCCAATCGTGCGTGGATTGCAGCCCCACTCCGGTGTCCCCGGTAATCTTGCCGCGAATCTGGTCATATCTTCCGGAGACCGCGAAGCCCTGCTTAATGTAGTAGTCGATGGCGGCGTAAAAATCATTGCTGACGTAGCGGCTGAGAGGCCCGCTTTGCACGGCTTGCCAATCGTCGTTGCTGTGCATGTAGCCGCCGAGAAAGTCCACTTTGTACTTCAGCATGTAGTTGGCGAAAACGCCTTGCCGCCGTATGTATGGGCTGTAAGTGAACTGGCTGTCTATTCCCGCATTTTGGATTTGATCTTTGCGGCCATAGTAGTCGACAAAGGTTATCCCGCTTTCCGGCGCATACCAGAAATCGACGTCGGCCCAAAAAGCCTTTGAATTTCTTGTCGATGGCCCGAGGATCTCGCTTCCGTCCTCATTGACGCCGTTCGTCACCTTTGCAGAAGCGGCGAAAACCCTTCGGTAGTCGCTGGAAATCCAGGTGTACCCAACGTTGATGCCGACGGGAGAATGATCAAACACGAAGTTGGTCGGGCTAGGGTTTTCGAAAAGCAAGGGACCGTTGGGGAGCAGACTGTAGACTTCCGCAGCACGCGTTCCCTGCGCAACCTGCAAGTGCTCACGCCCACCGACCACATACCAGCTGTTCCTTGCGGTTCCCCACGTATACCCAATGCACGCGTTCGAGAGGTCCACGTTCGTCGCTCCTCCAGAAACGATGTCCAATTCCGCATGATAGAAAAAGCTGGTGTCTGGTATCCAACCTGCGAAATAAGCATTCCAGGAATTCACTTGGAACGCCGAGGTGGACATAGGGCTCTGTCCTTCCTGAGTAGTCCTTTCTGCTGCGTAACCAAAATCGGCTACGGCGAACGACGCATTGTTTGTCAAGCTCCAGTCCGCGCCTTCCGGAATCGCCGATAGCTTTCGAGGAACCTCGCCCGGCTGCAACGCCGGAGGCAGGTGATAACCCAGCCGCTGGAAGAGCTCACCCTGCTCATTGAGAACCGGAACAATGGTGTGGCACGCCGTGCACTTCAAGTTGTAACGACGCGCAAACTGCGGGAGCGCCTCCGACTTTCGAGGGACCACGAACATCGAACATATGGCGACAAACAAGAGCGATACAACCACGGGAATCCAGGAAATCTTTTCTTTTTTCATTGCCATTCCTTTGCGATGGAAATTTGTCGTTTTCCTCTTGGTGCGCATTTGACACGCGCAACGACTCGGCGCCTTCAATTCGCTGGTGAAACCCACGCGTGTGTGCGGTTCACTCGCTGTAATCGGAGAAGTTCCGAGGATGTTTCAGATCAAGAGCACGCAGGAATGGGATTGCTGTGGACACCGGAGAGGACTATCCGTTGGGAGACTTTCCAAGGATTGCGCAAGCGTTTCTCGGCCCTTGAAAGTTTCGGGGACCGGCAGGTACGTCTGTGGCAGAGCGGTCGACACCGTCGCCCGGGCACTCAGAGGAGTAGGCACCGCCGGCAAGACATGGCAGCAGGAATGATCGGTCGCGGCTTCGACCGCTCCGTCCGCATCGTGGGTGTGCTTCGCGTGGCACGGCATGGAGGGAGAATGATCTTGTGTGTGGCAGACACCGAGTCCGCAGACTATCCTAGGCACCGGTGTCAGTGCTGTTAGGGTCGCGACCACAAGCGCGACGATTTTGCCTTTGACTCCCACGCTAACTCTCCACTCCTTAATTCCCCGCTCTGGACTCAAACCAGGCCTCTTTCACCTTCACCGGACGGCAAGAACCCGCTCCTGTGGACGAGGTCCCTGCTTCGCCCGAGCCCGGGGTGCGGGCTGGGCGGCTGGCTTGCAACCCAAAGCTTTGGCAAGATCGGCGACGGTGATTCTCGAAAATTGATTGCGGCACTGGGCCGTGGCGTGCTCGAGTGCTTTCAACAATCCGTCCTGCTCCATCGACCGCTCGCTCTCCCCGTGATGGGCGAAGAAATCAGCTACGTCTGTGACCCGAATGCGGCCAGCCCGCTTCGCTAGCCAAAACCCACCCTTGGTTCCCCGTCGAGATTCGACGAATCCCGCCCAAGTCATCATTTGCAGGATCTTTGCGGTTTGCGCCGGGGGCAGCTTAGCCGCCGATGCGATTTCCTGGGCCAGGAGCGGCCTGTCCGCATTGGCAAGGCAGCACAGCGTCTTGAGCGATTCGTAGATGCGCGGCGGAAGATTGCTACATAGCATTGCTGAGATTCTCTACTTTCGGATTCGATTGTCCGAAATGGCGAACACAGGGTCTGTGTCACATGCCACCCAGCGCAGTGACCGTCATCACATGGCATGTTTCTGAGATTGCGCGAGTTGTCCATAGACAGCCGACTCTTCGCTTCGCGTGGGGACGCGAATCACCCTGGGCTGCCACGAACAATCCTGGGTCTGGCCTCTGCGGGCCTTTCCGAGCAGAACTTCAAACCCGAATGCCGGGTCCTTGAACTGCGCATGACAGAGCACGTCCCAGTGCTCCCGGAGATACTCTTCAAGAAACTTCTGCACGTGCCCCAGTGAAATGAACGTGAACCGCCCCGCCCGAATGCTTCCGCGCTCTTTTCCTTCCTAGTGGAAAGCACGTTTGAGTTAGCCGAACGGCGATAAGGTAGGACAGGAAGTATTGCGGGTGGGCGTATATTATGTAAGTACCCTAAAAGGCTACTTCGGCGAAATTGCCTGTTCTGGATGTTGCATCAATGCGAGTAAGTCTGCGTCCGATGCTCGTCAAGGACGTTGAAGGGTGTGTACAGCTTCTGGCGTCCCACCCGGTAGAGCGTCACCGACACGGAAGTTTGTTGGCCCGTTTATCGAGCGTCTGGAAAAATCTGCTTCGCAGCGAGTCGATCATTACTAGCGTGCTGGAAGATGCAGAGACTCCTGGACGCCACCCACAGGCGTTCGGTGTGAGCGCCTTCGTTGCCGACGATTTTCTCCAACAATGCAAGATCCCAAATCCTGTATGGATTGGCCGCGAGCTGGTGCACCGCATCTCGCGTGGTGATTCGCCGGTCTTCCGTCGCACGTCGTTCGTCTGCCAAAGCTTCAATAACCCCAACTGCGATTCCTCCTCCAGAACCTTCTGAAATAACGCCTCATTTAGGTCGTTGAAGAACCGTCCACCTTCAATTCTCTCCGAGTCTCGCGCAAATGATGCTTTAGGGCATCCTGATCGAGCTCTTTCTCCCACCGCGCCACGACTAGAGTCGCCACCGCATTGCCAATCATGTTAACGACTGCCCGGCACATGCTCAGGAAGCGGTCGATGCCAAGGATCAGTGCCATTCCAGCCACAGGAATGGTCGGAATCACCATCATCGTGGCCACCAGGGCGATGAACGCGGCTCCCTGAACCCCGCTGGCGCCTTTTGACGTAAGCAAAGCCACACCCAGGATGCTGAACTGCTGCAGGAGCGTCAGATGGGTGTTGGTCGCTTGCGCCACGAACAAAGCCGCCATGGTCATGTATAGGCTTGTGCCGTCAGCGTTGAACGTGTAACCGGTGGGAACCACCAAACCCACGAGTGTTTTTGAGCACCCAAGCTTTTCAAGCTTCGTCATAAGGCTTGGCAGCGCGGGTTCTGAGGAACTGGTCGCTAGTACCAAGATTATTTCCTCCCGTAAAAACCAGAGGAAACGCACGATATCGAATCCGGCAACGTACGCGATGCCTCCCAGAATCACGAAAACGAAGACCCCTGCTGTCAGATAAAGGACAACAATCAGCTTTGCGAGCGGCCCTAGGGAAGCCAATCCATATTTTCCGATCGTGAAAGCCATGGCGCCGAACGCCCCGATGGGCGCGAAACGCATCAGAATGGACACCACGCCGAACACCGCGTGAGTGAAACCATCCAGAAGGGCGATCAGGGGCTTGCAGTGACGGCGGGTCATGGAAATCGCAAAACCGAAGAGCAGGGAGACCAGCAAAACCTGAAGTATGTCGCCTTTGGCGAACGCGTCGATTATGGTGTTGGGAATAATGTGGGTAAGAAAGTCGGCCACGCTCTGCGCCTTGGCCTGACCGGCATATTGAGCGACGGCTCCGCCATCCAGCGTGGCTGGGTCAATGTTAAATCCGCTGCCAGGGTGTGTTAGGTTTCCAACCACTAGTCCGAAGAGCAAAGCCAGCGTCGAGACAACTTCAAAATATAGCAACGCCTTGCCACCGACACGCCCCACCTTCTTGATATCTTCCATGCCCGCAATTCCGGTCACCAGCGTACAAAAGATCACCAGGCTGATGATCATGGTGATCAGCCGGATAAATCCGTCGCCCAGCGGTTTCATGGCAACGGCGGTGGCGGGGCGGACAAAGCCGAGGATGATGGCGATGGCGACGCCAACGAGTACCTGAAACGAGAGGCCCATGTAAAAAGGCGGCTTGCGCGCAGGTGGCTTAGCCTCGGGGTCAACGGTTGTGAATGGCATGAATTCGGTCAGGTCCTTTGCAGATCGGCGCGCAATTCGCGGACATCTCGCAACGTTTCCAGCGCGAGCAGTTTGTTGATGAGATTTGTGCAGGTTTGCGTCCCGAGGACTGGGGCGATGAGGTCGCGTGATTTTTCCACGGCCTCGGCACGAGTCATCGGGTTGTCAGCTGTACCCCGCACGTCGCGAACCCACTCGGTAAGCTGGGGCCCATCTTTCAAGGTCAGCTCAACGATGGCTTCGCGGCGAGGGCGGCGAGCATCCATCCGCGGATCGGCAACCACTTCCACCTTGGCGCGCTGTCGGAGCACGGCGGGATCCTTCATTCGCGCTTTGTCATGAACGGACTGAAAGGTGACGGTTCTATCCACAAGCATCACGGCGATCATGTGTTCCATACAGATGTCCGGAATATCGCGATTGCTTACGGTATTGGCTTCATCGGTGGCCACGCGGACGACAACTTTCTTGACGTCTTCAACTGTAAACGATCGCTGCTGGAAGAAAATAACCATTGCGTCCAGGGGAGCCTGAATGGGGGAACCCACCGTCCATTTCTTGATGTTGGTGCGGGTTATCTCGTATCGCTCCCCCAACTTGTCCACCAGAATTGCCGGATCGGCTTTGATGACGCCATTTTCACGCGGGGCGAACGCCTCGTAAAAATTGTCCGGCCCGGAGAATACATCCTGCACGCCGCTCCAGCCGGAGCGAATCAATTGCGCGGTCAGCACGGCAATGCTTGCCGGCTTTCCAGCAAAGAGAAACGCCTTTTCCATATGCTCGGCATCCCGCGACCACGCGCCGATTCCGGAGACTTGCTGGGCGGTGTAGTCCAGCAAAATGCGCATTTGCTCCGCGTTGAGGCTTGCGGCGCATCCGGCAGCCGCCCCGGCACAGAAACACGCGGCGGAGCCGTGCGTGCTTCGGTGCGTCGCAGCTTGATAACCAGGGCCGCCTAGGCTCATCGAGACGCGGGTGCCAATGTCATACCCGAGAGTGACCGCGCGGACGAAATGCGTTCCGCTGATCGTGTATTGCTCACCGGAGGCAAATCCCGCAGGAATGGTGGAGACGCCGGGATGCGAACGCGACGGACCATGCGAATCGTCGGTTTCGTCCGAATGTGCAAGCACACCGTTGGCGAAGGCGGCCTCGATTGGCCCGCAAACAATCTTCGAGGCAACCACAGTTGCAATGTTTGGTCCGCCATAAGAACGGGCAAAAGCCAATGCCCCGCGGCCCGGGGGAAGCTCAGAGCCGGAAATCATGGCGGCAAAGGTGTCCAAAATGTGCTGCTTGGCTTTTTCGACCACATCTTCCGGCAACGCTCGTTCGCTCGCGGCACTCATATACGTGCTGAGTTGCTGCATAATCGGGCCGATTTCGGGTGATTTCCGATCTGTGCCCGGTAACATAGCTGCATGTGTCAAAACCGGATACATTGCGGCGAAGATGCCAGATAGCCCGCCCAACTTGACCAGATGTCGGCGGGTTATCCGCGCGCGAGCGCCATTTTCCTTTGCCTGCCCTTCTGAATGATTCATGCCCGTCCTCACTACTGATTCTTTTTCGCCCCGACTCACAACCATCCACAAACGGCTTCTCGCTCTACATCTCTGCTTAGGAGCGGCGCTCACCCCTCTGCCAGGGTTTTCATGACACGGAACAGTTCGTTTTTGGCCTCAAATCCGATCCCCGGAATCTCCGGAAGCCGCACACAGCCGTTTTCAACCGGAATGGCATCCGCAAATCCTCCGAATGGTTGGAAAATTCCCGGGTACGATTCATTGCCACCGAGGCCCAATCCCGCAGCAATATTCAGGGACATCTGATGGCCGCCGTGCGGAATGCAACGCCGGGCTGACCATCCATTTTCTTGCAACATTTCCAAAATGCGCAGGTACTCCACCAGGCCGTAGCTGAGCGCGCAATCGAACTGCAAAACATCGAGATCCGGCCGCATGCCGGCGTAACGGATCAGATTGCGGGCATCCTGCCTGGAAAAGAGATTTTCGCCCGTAGCCATGGGGCCGGGGTAATGCGGGGCGAGTTTTGCCTGAAGTTCGTAATCAAGCGGGTCGCCGGGTTCTTCGTACCAGCGCAATTTATAGGGAGCGAGCGCTTTCGCGTAGGTAACGGCCGCGTCCAGATCGAAGCGGCCGTTGGCATCCACGGCGAGCTGTTCGGGCGCTTTCAAGATTTTAAGAACGGCTTCGATGCGGGTGAGATCTTCTGAAATTGGCGCGCCGCCGATTTTCATTTTGACGACGCAGTATCCCATGTCGAGATAACTCAACATCTCATCGCGAAGTGCCTGCAGATCTTTACCGGGGTAGTAGTAACCGCCGGCGGCATAGACAAACACCTTGTCATCTACGTTGCCATTGCGGTAACGGTCGGCGAGCAGTCGGTACAGGGGAACGCGAGCGATTTTGGATGTTGCGTCCCAGACGGCCATATCCAGCACACCAACGGCGACCGATCGCTCGCCGTGGCCACCAGGCTTCTCATTGCGCATGACGATTTCCCAAATCCGGTGAGGGTCAAAATTGTTGCCGTTCTCGTCCACTATCGATTGCGGATCCGCCGCTTTTAGCCGGGGCATGAAGCGATCGCGAAGCAGGCCACTCGGGGCATAACGGCCGTTGGAATTAAATCCAAATCCAACCACCGGTTTGCCATCCCGAATCTCGTCTGTGATCAGGGCAAGCACACTTACCGTCATCTGGCTGAAATCGATGAAGGCGTTGCGAATCGGCGATTTAATCGGCACCACCACTTCGCGGATGTCAACGATCTTCATCAGTTCACCGGCTGATCTGGAGAAGTCACAATCATGAAAGTTGAAGGAGCGGTCGAAGCTCCCGGATATCGGCTACGTCTTCAAGGGCAATAATTTTGGCGAGGAGCTGCGTAGACTTTTGCGCGCCAAGAACCGGAGTGACCAAATCGCGCGCTTTCGCCAGAACTTCGTCGCGGCTCATGGGATTTTCGGGAGTGCCGCGAACATTGTCGACCCGGCGCGATAGCTTTTTGCCGTCCGTAAGCGTTACTTCCAGAATGGCAACGCGCAGAGGCATCAGCCTTTCGAGGTCCGCATCAGGTATCAGGGTAATTTTTGCCCGTTCGCGCAAGACGGCCGGGTCCTTCATCAACGCCCGATCATGAGCGGATGCGAAGGTGACCGTGTTGTCGATTAGGGCGATCGCCAAAATGTGTTGCATGCAGATATCTGGAATCTCACGATTGTTGACGATGGCCGCTTCATCGGTTGCCAGCCGGACCGCCACCTGTTGAACCTGATCGGCATTGAACGGATATTCCTGGCGGAGAAGTACGAGCGCGTCGAGTGCCGCCTGAATGGGCGAGCCGACCGGCCATTTCTTGATATTGGTTCGCGTAACTTCGTAACGCTCGCCTAGTTTGTCGATTAGGCCGGAGGGATCCGCCTGTGGATTGTAGGCCGCGAAGAAATTGTCCTTGCCGGAGAAGATGTCGTCCACGCCAGTCCAGCCGGACTGGACGAGCAGGGCAGAGGTAACGCCGCTTCGCGCGGTCATGCCACCAAAAAGAAATGCCTTCTGGATGTGATCGGTGTCACGATTCCAGGATCCGAGGCCCGAAGATTGCTGTACCGTGTAACCCAGCATCCAGCGCATCTGCTGAGCGTTGAGGCTTGCGGCGCAGCTTGCCGCGGCAGCTGCGCCGAAGAGAGGAGCGATACTGTGGGTGCTCCAGTGGCTCGCGGCTTCGAATTCCTGGCCGCCGAGAGTCATCGTCACGCGCGTCCCGATGTCATAACCAAGGGCGACGGCGCGAATGAAGTGCGTTCCGCTGATGCCAAACTGCTCACCCACGGCCAGGGCACCCGGCACCACGGCGCATCCCGGATGCGATTGCGAAGGGGAATGCGAGTCATCCGTTTCGTCAGCGTGGGCCAGCACGCCGTTCGCAAGCGCGGCCTCGATCGCGCCGCACGAAAGCTTCGAAGCAACGACCGCGGACATCGGCCTGCCGCCGTATGCTTCCGCAAATTGGAGCGATCGCTGGCCGGGCAGCAATTTCGAGCCGGAAATCATCGCCGCCAAGGTGTCCAGTATATGTTGTTTTGTCTTCTCGGCGACCTCCTGCGGCAGGGCGCGAGTCGCCGCCTCGCTCATATAGGTGCTAAGCGGATTCATTACTGCACTATCAGGTTTGGAGATTTTGCCCTGCCGGGTGACCGGTGCAGGGCCGGCACCGGTAGACGGGATGGAGGCGGAGGCGATTGCGGCTCCGGCGAATCCGAGAAGGTCCCGCCGGGTGAGGCCGCGCGACTGGTACGCTGACGATTCTGTGCTTTTGGATTTCATGGATAACGGCACTCCGGCTCCAAGCGTCGCAAACCTTCCGCCCGCTCCTTGGCAAGCCACCCTAGCTTGCGCTGACCTGCTTTGCGATGGACTCGCCCAATTCCCGCGTGCTTGCGCTCCCTCCGATGTCCGGTGTGCGAACACTGGATTTAGCCAAAATCACCGCGATGGCATTTTCCACTGCATCCGCAGCCTCGGTGACACCCAGATGCCTCAACATCATCGCTCCCGACCAAATCTGGCCGATGGGATTGGCGATTCCCTTTCCGGCAATATCCGGCGCCGAGCCGTGGACTGGCTCAAACATCGACGGAAATTCTTTTTCTGGATTGAGGTTCGCTGAAGGAGCTATTCCGATGGAGCCAACCACGGCCGGACCGAGATCGGACAAGATGTCCCCGAAAAGATTGGATCCCACCACTACATCGAACCAATCGGGATGGCGGACAAAGTGAGCAGTAAGAATGTCGATGTGATATTGATCCGTACGAATGTCCGGATACCCGGCCGCGAGCGCGTGGAAGCATTCATCCCAAAAGGGCATGGTGTGAATGATTCCGTTGGATTTCGTGGCAGATGTAAGGTGCTTCTTCCGTTGACGCGCCAGATCGAAAGCAAACCGAAGCACGCGATTCACTCCGCGGCGTGTGAACACCGTTTGTTGAACGGCCATCTCGTCCTCGGTGCCTTCATAGAGACGGCCGCCGATGTTGGAGTATTCGCCTTCGTTGTTTTCGCGCACGATCGTGAATTCGATTTGCCCGGGCTTCCAGTTTTTCAGCGGCGAGTCGATACCTTCAAACAACCGAACCGGGCGAAGATTGACATACTGCCGAAACACGCGACGGATCGGAATCAGTAGGCCCCAAAGCGAAACGTGATCGGCGACGCTGGGGTGTCCAACGGCGCCCAGAAAAATGGCGTCGAATGGCCGCAATTGCTGCAGGCCGTCCTCCGGCATCATTTTCCCCGTTTGGAAGTACGTCTCGCAACTCCAGTCAAATGCTTGCCAATGGAAGCCGAAGCCATAACGTTTTGCCGCGGCTTCCAGCACACGGATACCTTCCGGAACCACTTCTTTTCCGATGCCGTCCCCAGCGATCACCGCAACGTGAAATGTTTTCATAAATTTGGGATCATCCATCGGTCGCAGAAAGCAGAGGCGTCAGGACCGCCATATCGGCTAGTGTCTCCATTGTCCGGACAACCGCGATAATTCTTTCCGTTTTTGCCTCCGGCCAGTCCACATATTCCGCGCAACCCCGGAATTTTGCGGCCACCTCATCAAAGGTCATCGGGTCGGAAGGGCTCCCTTTTCCGAATGCCGCCCGGCCGGTGATTACCTTTCCATCTCTAAGCGTGATTTTGAGGATCGAAGTCATCTTATCGAACCCGACACTTTCCGCTTCGGGGTCAACGTAGAAATTGATCCTCCGCATCATTGCCTGGACGTCCGGCCGCTGAACGGCCTTATCGGAAAATTGGCCCAGGCCCGCTTTGCGTTCAATCAGCAGGATGGCCAGGCAGAACTCCATGCTGAATTTTGCTTCCAGCCCGGTCTTCGGATCGTGGTGGAGAAGCGTGGTGGTCATATTGTGATTCGCGCCGATAGCTACTTTCTCGACTTGGGACGCCTGAATGTTATTCGCCGCAATCAGTCGCGTCAGTTCGGTCATCGCCGGATGAGTGAGAGATCCCGAGGGAAACGGCTTCAGCGAAACGCCGGGCGATGCAAACGTCCAGGGATCCCCCAGGCGATTCATGATGGCAGCGGGATCAAAGGAACCGCCAGCCGCGTGAAAGAAGCCCCGGTCCGCTTCCAGAATTTGCTCCGCCGCTGTCCAGCCTAGTGCAACGAGCTCGGCGGAAACCAAGCCGCTCTGGGCTGCGTGCCCGGCCTGGTAAGGCTTTGTCATGGTGCCGAAGTTTTCCCGCAAACCGCCGGAATTGCTGGCCGCCAGCCCGAAAGTGATGAGTGTCTCGGGCAGGTCGAACTGGAGCAATTTTGCGCAAGCGGCGACGGAGCCAAATGGCCCGCAGGTGCCGGTGGTGTGAAAACCATCTTGATAATGCCGCGGCGCGATGGCCTCCGCGATCTTGCATTCCACTTCGACGCCCAAATGATACGCTAGCATCCATTCCTTGCCGCTCACCGTGCGTTGCTCCGCCAGCGCAAAAGCAGCGGGCAGGACCGGCACGGTTGGATGCATCAGCAGTCCGTACACGCGGTCTTTTGCCGCTGCGAGTTGCGTGTCGTCGAAGTCATCCGCATGGATCGAAATCCCGTTCAAGAGCGCGGCGAACTGCGGAGCAGTCTTTTGCGTTGTACCAATCACCGTGGCTTTGCCGAGGCACGCTCCGGCTTGCTCGATATACTTGCGAGAAATCGGCCCGCTTTCCGCGCGCGAGCCAGCCAGCGCCAACCCCAGCCCGTCCAGGATTGATTTCTTCCCAAGCTCAATCACATCCGCTGGAATGTCTTCGTATTTTGTCTGGACGACAAACGTCCCCACGTATTTTGTGAGGCCCGGAGTCTTGGGGAAATCACCCGTGACCGCAAGGCTCGCACTTTTCCCCGGGTTCACAAATACCGAAGCGCCGATTAAACCCAAAGAGGACTTGCCGAAATCACGCCGCCGCATATTTCACCATGGAATTGTACATTCTATGGCTGAATCTCATAGACACGAACCTCCGCCTCCTTGCCCTCGCGACGGGGAACGGCAAGATAGTAGCGGTTGAGTTCCGGAACGAGGATTCCGGTCTTCGCGCGAAAAGCGCCAGGGATTCTCGCGAGCAGCGCGTAATGGTCCGAGTCTTTCTGTTCGAAAACATCCAGAAACTGATCGCCAGCCAGGTAAATCCGCTTGTGTTGCGCATCGTATGCGGCGTCGTCCACCAGCCCGACCGCCGGCAGATCCGCGATCAGCTTTCCATTATCGGAATTCAGAACAATCAGCTTGCCGGGAGTCCGGGTAACCACAAAAAGACGATGATTGGCCTCATCGAAAGCCATGGCCACATTCAGCTTATCGCCGGCGGGCAGGGGCCACGTTGCGCTGAGTTCCGATCGATTGCGATCCATCACGCCAACGCTATCCTTGCCAGCAATGTTTATGAACATGCGCGGGCCGTTCTTTTCCAGAACGATTGCTTCCACGTGGTTCGAAGGTATCTTGATATCACGTAATTTCTTCGCATGGTCGGTGTCCACTACGGTGATTAAGGAGTACGGTGTGTGTGCCTCGCGGCCACCGTTTTCTACGTACAAGTAGTGGGTGGCAGGATCATAGGCGATGGAGTCCGCATCGATAGTGAGTTTCACTTCCCCGACCGGCTTATATGTGTCACTGTCATAGATTTTCAACGCCGAAGCGTCGCCTTCCACAACAAACAATCTTTTCAGGTCGGCGCGGTATAGAACGGCATGCGGCGCCTTCACATTCTCCATGGTGTGGATGCGTTGATTCTTGTCGGTGTCCAGAATCTCGAGCTTGTCGTTTTCCTCCGCGGTCAGGAAGAGTCGGTGGCCATCGACATCGGGCGCAAAGTGGTCAAAGTCCCCATCCTTGAGTCCGGGAAGCGAAATCGTTGCCACCAGTTTCAACGGGGGTTTTTCTTGCGCGCGTATAGCAAAGGGAAGACAAACCGCGAAGGTTAACAGGGCTGAAAGAGTGCGCTTCATGCATTCCTCTCTGATTGAACAGGCAATTGCAGTGTTGGCGGATATCCGCCAACCGCCAAATCCACGCGGATGCTACGTCACGCTCCATAGTGCGTCAACGGCGCTGGGTATTTGTGGAAACGCGATCAGCCTTCGGAATTCGTAGATTCACTGGATTTGAAGGGAAATTTGTTGCTCTTCCAGAGTGACGGCTAAATATAAATTAATGTTGCTTTAAGTTCGTACGGAACCCGATAGACATTATTCTCAATTGGACCGAATGGTGCCGTTGACGCGTGCCGGAAACGCTGCCATCCGCAAATCGATGGATTCGATCCTCAGGGGGAAAAATGAAAAGAACGTTTGTGATTCTGTTTGTGATGCTTGGGTTGTTCTCCGGAAAAATGCAAGGCCAGGATTCCGCGCCCCTCAAACTTGTGCGAACTTTCAAGCTATCCGCAGATGTGAAAGGGAACTTTGATCATTTCGCAATTGATCTGGCCGGTAATCGATTGTTCGCAACGCCGGAGGCTTACAAAGCCGTGCTGGTGTTCGACCTGAAGACCGGCAATCTGATTCACAAAATTTCCGGGATCGAAAAGCCTCACGCCATCCTTTTCCGTCCGGATCTGAAGCGACTCTACGTGACAGATGGAGAGGCGGGCGACGTAAAAATCGTGGACAGCGAGTCCTACGCGATTCTCTCGACTGTCGGGCTGCTCGAGGATGCCGATTCTATCGGCTACGACCCCGCCACGAAGCTCCTCTACATTGACAACGGTGGCGGCGACGTTCACCAGACTTACTCGATGCTCAGCGTCGTGGATACCACCGCCGGGAAAAAAGTGGCTGACATTAAAATTGACGGGGACACTCTGGAAGCCATGGTGCTCGAGAAGGGGAGCTCCCGGATATTTGTAAACAACAAGGCCAAGAGCCAGGTTGACGTGATTGACCGGGAAAAGCGCACGTTGCTTGCGAGCTGGCCGATCACCCTGGCAAAAACAAACGTGGCCATAGCCTACGACGAAGCAAATCATCGTCTTTTCGTGGCGTGCCGTAGCGGTGGCATCGTCGTGCTCGATACGCAATCTGGGAAAGAGATTACCGCCTTGCCGATTTCTAAGGGAGTGGATGACCTTGTTTTTGATCTCACCAGCAAGCGCATGTACGCCTCCTGCGACGGTGATGTTTCGATTTACGAACAAACCTCTCCCGACAATTACAAATTGCTCGACAAAGTGCCTACGGGACCTCTCGCTCGAACTGCTCTTCTTGTGCCGCAGTTGAACCGCTATTTCGTCGCCGTGCCACAACACGGAACCACAAACGCCGAAGTTCTGGTATTTGAAGTGCGCTAGCCGCTTCAAAGTCCGCGGACATGCAGGGCAGTCCGCCCGTGCCCACCATCTCCGCGATGCCTTGGCCCGGGTGGCGATGTGATGCGCAACATTTCGAGAGTCAAGCAGTGATCTTCATGGAATGCCGGAGGAGCGCGTGAAATTATCAACATGGTTTGCCGTAAGTCTCTTTGCCCTTTCCG